>Ga0209008_1000036_pt1 | contig 72222 bp, 53 predicted proteins | sample JacPin_JW_Ref_O3_FD_187963 | JGI IMG/M metagenome (GOLD analysis project Ga0209008, IMG submission 187963) | Forest soil microbial communities from Algoma, Ontario, Canada - Jack Pine, Ontario site 1_JW_Ref_O3 (SPAdes) (version 2) | ecosystem: Environmental > Terrestrial > Soil > Boreal... | reverse complement strand
CAAGTTGTTGCCATAACCACCATAGCCTGCGATCCGCACGTCGCCGGTATTCAGGTCGAGCAGCCCACCCTGACCAGTTCCGGCAACCGACTCAGGGAAATAAAGCTCCCAACGCAGGCCGTAGCTGAGCGTGAGGGTGCGTGTCGCGCGCCATTGGTCTTGGCCGTAGAAAAACAGCCGCTTTTGCCGTTCGGCTGCATTGGTGTTCTGAATTTCCGTTCGATAGAAACTGCCGACGTCGCCCAAAAGAAATGTGGCGTACCCCAGACCCTGGGTGGTTGGACCTGCGGTCACACTCCCGGGAAATTCAAACTGCCCGGAGAGAAGGTTATTATTGTTTACCCCAATCAGATGGTTCAGGGCAAAGCGAAGATCGACCCCAAACTTGATATTGTGATTTCCCATGACATGCGTCCAGTTGTTCACCCCCTGAAACTGGCTTTCGGTCTGTAAGTAGGCATTGGTTGTCGTTCCATAGGTGACAACAGAGCTGCCATTGCCGCCATTCGCGGGCACGGAGACCTGAAACTGCGGCAAACCACCGGTAAGGTTAATGTCTCCTTGATTTACACCTGGAATGCCGAGCTGCGTGCCCAGCGGCTGATTGTAGTCCGGGCCTTGATCGTTGAGGTAGATCCGAAACCAGCCAAAACGAAAGTCAGTGACCCAGCGCGGGGATAGGGCGTAATCGCCTCCTGCCGCGACATTTTGATCGGTCGCGGTATCCGTGCCCGCGATATTGTCGAGGCCAAAGCCTGGTCCACCGGCCGCGCCGAAGATTGGCGCTCCGGTGAGCGTGGAGTCGAAACGGGTATACCGGCCGAAAATATGAAATTCCTGCGAAAGCTGGTCGTCGATGCGGACATCAAACTGATCTGTATTAAAACCTCCGGAACCCGAGGCCGCATAGTTGTCGAACGTGCTTCCGTTACCGAAATTCGGCAGGGGCATTTCATTGATCAGATTCACGGCTGGCGTCGAGAGGCGGTCCGCCGGAATCATATTGTCGACGAACGGAGTGCGCCCGGTGGTTCCGCTGGGATTCGACTCCGGATCGTAAATCTGATAAATGGGACCCCCGGCGAGGCTCGGGTCCAAATACTCGCTCAGGTTGCATATCCCTCCCGACGTACAGCTGCTATGGGCAAGGGCGGTTGGCACAGTGGTAAGAATGGTTGTTCCCGTACGTTCCCGCAGGCCCTGGTAGTCGCCGAAGAAAAATAATTTGTCCTTTTTGATGGGCCCGCCGACCGAAGCTCCGAACTGATTGTGAACGAAGGAGGGGATGGCATCTGGCCCGGGGGCTTGAGTGAATGGGTCCCGCGCCTGCTGGGCATCCGAACGGCGGAAATCGAACAGCGAACCATGGAAAGCGTTCGAACCGGATTTGGTTTGTGCGGTGACCAGGCCGCCGACCGCCTTCCCAAATTCAGCGTCGTAATTTTGCGAAGTGACCTTCATCTCCGAAACCGCGTCCAGATTAGGGTTGATGACCTCAACTCCTTGAATCGGATCCTGATTGTCGGTTCCGTCCAACTCGTAGCCAGTCGCAAAGGGCAGCTGGCCGTTAACCTCAATCTGTTCGCTCTCCTGGGGATTGGTCGACTGGCCGACGTTCCATCCTATATAAGTCGTTCCCGGGGTGAGCAGCTCGAACGAGGTGAAGTTGCGTTCCAGATTGGGTAAATCCTGCACCGCCCGCGAGTTCAGGATGGTGCTGACGTCCGCGCGATCGGTTTGCAAAAGCGGTGCGGCGCTGGTGACTTCGACTGTGGTGCTAGAGGAGCCGATCTTCAATTGGACGTCCACTTTGGGAGCAGTGTCGGCATAGACAATGACGGCGGGGACGGTACTCTTTTGAAAATTGGCAGCATCTACCGTAACGCTGTAGGTGTCGGGGATGAGGTGGGCAACTCGGTAATCGCCAGTACCGTTCGACTGCGTGGTGACCGAGGTGCCTTTGCTCACATCGGTGATGGTGACGGTGGCATTGGAAACGACAGCGCCAGTGTTGTCAGTGACCGTTCCAAATATTGATCCATAGACAGCTTGTGCTGAGACAGATTGTGGGCCCACCAAAACGCAAGCCGCAAAAGCCAACGCCGCCCAGAAGCCCCAGCCGTTATGGCGCGAAGAACCTCCTACATCACAGGGGATATTGCTCCCAGCATCGCTCATCTTCATGTAGCGCCTCCTGGATTTAGCAGCCAATGGACTCGCGTTCGCATCTCATCCTTGGCATCGCATCGACGGATTTGGGATTGACGGGTCGGCGTCCGGCGGAAGCTATGAAAAATAGAATTCGTGATGACGTAGGTGGCTTGCTTGCTGTCGGATTCCAGACTGGAGTAGCATGAATTCGATTGCAAGTGCGCTTCACCCCGAACGCTTGCCAGTGCGGGATGCTCGTCTTAGTTTGTTTCAGTTAGAAGTATCACTGTGTCAGTTACGCGTCAGTTACGCGTCACAGACAGACGCACGTTCTTTTCTATCCGATAGATAGAACTCTTTTTCGCATTGAACGTCACATGTCTGTTACATCACTCCAGTTCGCTGATAAAGAGGGCTATCTCAGCCAGATCGAAAAGATTACCCATAGCCACACGCTGCGCAAGGCTGAATCCCTCTGTAAACTGCTACGTTACTTGGCCGACCACGCGCTCACTCAGCCGGATGTTCCGCTAAAGGAGTATCAGATTGCCACAGAGGTTTTCGGGCGGCCCGAGAACTTCGATCCGCAAATCGATTCGGCGATTCGTGTGCAGGCGGGCCGGTTGCGCCTTAAGCTGCTCGACTATTACAGCCATGAAGGGTTGACCGATCCCATCATGGTGGAGATGCCCAACGGGGGCTACGCACTCAGTTTCCACCATCGCGAGACGCTGGTCCCGGTCGCTGTACCCGCTCTAACGCGTTTTCCGCTGCCGGTTGAATCTCCCAAGCCGCGCAAGATCGCCCGGAGGTGGATCGTCGCGGTTACGGGGCTCTCTTTAGCGCTCGGCGGAGCTTTGGCGGCTATCGTCGCTCTTTCGATAGCGCTTAATTCCGCCCGTGCGCGGCAGCAGAGTGAAGCGGCGGTTCCTGTCGCTCTGCGTGGATTCTGGAATCAATTTGCATCAAATCCCGATGCGCCGTTGGTTATTTTTAGTAATGCCGCCTTTGTCGGGCGTCCAGAAACCGGCATGCGCTATTTGGATCCGGCACGCGATTCCCACGATTTGATTTTGGATCATTACACCGGAGTAGGCGAGGTCTTGGCGGTACATGAACTCGACCGGATCTTCAACCTGCTGGATCGCCCTATAGAGCTGAAGCGGGGAAGCCTTTTTACGCTCGACGAAGCCAAGAAAAGCGACCTCATTTTCGTGGGTTCGCCGGCAGAGAATCTGGCTCTGTTGGATCTTCCGGGTAGCCAGGACTTCGTCTTCAAGCGTCTCGACTCCGGTCCTCACAAAGGGGAACTGGGCATCGTCAACGTCCATCCCGAACCTGGGCAACCGCCCATCTTTTACCCCAGTGATTCGTCTCAGCCGCTTACCGAAGACTACGCGATTGTCGCGCTCGTGGGCGGACTGAATCCGGCTCGCCATGTGCTGATTTTGGCGGGAACCACAACCATCGGAACTCAGGCCGCCGTCGAGTACGTTTGCGCAAGATATTCAGTCGAAGAGTTGCTGCGCCGCCTGGCCGCACCGGCCGGCGATGAGGTAAAGCCATTCGAAGCGCTCTTGCGAGTCAAGGTGACTCGCGGGGTTCCAGTCGGCACTCAGCTAGTGGCGGTGCGCCACCGAAAACAGTAACAAAAACGAGTTACTGCGCAGGCTGCAACTTCAATTGACTTTCGGCATGGATTTTCGATGCCAGATCGATCTCTTTCTTCGCATCTTCTTCTCGCCCCAGACTATGGTAAGCCTGTCCCAGCAGTGTGTGCGTCATGTAGTTTCCTGGATCCATCTTTTCGGCATGCTGCAAGTAGAGCAGAGAGGTTTGAGGGTCATTACGTCGCAGGAGCACTTTCCCCATCTGTATGAATGGGCCCGTGCTCGAGGTATCGAGCGAAATTGCTTTGGCGAGGGATTCCTGGGCTTGCTGATATTGTCCAGAGCGAAGGTAAACATCTCCCAGGCGGTCGTAAACGGCAAAGTTCGCCGGATTGATCTCCCGCTCCTGCTCGAACTCGCGCTGCGCCTGTTCTGGGTCGGACTTGAAGAGATAAAACTCACCCAGCATGAAATGCGCTAACGCAAGCTTCGGCGTGAATTCCAGCGCCTTCTTCGCAGCTTCGGCGGCGGCTTCGGGCAGGTTCGCCTGCATCAGCATTTTGCCTAATAAAAGATAAGCCGGGCCTGAGTTGGGAGCGACGGCAAACTGATTCGCAAAAGCGATGCGAGCATCGTCGATGCGGTTCGAATTGACATAACACAGTCCAAGAACATAATTGGCGTCCGCATTCGCATTGGGAGTCCATTGCTTGACCCGTTCGAGAAAGGGAATGGCTGCCGCTGGACGTCCTAAACGATAGAGTGACAATCCCCGCATCTGCACCGATTCCATGTCATTCGGATCTTCTTCGATAGCGCGCGCAAACGCTTGTTCGGCGGACAACAATTTACCGGTACGGTAGTACGCGATGCCCAACTCGTGTTGAACGCCTTTGGCCGAAACTCCCACAGTAGTTGCTAACTGTTCCAGCATCGCGATCGCTTCTTGCGGTTTACCATGCTCCAATTCCTGGTGGGCCGCCGCCAGAGTCTGCTCCACACTTGACTTCGTCGTTGGAGGAACTGGAGTTTGTTCCGCGGATGCTGGCGAAGCTCCATCGTGATTTGCGGCAGCGGGCGGCTCCGGGGCGGACGACTGGCCGCTGGCCGCGCCGCCAATCAGGCCTAGCAGGATAATTGCGGAAAGAGTTCGCATGCTTCAATTCTAATCACAGTACCTGTCCGGTCGCGTGGGTGTGGTCCGATGATACGATTCGCTCATGGAGTGGTGGCGCCACAGGTTTCCTGGTAGTCGCTCGATCCTCACAATCTTCATTTTCATCGTATTCATCTTCGTCTTCGTCATAGCGACTTCCGGCCAGATTCAGAAACCTTCAGCTTCGACAGGTGCTTCGGCAAAGAAGACTCCAACCTCTCCTTACCCCGCCAGCGAACTTCACGCCGGACCCGCTTGGTTTGTTGATGTAGGCCCGCAGGCAGGGCTCAGAATGGAAAACGTAAACGGAGGAGTCGAGACTAAGCAGTACATTATCGAAACAACGGGCAGTGGCGTGGCGATTATCGATTACGACAATGATGGTTGGCCGGACATATTTCTGGTGAACGGCACCACGCTCGACAACGCAAAGGGAAAAAACGCACAACCAGCGAGCCATCTATTTCACAACAATCACGACGGAACGTTCACCGACGTCACCCACGCTGCCGGGTTGGATTTCAGTGGCTGGGGACAGGGGGCGTGCGTCGGCGATTATGACAACGACGGCTTCGACGACCTTTACGTCACCTATTACGGCAAGAATCGCCTCTACCACAATGAAGGTAACGGCACCTTCAAAGAAGTTGCCAACGCCGCTGGAGTTGCAGGTGACGGCACAGCATGGGGCACCGGTTGTGCCTTTGTCGACTATGATCGCGACGGTAAACTCGATCTTCTTGTCGCTAATTATGTGCTCTTCAATCTCAAGACTGCGCCCAAGCCGGGACAGGGAGTAATGTGTGTGTGGAAGGGCACGCCAGTGATGTGCGGACCGCGAGGCCTCGACTCCTCGCCCAACATTCTTTATCACAATATCGGCGGCGGAAGGTTCGCCGACGTGAGCAAGTCCAGCGGGATCGAAAGGACGAATGGGCACTACTGTTTCAGCGTTTCAACTCTGGATTATGACGACGATGGCTGGCCCGATATCTATGTGGCCTGCGACAGCACACCGAGCATTCTCTATCACAACGAGAGAAATGGGACTTTTACCGACGTCGCTGCGGAAGCGGGCGTAGCCTTTAATGAAGATGGACGCGAACAAGCGGGCATGGGTTCCACTGTCGCCGATTATGACAATGACAGCCGTCCCGACATTTTCAAGACAAACTTCTCCGACGATTCGTCTTCTCTCTACCACAACAATGGGGAGGGAACGTTTTCTTCTACGATCTTCGAAGCCGGTTTGAGCCTCAATACGCGCTTCCTGGGTTGGGGAACGATGTTTATCGATGTCGACAATGACGGGCGCCCCGACATCCTCGCTGTCAACGGCCACGTTTATCCCGAGGTCGACTCCAATCATCTCGGATCGACATACCGGGAGCCCAGGCTTCTGTATTGGAATGCCGGCAGTGGGAGATTTAAGGACATCAGCGGGCAATCCGGGCCAGGTTGCACGGAACCGCGAGCAAGTCGCGGTCTGGCGGTTGGGGATTTGTGGAATGATGGCCGCATGTCTGCCGTTGTGAATAACATGAGCGGCCAACCTTTGCTTCTGGTGAATCAAGCCAGCAATCATAACCATTGGCTGGGCATTATCACACGGGGTACAAAGTCAAATCGCGACGGCATTGGCGCCAAGGTCGCTCTTTTTGCTGGAGGCCATAAATTTGTGCAAGAGGTGCGGAGCGGTTCTAGCTATATCTCCAGTAACGACCTGCGGCTTCACTTCGGGCTTGGAAGCAGCCTGCAGTTCGATCACATCGAGGTTCGGTGGCCCAATGGCAACACTGAAACTTTTCCGGGTGGAAGCGCCAATCGTTTCGTGACATTGATCGAAGGTCGAGGCGAAAGTCCGAATGGTTCGTGAAACAACCGGCGGACTTTGGGCCGATGGTCGAGTGCACCTGGCTGGTCCCTAGGTTTTAGCGGTGAAGTCAGCCGCGAGCGATGGCAGCTTTGCGTGCAACGAAGATGTATCCTCTGGCTTCGGCGTCGGCCTCGATCGCGGTGAGGTGCCCGCGTCCCTCCGCGGTTTGCGCCGACTTCATTTCGATTTTGGCCAGTGCAAGACGAGCATCGAGTTCGACGATGCGATTGCCCAGCGCTCGCGACTTGGCGATAACGGCAGCCAGCTCTTTGCGTGGCGGTATCCCGGCCGCGGTTGGGACGGGGCCTTTTTTGCTGGTCTCGATGGGGGCGGCAGCGATAGCGGTTCGCCAGCGGACCTCTGGATTCTGGCTCTTGGCGGCCAGGGCCGGCGCGTTTTGCATCGCTTCCTTCGCCGCCACCGTTTTGCCCTCGGCGAGGAGAGCGCGAGCGAGGATATACCAAGCCTGGGTTTCGTCGTCGCGGGCTTTTTGTTTCTGAAAAACGTCGATGGCTTGCCGGATCGCCGATTCTTGTTCGACCGGAGAACGCGGTTCCTCCAGCGACAAGTGGAAGGCTGGCGTCGACCGTCGCGGCAGGACGTATTGGACTTGGGGTGCACGCGTCGTGATTTCTGCGCGGATGGTCGTTCCGAGTCTGAACATGTTGTCCAACCTGCGCGTGACCAGTGGATCGCGCATTTGCCCGAAGATCACTCGCTGGCACAACAGCACACGTCGCTTTTGCAGCCGACTAATTCGATTACGTGGACGTCGGCTCACAGCCGCCAGCTGGCAGTTTCGAATGGACTGCGGATTCTACTCGTACACGGTTACGACAGCGTCCACCATATAAAGGATGACGATCTAAAGGTGCTGTCAGTTCGCTGGTCGAAGGGGGACGGACGCTCGATGCTGCGCTCTGCTCGCTCGGCGTGTTTTCTCGGACGCCGAAGCGAGGCTCCGCCCGCCACGGCGGGAGACAGCGGATGACGGCACTTGCGATGAGATCAACCCTCGATAATCTCCCCGCGTTCATTCACCGATATATGCGGCACATGCCGCAACGGAACATTTAGTTTGTAGCGTGCATGCCTGCGCTCCCCTTCCCTGATGAGCGCGCCTTTCTCCCCCAAATCAGCAAGGTCACGTGTTGTTGTCGCAGGAGACGCACCGGTGATGGTGCTGTACTTGCCGGCGCTCATACCGCCCTTGAACCCTTCAGGCCCTTCCTTGAACATTCGAAGGAGCGCTTTCTCCTGCCTGTCGTTCAGCTCTCCCCGGATGCGGTTGAGCAACTTCGTCTTGTCGATAAGGAATTCGATGAGCGCAAGAGTGCGCCGCTGCGCTTCGATTGTCGTGCCGGCAAACCAGGCCAGCCACTCGGTGATTTCGTTGCCTTTGTTCGCTGCTTCGAGCGCAGCATAGTAGCGCGCACGTCGGGCAAGGATCGTTGCCGCAAGCGCGATCAGGGACGGCTGGCCTAGACTCTGGGCCAGGGATTTTTCCGCGAGCGCGCGGCCGATGCGGCCGTTGCCGTCCTCAAACGGGTGGATCGATTCAAAGTACAGGTGAGCAGCCCCTGCCCTAGTCAGTGCCGGTAACGGCTCCTGACCTCCGGGAGCAGTTCGGTTGAACCACGTAATGAATTTCTTCATCTCCGATGGAACCTTCGCCAATGGCGGTGCCTCAAAATGAACCTTCGGGGAGCCCATCGCGCCGGAAAGAACCTGCATCGGCTCACTGCTTGTGCGGTAGCGGCCAATATCCGTCAGATCTTGCCTGCCGCTCATCAGCATGCGATGCCATTCAAACAATGTGTCGTCCGAAAGCTGCGCCGCGAAGGTCTTGTAGAGGTTGACCATCATCTCTGAAACGCCGCGTTCTGCCGGTGCCGCTCGCCGGTCGTCCGCTGCCAATCCCAGCTGCCGCTGGATAGATGACTGAACGCTCGCCCGGTCCAGAATCTCGCCCTCGATTTCCGAAGTAGTCAGCGCTTCCGTGCTCATCGCCTCGACCGTCAGCTGATTGCGGTCTGCTTCTCCAAGATGCTTGATTGCCCCGACAAATGTCCCTCCCCCAAGGAGGAACTGCTGTTCGGTTGCGGCGAGGCGAGAGGGATTCCAGGCGAATCTGGGCCAGTCAGGCTGCTGCCAGTTCCAGGTCATGAGCGATAGCCACCCTTTCTATCACTCACATTATTACATTTGGTGAGCGATAGCAACGAATTCTATCGCTCATGGCTTCCCAGCCCTTTTGCAATTTAAGCCTTTTCAATAGGTTAGAAAGCGGCCGGGGCACCCCAATGAACCGGCGAACCACATCAATTTGAAGGAGGCAGCTGCTCCTGCTCTCTGTCAGCAGTGGCAGCTTTCTGAGGATTTCCGACCAAACGGGCGGGCTCTCTGCCCTGCTCTTCCACGGAATCGTAGATCGGTGAATCTGCCACGCGCCGCATACGGATACCCGGCGAGCACAAAGAAATCGTCCGGGGAGTTCGATCATTGGTTTCCACACGGGATGGGAGGGTCGGACGGACCCAAGAACATCTGGTTCGAGCCGCACGCTGGAAAGTTTGGCTCATTCACAAAAGACAAGTGGAAGCCATGTTGTGGCGAGCAGTGTGCGTGAATAAAACAATGACCCTCGATCCGGCGAAGGCGGCTTACTGAAGGGGTGGACGAAACTTGTGCCCTCTAATTAAGATCACGGCTTTCGTCTGCCAGACGCGCTTGAAATGACCATATGCTCCGCAAGCTAGCCCTCCAGTTCCGGGCTGCCCCAACGAAAACGAACACAGCGCCCGAAGCGAAGATGAGGGATCGAGTCTGTGACGCGACTTCGGACGTGCTCGCGCACCCAACTCAGCGGGAGAACGCAGCGACGGGCAAGCTCCACGGAGTCGATGATTTCGTAGTGAGCCCCTTGCCTGAAAGTGGGCAACACCGCCTTGCTGTCCTTCGTTCCGCTCGCCCTTCAAGGTTTACCCTTCGTCCCGTGCAGATTGGAGTCCAAATACAGCACCTAGCGGCAGTGAGCGTTCCATTGAGCATGAGCAGAATACATCGAGAATGCCCCGACTCCGACCCTTCTGATTGGTTGGTGGTGCCTGCCGATGTTCTCCTTCGGAAGCAGCCCGACGAGGAAGAGGACGAAGAGCAGGACGGCGGCAAAGAAAAAGAAGATGACGATTGCGACGAAACCGAATGGTGTCGAGGATGGCTCCAGAATGGTGCTGCCCAACCCCACCAAAGTGAAGGTGCACTATCCCCTATCGTCATCGATCAAATCCCGTAGATTTGCCGCGATTGTTAAGTGCGGTCGCCATTACTATGGGTGTCCCCTGAGTTTACTTTCCCCCTGTCAATGGATTGGGAAGCTGTCTAATGACCGCCGCTCCCGTAGACTTGCGCATGGCGAAAATCTGGAATTTCCGCTGAGTGAAGCGGCGCACTGGAGCAGAAGGCTCTGCGCAGCCTAGCCATCTATCAGGACATGTTGCGGCAGCACGGTATATTCAAAACCGACGAGGAACTGGACGCCGAACTGGAAGCCGAATCTCGCGCCAGAGGCACTTGGCCCACTTTAGAAAACATCGTTATCCACGCTCTCTAGTTTCTACTCCTGCCCAACACTTCTTGCCTTTGTACGTGAATGGACAGGTGAGATGCTTCCCCAGTCGGTTGCGCTCAGCTTCGTTTTCGGTTTTTCTCATAACCCGCCAATACCGAATGCCCGATTTGCGATAATTTCCTCGTGTGCGGCCGCTATCGACTGTCGCGGAGGAAGCAGGTTGTCGAAGAATATTTCGATAGCGTTTCCGACGAACCCGACTGGAGTCCGCGCTTCAACGTCGCCCCGACACAGCCCGTGCCCGTCATCCGCCAGCATCCCAAGGAACCCACTCGGGAATTGGCCCTGATGCGCTGGGGGCTCATTCCGTCATGGGCGAATCACCCTTCCTAAGACCGTGCTACGCTAGCCGTTCAACTCAGCGGTGTTCCACTTCGGAAAGGCAAAATACGATGATCTTCATGAAACAAATTCTGCTGCTCTCGCTGCTGGCCGTTGATCTGTTTGCCCAAACCCCTCCAGTGCAATCCAAGTACAAGCCTGAATACTTCAACTACCAAGAGGTCATGATCCCGATGCGCGATGGCGTCCGTCTTCAGACCGTGCTTCGGACACCGAAGACCATCGACGGTCCACTTCCCTTTCTCTTCGTGAGAACTCCATACGGAGTTCCCGAAAACTCTAATTCACTGACGGAGTCCGGTTTGTTTGATGATCTGATTGCGGATGGCTATATCTTCGTGTCGCAGAACATCCGGGGCCGCTTTAAGTCTGAAGGCGCATTCGTAATGCAGCGTCCGCTCCGCGACAGGAACGATCCCAAATCGATTGATGAAGCCACTGACGCGTATGACACCATCGATTGGCTTGTCAGGAATGTTCCGAACAATAACGGCCGAGTCGGCATGTTGGGGGTTTCCTATCCGGGCTGGCTGGTGACGCAGGCGCTGCTTGAGCCGCACCCCGCGCTGAAAGCTGCCAGTGAGCAGGCTTCCCCCGACGACATGTTCATTAATGACGACTTCCATCACAACGGCGCGTTTCGATTGAGCTATGGATTCGAATATTCCGCTTTACTTGAAACCTCCAAGGAGAAGAACACAAACTTCGAGTTCGACCAATACGACACTTACGCGTGGTACTTAGCCCTCGGTGCAATCTCCAACGCGAATGCGAGGTATTTCCATGGAAAGCTACCGACTTGGAACGACTTCGTTGAGCATCCGAACCACGATTTCTGGAAGCAGCATGCCGTGACGACATATCTGAAACACACTACCGTTCCAAACCTGAATGTCGCTGGCTGGTACGATCAGGAAGACTTCGTCGGCCCGACGCGCATCTATGCCGCGCTGAAGCAGACCGATACCGGGCATCTGAACTACTTCGTTGCTGGTCCGTGGAACCACGGCGGGTGGATGGATCAATCTGGACGCAAACTGGGTGAAATCGACTGGGGCAGTGACATCTCCCGCTATTATCGCTCGCATATTCTGGCTCCATGGTTCGCGCATTGGCTGCACGACAAACCGCTCACGGAGCCCGAAGCAGTGACTTTCGAGACCGGCAGGAACGTATGGAAGAACTACGACGAATGGCCACCCAAAAAAGGCATCACCGAGACGAAGCTTTACTTGCGCTCGGGAGGCAAGCTCTCGTTCGAACCACCCTCTGAACAGGATGCCTTTGATTCCTACATTTCTGATCCGGCCAATCCAGTGCCGTACCGCAATCGACCGATCACGCCCACTTATCCTGCGCCAGCTTGGACCACATGGTTGGTACAGGATCAGCGCTTCGTGGAGCATCGTCCTGATGTGCTGACATGGCAGACTGATCCGCTGACCGAGGATGTTGCGGTCACCGGAGATATCGTCGCCGACCTGTTCTCTTCAACTACAGGAACCGATAGCGACTGGATCGTGAAGCTGATCGACGTGTATCCCGAGGACTATCAGAAAATCACGGAAGAAGATGCCAATCAGGATGCCGGACCTGTGCTCAACGGCTATCAGTTGATGATTGCCGACGATATTCTGCGCGGGCGTTATCGCAACAGCATGGAAACGCCGCTTCCGCTTACCCCTAACCAAGTCACCGAATACAGAATCGACCTGCACCCCAACGACCATGTCTTTCTCAAGGGCCACCGTATGATGGTGCAGGTCCAGAGCACTTGGTTTCCTCTATATGACCGCAACCCGCAGAAGTTTGTTGAGAACATTTATAAAGCAGGGGATGCCGACTACGAGAAAGCCACACAGAGGGTATATCGCTCGAAGGAGGCTCCGTCGAGCATAGTGCTGCCGGTGGCTGGGAAATAGAGAGTATCAAGAAGGATGAAGACCACGGAGGTGGGAACTATGGATGAGTCTCGCTCAGGACCTGCCCGCCGTTTGGAATGCGCCCACCAGCGATATGCACTTGAAGCAGAGGATCGTTCGGATCCTAATTCATGAGATCTTCCTCCCAAATTAGAAAGCACGCATAGCTAAGCTATGCCTGAAGCGACCCAATAGAAATTTTTTTGGCCCTGGTGTCGTCTTTTATCCGCCGTTTCCGACTTCCTAAGTAGAGGCTCCCCGCTGACTCCCCGCTGTGGAGGAAGACCCAGGAGGATGTAATGAAACGCAGACACTTTGTCCTGAAAGCCCAGAAGCTGCAGTTTTTGCCGGCGCTCTTGCTGTTGCTGAGTTTGTTTGCATCGGCGGCGCACGCCCAAGTCACGCCCCTCGGCGACTCCTACATCAACACTGCCAATCCCACCAAGAACTTCGGCACCGCCGTGCTACTCGATGTCGATGGCGCCTCCCAGGCCACCTACATTCAATTCAATCTGGCCTCGATTCCTGCCACGGCCAGCGTCAGCCAGGCCACGCTGAAACTCTATGTCAATGCAGTCACGGTCGCTGGCAGCTTCAATGTCGATTACGTCAATGGCGCGTGGTCGGAGGGCACAATTGACGCCAACAATGCGCCGCCTCTCGGAGCAGCGATCGCCTCGAACGTCAGTGTCACAGCAGCGGATAAGAACCAGTACATCCTGGTCAACGTCACTTCAGCGGTGCAGGCATGGCTGAACGGCAGCGAGACGAACAACGGCCTCGCGCTGGTCGCCAACAGCACGTTCAACGCGACATTTGACAGCAAAGAGAGCACGACAACGAGCCATCCGGCGGAGTTGGATATTGCGTTTGCGGGTGGGGATGGGACGATCACGGGAGTGACGACCGCGAGCGGCAGCGGACTGACGGGCGGAGGCACGAGTGGCACGCTCAATCTCAGCCTGACCAATGGCTGCGCGGCGAACCAGCTGTTGCAGTGGAATGGTAGCGCGTGGGCTTGCTCTTCTGCGGGAACGGGCACGATCACCGGCGTAACGGCGGGCACGGCCCTGACCGGCGGCGGCAGCAGCGGCAATGTCACCCTTAATCTGAACACCTCGCAGGTGCCCCTGTTGGCCGCGTCCAACGCCTTCGCCGCAATCAACACCTTTCCCACTGTCGGCGTCGGCACGAGCAGTCCACTTGCGAACCTCGATGTCATCGGCGGCGGCGGCCTGCATATCCTGGCCGGCAATCCGGGCTGCGGCACGTTCGCCGCAATTGGCTTCCTTGCCACGCCCTTAAGCGGCTGCGGGAACTACGCCCTGCTGGGAGACGCATCGGGGGGGACTTACCTCAACGCGTCAGGCTCAAGTAGCACAATTCATTTTCGAATTAACAACGGCGATGTAAACGGCGATGCGATGGACATCTTGTCGACCGGCCAGGTTATTGTGCCGGGTTCGTTTTTGCCAGGTATAGGTATCGGCACTACGTTGCCTCAGGCGGCCTTAGAGGTAGAAACTGGTGATTCAGTCGCGGGCTGGTTCGAAGACGCTTACGCCGACAACCCGACGGTGTATGTATACAACGGGGCGCCTTCGAGTGACGAGGCATATGCCTTGCAGGCGGGTGGCGGCGTGGGCTACTGCACGATCAATATTCTGGGCGATCTCAAATGCACTGGCAGCAAGTCTGCCGTCGTCCCGGTTGATGGCGGCTCGCGTAAGGTCGCGCTTTATGCGGTGGAGGCTCCCGAAAACTGGTTCGAGGATTACGGCTCAGGGCAACTCTCTAGCGGCTCGGTCCGCATTGATCTCGAACCGACCTTCGCCCAAACCGTCAACACGGATCTCGACTATCACGTGTTCCTCACACCCAACGGCGACTGCAAGGGACTGTACGTGACCCAGAAGTCTCCAACCTCGTTCGAAGTGCACGAACTCGGCAGCGGGACTTCGAGCGTCGCATTCGATTACCGCATCATCGCCAAGCGCAAGAACTATGAGAACGTTCGTCTGGCCGACTACACCGAACAATTCAAGAAGCCCGAGCAACAGCGCGCGGCAATGAGGAAGCGCAGGCAAGCGGCAGCCCCGGAAGCTTCAAACTCGCCGGCTGCGCTGGAGCAGAAACCAGCCATTAGCTCCGTGCAGAAGACACCGACGCCACTGACGCAATCTGCCCAACTTGCTCACGGCATCACGAAATGAGCTGACGGACGGCGGAGCTCTATGTTCGGGGACGGGCAGTCTGTCCCCGAACCTCCTTCAGCAAGTAGGCATTTGACAGCCCGACCGAGAGAGCTTTGGACCGGGCCAAGTTACAAGTCCATCTATTTTCCTAACGAAGACCCCGCCTTGCGACTCACTCTTCCGTTACCCCAACTGCCATACCAAGTTGTGTACCTCGCGAATGCACTACTCCCGTACTCTGAATCCTATGAATTTCAACCGTGCCTGCTGTGGATGACCGACTGGGGAATAATGGGCGAAGTGTCAGAACGGGTGGCTAAATCGTTAGTCGAGTCCTTCCGTTCCGCTCGTGGTGAAAGGAACCTTCTGATTGAAACGCCGGCACATCTGTTCGGTGAGACCGAAGCGACGGATGCACAGACGCTCCTCACGATTGCCATCGTGTTCGGATGGGATTGCTACATTATTCCCAAACATTGGAAATACTACGTGTTCTGGCTCGTAAGTGAACCGCTCGGGACCGAAGAACGGACTCCTCTTTCTGTGGATACTGTCACGGGTCCGCATATAGGGAGTGATGTTACGATCCGCCAACCACTGCAAAAACTCCCCATTCCCGTACGTCGTGTCGGCTCCCACCGATTCAGGCTCTCGTTCTTGCCACTCGGCGAAACGGGTCAGCATATCTTCCGCAGCCACTGTCTCCTGACTCATGCGCGCCGCTGTGGCCTGCACCCCGACAATCACGCAGCTATCGTTATCCACCAGATAGTTGTCGTAGTAGCCGAGGCGCGCCGGCGTGCCGCCTTTAGTCGCGTAAGTGGAATCGGGATCGGTGGTCGATACCTGATCCTGCTCGTGCACCGGCTCTTCCACAGGATTCTGCTCTTCCACCTCCCGCAGATACTGGCGCACGGTGTGGTTCACTTGCGCCGCTTCCGCCAACTGTTCGCGGGGAATCCGGCTTTCCTTGCTGGCATTTGGCCTCCACGAAACTGCCATCGACCGACAACTGCTTGCCCTGCACCAATCCCACTTCCACACACTGCCGCACAATCTGCTCGAACAACTGCTCAAACAGCTTCGACTCTTGGAAACGACCGTGCCGGTTCTTCGAGAACGTCGAGTGATGCGGAATCTCCTGATCGAACCCCAGACCTGTGAACCAGCGCCATGCCAGGTGCATGCGCAGTTCCTCGACCAGTTTGCGTTCGCTCGTAATGCCATACAGGTAGCCGATCAACAAGATGCGCAGCAGAAGCTCGGGATCAATCGACGGACGCCCCGTATCGCTGTAACTCTCTTTCAGCTTTTCCCGCACAAAGGCAAAACTGATGTGCTTATCGATCAGGCGCAGTAGGTGAGTCTCAGGAACTTGATCTTCCAGGCGAAAGTAGTAGAACAATGCTTCGGAACGGGAGTGTTGTCCCATCATGATCAGCAGGCCTCCGAGAATGGCGTTTAAAAAAAGCATGGCCAGCAACTTTCTCCTCCTTATTACCACGCTTTTGTCGCTATTAATCCGCTAATCGCAGTAACTTTTTCAACACCCACTCGCGTTAACACCAACTACGGCATCAAAGCACATTGGTTGCATTAACGCCTGCCAGATTTTCGAGCATTCTTTGCAGGCTTCACCGATGCATTAGGCTTTTTCTGACCGTCATCCGGTATCTGTGGCAGGTTGTTTTCACTGATGAATTGGTTCCCGCACTTCGGGCAGGTACGCCGGCGAAATACGATCTTATCCATCACGGTTGCGAGGATGAGCGCGGCTTTGCAGTGCGGGCATTGGACGGGCAATTCGGTGAGCGGATACTTGGCCTTGCGCCAGGCATGGGCGTTTCCTGTTCGCCAGATGCGACGGGACAGGATAGCACGGGCGGTCCCTGGCATCCGGCCAGGTAAAATTCTCGGTGAGCGTAATCGCGTCAACGAATTCAGGCGAAGAAACAGCGCAAGCTTATAGTGACCCAGGAGTTGAGATTTAGAAAGAAGATTTCCACAGCAGTCGCGGCGTGCCGGCGGCTGTGCAAATCTTGTGAGTGCAACTGCGGATGAAATTTTCTGCTGGCTCTTTAGAATCGCTGCCAGCAGAGAGGCGTCCCGCTGCTACGAGTCGCGCAAGCAAACACTCGATGTTTTTCACAAGACATGCTCGACCTTGGACCGCACCTTCGACTTTGTCCGGTTCTTCATCCACGCCACTTGGTCCACAACCTGACCTTTGTAGCGACAGCGTCGTTGGGTGTAGTCTTGCGCCCGCGGCGCGCCCTGACGGATCACTTCCGTTTGTCCCTGATAGGCTCCATCGCCCCACACCCGCGTCTCTTCTCCGTGCAGTAGATCGGGCAAGATCTCGACATCAGAAACGTTGGCCGCCGTCGCCACCGCCGTGTGAATCAGTTTTGTCTTGCTGTCCACCCCCACGTGCGCCTTCATTCCGAAATACCACTGATTCCCTTTTCTGGTCTGATGCATCTCCGGATCGCGCTTTTGCTCGTGGTTCTTGGTCGACGAGGGCGCGTGAATAATCGTCGCGTCTACGATCGTGCCCGTCGTAATCCGCACTCCCTTTGCTTGCAAATGCAGGTTCACTGTACCCAGAATCTCTTCCCCAAGGTTGTGCTTTTCCAGTAGGTGTCGGAAATTACACACGGTGGTCTCATCCGGTACCGGTTCTCCTCCCAAGTCAATGCCCGCGAACTGCCGCAGCGTCGCCGAGTCGTACAAGGCCTCTTCCACCGCCGGGTCCGCCAGATTGAACCACTGTTGCAGGAAATAAATCCGCAGCATCTTTTCCAGTTCTTTTGGCCGTCGCCCGTTCCCTGGTTTCGGATAGTGCGGCTCAATCAAGGCGCACAACTTTGCCCACGGCACCACCTGCTCCATCTCTTCCAAGAACATTGCCCGCCGCGTCTTCTTCGTATACCGCTCGAATCCCGTCATCATCGCCAGTGTCTTCTGTTGACTTGGAGATTTCATCTGGCGCTACTTTATCTATACTCGTTGTGGAAAAGGAGCACTTATTCAGAGTCTCCTTAGCCTGCGATACACATGAGGTGTCCTATGGTCGGTCGAGCCACGTGTTTGCAGACTGCCGTTTTGGTTCTATTGGCTGTGCTGAACGTTGGTTGCGGCGGAGGGAACTCAGCTACTCTACATAAGCCTGCGTGCACACCCGCATCCGCGGCATTCGCCTACGCGCTGTCCTACGCGGTGGATGATCCCTCGGCAAGTACGGTTTCTATGTACACCGTAAACTCTTGCACCGGAGGTTTGACGGCAACTGCACCGCCCGCCGTCGCCACCGGGGCCAACGCCTTCGGAGCCGAAGGCTTGGCAGTCGATCCTGCTGGCAGATTCGCCTATGTGGCCAATCTTATGTCGAATGCGAATGACGCCGCCACCATCGCGATGTACACTATCGATTCCAGCACTGGAGTCCTGACCCCGACCACGCCAGCCACCGTACCAACTGGATATTTTCCCCAGGGAATCGCGATCCATCCTTCCGGTAGATTTGTGTACACGGCGAACAGCGATGACAACACGGTTTCCATGTTCACCATCAACTCAAGCACAGGGGTTTTGACGCCGACGACGCCCGCTGCGGTCGCAGCCGGATGGAGTCCCGGCTTTGTGACCGTGCACCCTTCTGGCAAGTTCGCCTACGCCTCGAATCAAGATGATGACACGATTTCCATGTACACCATAAACTCCAACACCGGAGTCCTAACTCCGACGACACCCGCCACTGTGCCCGCGGGCCCGTCTCCTTTTGGAGTCACCGTGGATCCCTCCGGCAAATTCGCCTACGTGCCCGACGCCTATAGCCAACCTAATAATACAGTTTGGCAATTCACTGTCGACGCCGTCACCGGAGTTCTGTCCCCGAATGGTTCCGCTACATCAGGCAACGGCTCCACATCGGTGGCCGTGGATCCCTCCAGCAAGTTCGCCTACGTGGTGAATCGAGACGACAACACAGTTTCGATGTTTACCATCAACCCCACCACTGGAAGCTTGACGCCGAATACGCCACCCACCATCGCGACTGGACAGGAACCCTTCGGGATTGTCGTCGATCCTTCCGGTAATTTCGCCTACGTGTCGAATCAAAATAGCGCTTCGGTTTCGATATACACCCTCAACGGCGATGGCACATTGACCATCGCAGGAACTGCCGCAACAGGTACCGATCCAATCGCGCTGGCCGTGACCGGGACCACACAGTAGCGCAGCCACTGAAAGAGCCTCATGACGACCGCTGGTTTTTTTTGTGACAACTGTCGCTAACAGATCTCGCTCATCCTATGAAAGAGGATGTAGCGGAACCGCTTCCCTTTACAAAGACGGAACAAGCCGCGGTCGAGAACATGTTCGACGCATGCGCCGCCGATTCCGCGTGCAACTCGGCATTCCCGCGCTTACGCGATGAGTTCCGTCAGATATCCGCTCACCTGTCATCAGGATCCGAACGTGTCGCCGTGCAGGGCCACAGCGGCAGCATGCAGTTGTATCGCGGTCGAGTCGCAGAGTGGTTTCGCGCGAGACTTTACAGACCCCGAAGTTCTGCAGTTCTGCAACGCTACCCTGGATGATTCATCGGGCTTATCTTGGGGACTGGAGCCCGATTTCCGAGGGTATTCTGTCGGACGCCCGCGATGACTCGGATTCCAGTTTTGGTCTTTTCCTCTCGATCACGTGCAGTGAGGATCTTCCATTTATTCGAGAAGAAGAGGTTGCGGGTGAAAGGGAAAGTACTTTTCTGGGTGACTATCGCGTGCGCCAGCAGCAGGCCGCCTGCCGACAGTGGCCGAAGGCATCGCTCCCGGAGGGATATCGTAAACCTGTGCGGTCATCCGTCCCGACCGTGTTCGCCTCTGGTGATACGGATGGCGGTACGCCGCTATGGTTCATGGAGCATGTCGCCAAGGGTTTCTCGCATCGCCTTGAAGTCGTGCTCCGTGGGCAGGGGCACAACGAGTGGAACGAATGCATCGCGAAGATTTATCAACAAGTCGTCATTTCCGGCTCCGTGGGTGGCGGGGGCGCATCGACCTGCCCGTCGGTGCCAAGACCGCCATTCAGATTACAGTAGGTGCCATCTTCATAGTTCGCAAATTCACGAGCGTATTTGCTACTGCGGATGGATAACTGGCGACTCGGGAAGTCAATTGTTGAAATCAGATGGGCGTTCTCGCTTTTGTTTCGTCTTCTTGAAGGTCGAGGGCTAACGGGATGTTGGAACAGTTAGCGTTTTCCCTACCACCAACCATATCCCGCATCCACTCGCTCATCCCACCAGCTCTTGCGAAAACATTCTGGGTCACGTCGATATTCGCGTGACCCAGAATGTCCCGCAAAAGCTCACATCTTGCGCCTTGGCGCATGGCTGAAATGCATGGTGCGGAAACTCAGAAAGTGCCTTTAGCGTGGATGGCGCAGTGTGCGGACATCGGCGAAAGCTGCTTGCCAACATTCGCCGCGGGCAAATTGATTGTCGGAGGCGTAGTCACGACCTCTGCAATCGACTTGCCCATGTTTTCGTTTACCGGGGTTGCCAGAAAGGCGTGGACGATATTTTTCGCGTGCGGCCCGGCCATCTCAATCGCCATACCCGCGATTTGTCCGCTGTCATTGATGTTGCTGGCCGAGATTACGTAGAGGTGGGAACTTGCCGGAAATAGAGTGTTAAGGTCGGTCATCACGCCGTTCTGCCAGATGAGGCCGTGGGACCAGCCGCCCTGGGCAAATGAGCTTCCCACCGCCTGGCCCTGGTTGTTGATGCTGGTGGCAAAGGTGGCTTGATCTCCCGGCAGAAGGGCGCCGCCGCCGAGGGCTGTGACTGTATTGTCCTGCCAAAGAGCGGCCAAGGGTATGCCGTCAGAGTTAATGGCTTGCCCAACAATTTGGCCGTGGCGGTTAATGGCGTAGGCTACGGCGTACGGATTTCCGAGGTTCGGAAGCGGGGTGGCAGTGTCGTTTTCCCACACAATGGCGTGATTCACTGCGGTGCAGGTTCCCGAGTAGCCTACGACTTGACCTTGATTGTTGATGCCGATTGCTTGTCCGTCTGGATCGCGATCGATCGTAGGAAGAACCTGGGCTTTGCCTTTGGACCACAACACCGGCACGCCAATCCGATTATTAGTCATGCCAGCCGGGCACGTGGGGTCCACGACACCATTTTCCGCCCATCCTGCGACCTGTCCGCCGTTATTGATGGCGCTGGCCTGCCCGTTATTTCCGCCCACCGGTGGGAGACCGATCATGACGCCGTTTTTCCAAAGAAAAGGAAGACACGTAAGGTGTGTGCCGAAACCGCAAACGTCTTCGCCATTCGGATCTGGAACCGACGTTTCGGACATACCAACAGCTGCCCCGGGGTCATTGATTCCATTCCAATTGATCGAACTGTTCTTTCCTCCAAGCGTGCCGAGTTCGAGGTTGAGTTCGCCGATGCTGATCCTCACCGTGCCGGCCACGAGGTTGGCGGAAAGGGAAACGCTGAAAGGATCCAGGAGCTGCTCCATGTTCAACGTCCAGCCGTAATTATTGAGACCCATGGCCATGCCCAGGTCGTCAGGGCGCTGAACGCCCAAATCCTGAACTTTGTAGCTCGCTTGCGCGACCGCATTGCTGAAGCAAGCCAGAACCATCGTCGCAACCCCGAGAATCCAGAAATCCCGCAACTGTCTAAGCGTGATCATATGTCCTCTTTCCTCCGGTAAAGTCGTGATGCCGAGATGACTGGCGATTTACGACAGGCACCACTCGGCGCTCGGACAGTTAGCCTGCAATCGAGAGCCGGATTGGCTCGCAACTTCACAAACTCCTGCTGAGTGAGAACTGGGGGAGCACGCTGTGTTCCACGTTCACAACGATTACGTGACGCAACAGGTCCAACGTTTCGGATTACGCAGCCGAGTGACGGACTAACAATGTCTTAAGACGACCTGAAAACGACGGAGTAGCCTTTTCTCCAATTTTCCATACACACAGGAGGAGAGGTTCCGCAATTCCGAGAATGGAGCAGCCCCTAACCGGTGGGCTCGGTTGAAGTAACCAGATGGGATGAGTTCTACACGGCGCGCAGCGCCACAACGATGGATGAAAACGGAAGCCGTCGGCAGTTTCCTGTGGCGAGGCGTGTGGTCCAGAGGTCTTCGGCCTTACTGGTGCTTAAAAAGCCGAGGATGAGTTTGACCCGGAACGCGCTTTGGCACAACGGACGGTAGCCTGTTCGAGAGAGGAGAGCACGCGAGGGAGATTCACCCTATCAGCGCGCCGCGAGCCGTTCCCACTCTAATAGGGCGCATCACCCTTCACCGTTGTGCGATGCGGGTGGCGCCGAAATTGCTGCGGACAGCCGTGGGCCAAGTGAATTGTGCATCGATTGTCCCAGAAAACGAGGTCGTGATCTTGCCAGCGGTGACGGTAAACGAAACACGCCGTCGTACTATGGGTGAAGAGGAATTCGAGCAGTTCCCGGCTTTCCGCGTCAGAGAGATCGAGAATACGCGAGGTGAAGCCCTCGTTCACGAACAGCGCTCGGCGGCCAGTTTCCGGATGAATGCGCACGACAGGATGTACCACCTCGCGCACTTCGTTCTTTTGCTTTTCGGTGAGGGGTGGCCGCCATTTCGATCCGCTGAAGCGCTCATAGCTGTGGTTATAAGAATGCACCGCGCGCTTTCCTTCGATTCGCTGCTTGATCACCGCCGGCAAAGCATCATAGGCGGCGTACAAATTGGCAAATGAGGTATCGCCACCCTCCGCCGGAAGCTCCAAGGCGTGGAGCAGGGAACCCAGGCTTGGTTCGGGCGTGTAAGAGAGGTCGGAATGCCAGATGGTGCCTGCGTCCCCGAGACCGATGGGTTCGCCATTCTCAATGACGTTGGAAATTCGAAGAATCTCCGGATGCCCCGGGAGCAAGTATTGGCGCAGAATGTGAATCATCAAAGGCCCGAAGCGTCGGCTAAACTCAATATGCTGTTCGGGCGTGATGTACTGTGCGCGAAACACTAGCAGACCGTTGCTTTCAAGGAAGGCACGGTGCACCGCGGTGAACATCTCATCATCCAGAGGTCGTGATAGATCAAGGTCGAGGATCTCGGCGCCGAGCGCCACATCGAGCGGGTGAAGTCGAAAAACTGTGCCTTCCGTCATTTCTGGATTTCCAAACGCTGCTCACTCGCTCCACTGGGGAAGACGACCATTAGTGGCAGACTGCCAGCGCCCGCTCAATGCAGTCGGTAGCCCAGCTCCGATCTCTTGAAAGACTTACGGCCTCTGTTGCCGCACAGACCGGGATCAAGAATTCTTCACGAGTATCCAACCATGGCCGCATACAACGCCCTGTGCAAACGCCCAAAACGAAGGCCGCACGTAAACCCTAACCAAAGACCGACGCGAGTCAGACCGGCGTTTTCGCAACCGTGCTCTCACGGCCCCACGCGATAATTATCCCTGCCAAATGTAGACCTATGCCGCCTGCTTCTCCTGCGCCCTAACCTTCGCCCATCGCGCCTTTTGAGCCGCCGCAATCTTCCTCCGGGCTGACGCCGACATCGTGCGCTTCGCAGGAGCGGCAACGGTTGTCTTTCCCACTAGTGTCGGCTGCGACTGTTTCCGTATGCTCGCCCATTGCGCCTTCTGTGCCGGCGCCATCTTTCGCCGCGAAGCTGCTGATATGATCCGCGTTGGCCGGTTTGAATCATGGTCTGCTCCGGTACCGTCAAGAGACTCAATTCCAGAGATTATTTGATCTAGCTTCTCAATTTCAATTTGCGCTCTCTTGCGTTTCTCGCGAAGCTCCTGAACCGCATTCTGTAGGTTCGACATAGTTACCCCTCGGGTATTTTTGATGCGGCCTAATTGTATAGGAGGTTGAGCGACTTGCGGCAGCGGATTCGGGTTTTTAGCGGCTTCACTAGTTGAGATCACTTCTCCATACTGTCGGCTCGCTTGAGATTGACCCTTGCCATCTACGAGCGACTTCTCAACGACGAGCCTGAGCAGGTTTAGATCGCAGCGATAGCTTGCAAACTTCGGTGGGTGACATCTGAACACCGCTATTTGGCTGAGGCAAAGAAATTCTCTCCGAGTGAATACTCTTTCATCTCAACTCTATGGGCTAAAAACACCCAATGAATTAGCTGTGTCGGCTGCTCTACTTGGCAGCCATCTCTCTTCAGTTTCCTCGGCCTCTCTGGACCCAAAAATGCAACTATGACTTTACGCCCACCCCGAGGCGATCGGATCAGCATCAGAGCTCTAAGGCCGCGTTTTTCGCGCCCACCGTCGCCAGCACGCAGTTCGGAGCACACGAGGCCCACAATTGAAATCTTTACTGACCGCTATTGTCCTTCTCCTTATGACCTCAATCAATGTGCAGGCACAAGCAGCTTTCGCTGAGCGCGGTGAACTCCCAAACCGTCCGTCCACAAGCTTCTGGACCACAGCGAATACCACACTTCTCGCACTGGATGCCGCTGCCAAAGGCGCTGACTTCTACTACACTATGCGAGGCATGGACCATCCCGGCTTGGCGCTTGAAACCGACCCTATCGCTCGCCCCTTCGTCTCCCACGGCAACGCATTGGCGGTTGGATATTTCGGCGGGTTACTAGTCATTGATGCCGCTGTGTCATACGAATTACACAAGCATCACCATGATCGGCTGTCGAAGGAGGTCTTGATCTTCGGTATTGTGAACAATGGGTATGGTGCGCAATATGATGGTCGCCAATACTAAAAAACAATCCGTCGCTGGCATCTGGCCATGCGGTTCTCAGAGGTCCCGCTCTCAACATCTACCCGGAAAATCGTTTGTCATCAGCGACGCGGTACCGTAGAGGCTGCCTGCGCTGTCCATAATCAGGCTGCCGAGCGGCTGGGCTCCGTTCGAGTTGTTAAACTCTAAATAGATTTTCTCTTTGTGGCGGCCCTCTTTTGGGCCGATTAGTCCGAAAACGACTCCATCGTTGGGTCCGCCGCCGTTGGCGGTTGCACCGTAAATGTTCCCAGATGCATCGAGCACAACGCCACCCTGAGGATTGGAACCGTATGCGCCCCCAAGAGTGAAGATATTCGTGAATGTCCACTCCCCTTCTCCGGTAGGACTCAGCTCATAAACGTATCCGCTTGAGTCATCGCCCCCGGCTGTCGGGATTGGGGGTCGCAAAGTAACTGCCCATGAAGGCATCGCCCGCTAGCAGTACCTTCTCCTTGGGATCATAGAGCGCGATGTGATCATCGCAATGGCCGGGAGTAGGGATCACCTGCAAGTAGCTGGAGTCGGTGTCCACGGTCTCGCCCAACCGACGGTACGGCTGCTTCAAGTTTGGAGGCTGCCCGATCATGGTGGCGCGTACCCACGGCAGCTTCTTGAATGGAGTGAGGAACCGGGCGGTCATCTCAGAAACGTAGACAGGAGCAGCAGTATATTCTGCCAGCCAATTCAAGTTGCCGACGTGCTCTTCGTGGGCATGGGTAGCAATCACTTTTGCAATTTTCGGCTCTGCCTGCCGAAGGTGACGGGCTAGCGACCACCGCATCTTGGCGGAGCCGGGGTCGATTGCGATCCCGTCGTAAATGATCGCCGTGAACAGTTCCCCGAACAATAGAGGCACGGTGTTGGGCAGCAGTCCGTTCAGAAACAGGATCGTCAGCTTGCCGTTCAATAGATCAAGTCGGCCGTGGTACGTCTGGGCGAAAATACTCATTCTCTGTGCCGCCGCCTTGATACCCGCCCAGAGGACGAGCGGCTGCCGAATAAAAAATCCCAGCGTGTAACACGACCAGAACGCGCCTAATTTTGCTTGCCGTCGTACCTCTTCTGGCTTCGCTATGCGGCGCGCACCACCGCGACATTTACTGAGAGAATATCTGTTCTTAGCAACGAACCCGTAGAGCAAGCGCCCGGCATTGCGAAATGGGAATCGTTGTCCCAGCGTTCCGATGAGCCAAGTTGACGGGAATAAACGCGCTAGACACGCGACGGCATCCCTGCCGACACGGATTTCGCCTTCGGGAGTGACGACGTGCAACTGCCGTAGGCATTCATCCATCTGGAGCCGAGAATCGACCGTCGCCAAAACCTCTGCGCTAATGGGCAGACAGGATGGTCTTATTCTCATGGTCGAGAGTGCGCAGCCACGACACGCAAGACTGGCAGACCTCACACTGCCCGTCGTAGAGAACTCGGTACGCTGGCTTCGCGCCATGCTTCTCGGCTTCCGTTCCGGCGATGTCCTCGACCGCGTGTTCACGCATGTCGGGAATGTTAGGTCGGAGAGAATGGAAAGGTCAATCTGAACTCCTCGCAGAAGAAACAAGACTATTGCAGCTTCGCGTACTCCGCTTTGGCTTGCTTCAGGATGGGAATGTCGGGGTCGGCGTCTTTCCAGAGGGTGAGGAAATCTTTGTAGGCTGCGAGCGCTCGGACGCGGGCAGCATCGGCATCCGCTCCCTGCGAGGTTCTCGATTGCAGCGCATTCGCACGCGCCACACCCAGATGCGCCAAGGCTCCCGTCCAGCAGTTCCAGACGATGCCGCTGTGGTCGAGAATCTTCTGAAACTCGGCGGCAGCAGCACTGCCTTGTCCGGCGGCCAAGAATGCCTGTCCGCGTACATACACGTGATAGAGGCAGGAAATGTTTGTGACGAACGCAATTTCCCCAAACTCGTTGGGGGACGCACCTTGCAGGGCATTGACCGCGAGAACTGGGTTCTTTCGGTCGAGTGCCAGTTGCCCCTGAATCGTTGGGAGCCAAAGCGACTGCATCTGCGTGTTCAGTGAAAAGCGTCTTCCTAAGTCTTGGGCCATAGACTCGGCTCGCTCGGTATCGCCCGCCATGGCAAACGCCAGCGCGGCTTCACTCTGGACGCCCTGACTTGTCGGAGCCAGCTTCAAAGCCTCCGTCACTGACTGCCGCGCTTCCGCAGCATTGCCGAAGGCGGCTTCCCGCTGAGCAGAAATCGCCTGCCATATTGCCCCATTCTCTTTGCTGTCAGCCCGGATAGCGGAGTCCACAGCCTGCTTGGTCAGTTCCCGAGCCTTGCCCAGACGGCCGGCGTATGCCTCGGTGTCGGATACGAGCGCAAGCCCCCAGTTTTCATAATCGGGCTTGCCCGCAAACCACTGTTGCTGTTCCGCCATCGCCCGAGTGTCTGCCCCGAAAAAGGCAAGGGCATACAGAGCGTTGTGGAAGATCGCATCATCCATTTTTCGCGACTGCTGCGCCCCGACAATGATCCGACTCGCTTCGTCGAAGTGCTGCAAGGCAAGGGCGTAGTTGGCGAGATTCCCGTACTCACTTACAGCATCGGGTGCAAGGTGCAAGGCTTGCCTAGTGATCTCCGCACCTTTCTCATACTGTCCCTGTTCGGCGTACACTGTGCCCAAATTGCCATACGCTGCAAATATACGTGGGTAATTCTCAATCTCCTCCTGATACGTCCGGGCTGATTTATCGAGTTCTCCGGTTAAATTCTGGTAATAGTCGGCGGTGATCTCTAGCCTCTCCCGCTCGCTGGCATGTTCCCGCAATTGGAATGCTTTGGTCGCGTACTCGCTGGCCCGCCCGACCTCGCCGAGGCTCCAGTAATCGCCGCTCACTCCCCTGTAGCCCAAAGCAAAATTCGGATCAAGCTCGATGGCGTGTTGATGGTACGGCAGGGCTGTGGCGGCACCTTTCTCGTTACTGGCTTTTTGTCCAAGGCTGAACGCTTTCAGAGCTTCGAGCGAAGACGTGGTGGCCTCTGAGAGCGGAGCATCAAACTTCTGCACGGTAGCCATCGATTCACCGAGTTCACCGCGCAGCTTGGACACAGCCTCGCCCAGCGTGTCCAGCACCTTCTCCTTGGACGCTGCCGTCACCTGCTCCTCGACCAGCGTGTCTCCGCTCTGGCAATTTACCGCTTTCAACTCCAGCACATACTTACTGCCCAGACTGCCAATCGCTCCCCCTAAGTAGGCCTTGCTGCCCGCTCGCTGGCAAACCTCGCGAACTACTTCGGGCGTGAGTTTTGTGTCGGATGGACGGGTCATCAATTTCAATGCCTTGGTGACTTGTCTGTCGGGGAGGACATTGAGGAAAGGCGATTGCCGCAAGGAGACAGTAAGTGCCGTCTTTAGCGTGTCGTCGAAGATCAGATCGCCCGTGCTGTTGGCAAAATCGGCGAGAACGATGGTGTCTTTCTCAGTAAGGTGCTTGCTTTGTTGATGCGAGCGATAGTAAATCCCGCTCGCCACGAGCAAGGTCACCAGCAGAACGGGAACTGCAATCTTCCAAACCTTAGCAACCCAACTCGCAGAGACCCTGTCAACAGCCATTGCGGCCGAGCTTGCCGCAGGACTCCGCCCACTCTCCGAATCCCGCTTCAACCGTTGCAAATCCGTTCGCATATCGGCGGCGTGCTGGTAGCGCAGGGTTCGGTCCTTTTCCAGCGCCTTGTTAATGATGTCTTCTAGCTTGGGCGGCACATCAGGATTCAGCCGCACAGGCGGCATTGGAGCCCCGTCCAGAATGGCTTTGAAGATTACTCCCGAGCTTTCTCCGCGGAACGGCAATATCCCTGTCGCCATCTCGTACAAGACGACTCCGAATGAGAATAAATCCGTGCGAGCATCCAATCCCTTGGCGCGTACTTGCTCCGGCGACATATAGGAGACCGTACCCATCGCTGCGCCGGGGCTGGTCAGATGCTCCTCCGAGGTCAGCGTCGATTGTTCTGCCGCCCCAACAACTCCGGCGCTTCTCTGCACAACTGTGACCTTAGCTAAGCCGAAATCGAGAATCTTGGCGTGTTCCCGTTTCGTGACGAAGATATTCGCAGGCTTAATGTCGCGGTGAACGATGCCAGCGGCATGAGCGGCATCCAGCGCATCGGCTATCTCGATGGCCAACGAGAGGATCAGTTCGGTGTCCAGTGGTCGCCCAGCGATGCGGTGCTTCAGGGTCATGCCATCCAGAAACTCCATGGCAATGAACGCCTGTCCGTCTTGCTTGCCGATGTCGTAAATCGTGCAGATGTTCGGATGATTCAGCGCGGAAGCAGCCTGCGCTTCGCGCTGAAAGCGCGCGAGCGCCTGTGGGTCGCGGGCAACATCCTGCGGTAAGAACTTGAGTGCGACGAAACGATGCAGCCGCGTGTCCTCAGCCTTGTAGACAACTCCCATGCCGCCGCCCCCGAGCTTCTCGACGATGCGGTAGTGCGAGATGGTTTGGCCGATCATGGGGCAGGAATCTGGGGTGTAATGGTAGGTTTGCCCCGAGCGTTAGTCAATGAAGGGATGAGCGGTTCATGGGGGCCTCTGCTTCGAGGCGCAAATATTGGGGTAGGACAAAGAGGCTTGCCCTTAACATTGCGCCCACTACGGTGATGATCGAAAGGGAGGCGCGCAACGGGGCTTGCCTCCAGATGGTGCGCAAATGTAAGACGGGTGCAGGATTTTCAGGACGCCAGTCCCACCAGAGAAAAGTCACGAAGCAGACCAATGCCACGAGCAGGAAACACACGATGAAGGGCGACTGCAGCCATAGGTCCCGCTCTCCCCGGCTGAGAGCAATCTGCATCGATCCCAGCGCGGCGATCAGGAGTCCCGCGCCCCACGCATCGACGTAGGCCTTCTCGCTCCGTAAATAATGATGCCGCCGGGGAACGAACTTCCAGATCAGGAATGCTCCAATAGCGAGAAAAGGGAAATCTAAGAGAAAGGCGTAGCTCCAGTGCAACGTATCAGAGATCCAACCCATGGCAGGTGGATAGACTACTGCGAATGAGTAGAGTTCCACGTAAAGCCAGGATGCGGCGAAAACGCGATCCTTGCCGGGGAACATGAGGCGCACAAGGATAACGGCGCGGACAAGAAAAGCGCCGCCACCAAAGTCCATGATGACTCGCAAGATGAGCAACGACCTGAGGCTGTGTGCGCTGCAAAAACACCCGAGTGCCCCCGTCGCGTACAACACGATGCTGTAAAGCGGGTGGCGGCGCGAACCGATGACGAGCGTCATCCAATAGCTGATAGCCAGGGAGCACAGGAACCCGAGGTTGTAGAGAATGACGACCCAACTGACCTCGTCCGAACTGCGCGAGCGAAATTGTACCATCTGGCGCCGCCTGATTGTGAGGCGCTCAATTTTGGCTCGTTTGATTTTGATGGGACTGATTTTTGACGAGACTGATCATGACGAAACTCACCCGGCCTGTTCAATACCGCAATTCAGATTCTCCGCAGCGAAGGCCGCGCACATGGCAAGGCGTCCTGAGAAACCCGCATTAATCGGGCAACGCGTCGATCAACGCATCGACATCTTCACGCGAGTTATAGAAGTGCGGCGCGATTCTCAGCCGTCCAACGCGAAACGAGACAACAATGTTGCGCGCCTCGAGGCGAGTGAAGATTCCTTCCGCCGGCTGGTCAGGGTGCTCGCAAACCACGATCGCGGACCGCTCCGCTGCTTTTCCGGAGTTCAAAACAGCGTAGCCCTTATCCGTCAATTTCTGGATGAGATATTCGCTCAGCGATAACAGGTACTGTTCAATTCTGATCGGGCCCGCCGTCAGGAAAAGGTCGATCGCATGTCCGAGCCCGCAGATTCCAACTTCATTCAACGTGCCGCCCTCGAAGCGCGCCGCGCCTTCCCGAAAATCAAGGTCGTGGACCTGATAGTCTCTGAAATTCTTGACAGCGGTCCAGCCGATTACCGTGGGACGAATCTGTTCCAGCACCCGATCCGAAACATAGAGCAAAGCCACGCCTTTCGGTCCCAGCAGAAACTTATGACCGGCGGCGGCAAACACGTCCACGTAATCGAGTCCCACATCCAGCTGAAGCGCGCCCAGGCCCTGCACGGCATCCACCACAAATAGAATGTCCCGCTCGCGGCAAAACTTCCCGATGCGTCGGATGTCGAGCCGTTGGCCGCTGCCAAACTCAACCCAGCTGACGCTGACGAGGCGCGTGCGTTGGTCGATTCGCGACAAAAGCTCGTCCACATCAACCCAGCCGTTGTGCGCCTCTTGCAGCCGAAGCTCCACCTGGCTCTCCCGAGCCACGCGCAGCCATGGGTAAATGTTTGCCGGAAATTCGACGGAAATACCAACGATGTTATCGCCCGGCCGCCACGTCACCCCGTTCGCCACTACAGAAAGCGCTTCTGATGTGTTGCGGAGAAAAGCAATCTCCTGCGGCTGCGCATTCACCAGGCGAGCGGCGGCACTCCGCGCCCAGTCGTTACTCTGCTCCCATTCGGGGAATTTACGACAACCATGGCGTGTGACTCCATCCATCAGTTGCGCCATCGCATCGCGCACCTCGATCGACGGAGGAGATACGCTCGCGTGATTCATGTAAATGTAGTCTTCCGTGATGGGAAAATGGGCCCGGTATTCTTTTGGCAGGCTTTCGGTGCAGGATAAGTCCAGCAATGCAGGTTCCTCGCTCTTTCACGCCTGTGATTGCATTCGCCTGCCAACAGATGGCGGTTACTGGTAATGCAACATATGTTGCAGATGCTAATCTAGATAAATCTGGGGTGAATGTCAAGCATTGGGAACGTAACTTTCGTCAGCAACAAACGTTGCGGTCGACTGCTTCGCAGGGCTGCGAGACAGTCACAAATCAGATATTTCTATGTTCGGATGCGACTCGCAATCAGCGGGTCCCTAGTCCGCCATCTTGAATCGGTCGGTTGCTGGAAACGGCCCGGCTGGTTCCGTGTACCAGCAGCGCAGAATGGGATCTCCTGTGTTGACGGCCTTGTGCGCCCACACCAGCCCCGCGATTCCGCCAAGAAGCACCCGAATCTCTTCAACCGTTCGGCCAAACACGTCACAAATCTCGCCCACCTGTTGCCCGTCTGCGATGGTGTCGCCAATAGCAGCATGCAGGCGCAGCAGGCCGGAACGTGTGGCTCGTGTGATCGCGCGTCCAGTGGCCCGGACGTGCGATTTCGGAACCACAGGAGCTCCCTCGACCATTCCTAAATAGCGCATCAGGTTCATCACCCCGTGGAAATGGACTTGAACATCGGCCTCTTCGAGCGTGCCATTGCCTCCCGATTCAGCAAGAATCGAAACGACGCCTTTGCGCGTCGCCGAGTGTACGATTGACCCAGCAAACGGCGGTATAGTCCCGCCATCTTGAGAAAGCGAAATCAGGTGCGGTGAAAACAGCCGCGCGAGCGCTTCTCCTTCGCGATCAAGATCGGCATTCCCAGTCAGCGGATAGCCTGCAAAAGCAAGCAACATCTCCCCTAAATCTCCGGCATGCAAATCAACATGGTATTTGCACTTTCCGATCACATCATCCAACAGAACTTTGACCAGAATCTCAGAAATAGAGCCGTCGCCACCGGGCGCAACCTTGTTGAGGTTCAGTCCGTCGATAGGAGAAACAAAGCCGCACCTGCTGGCAAACATCTGCATACTGACAACCGGGACGGCGACGATCGCACCTTTCAGATCAGCCGCTCGCACCTGGATTATGAGCCGAAGTACAGCCTCAATCGGAGCGTATTCGGTGGCGTGCACTCCGGCCGTGAGGCAAAGCGTGGGTCCCGGTTTGCTTCCGTTAATGATGACTACCGGCATTCTGATCGGGCCAGTAATTGTCTCGCCAACCTCAATAAAACCCTCTGCGACCTGCCCAGGTTGGGCCGTGACGTCGCCAATCTTGATTATTCGATTCGCCATAAAACTATCGACTCCCCGAGCCCATAAAAGTAATGTGAAGCTGCCGTCCAGGCTGAACGTGTAAAGCTGATGACCAGCTAGTGGTCGGCCTCGCTCGATCCAGAAGCGACGGCAGCAATCGTCAATTTCTCAATTTCGTTCTGCGCCAGCATCCCGCGTTCGCCGTCCTCCAGCGTTTCGAAGACCTGTGCCAAATGTCTCCACGCCCAGAGTTCGCGCGGCCGTTTCGCGATTCGTTCCTGCAGCAGAGTTCGAGCCACCACGGCCCGGTCGCTCCGCATGGTTGAGTCGATCAGCATGTGTTCAAATAAATCGCGCTGCGCGTGGCTGCCGCCCACCCGGCAAATCGAATCCTTGACTGGCAACAGAAGATCGGCGGCGCGAGAATAATGGCCGTTGCGGTGCGCGACAATCGCCTCCGCGATCGCGAGCCCGACCTGTTGCATCACTCGCACCTCGGTGCCGGTGCGAAGTCCAGTTTTCGCGTACTGAGCACAGGAGTCAAGAAACGCCGATACAGTTTCCTGCGATGATCCCCCGGCCACGGCGAGCATATAGTGCAAGTCGGCGAAAACAAAAAGATGATCCTCAATATGAGACTGAGCGCGCCGCGCCAGTTCTTCCCATCGCTCCCCGACGCTGACCCCCAGTTGTTCGAGTCGCCACAGCAGAGCCGCGGAATTGGCAATGTCCAGATATTCGTCGGTCGATTCTGCGCGCACTTCCTGATCGTACAGCTCGAGGACGCGGTCATATTCCAGAAGCATCAGATGATACAAACAACAATGCCACCAAAGATGACGCACGAAGTTGCCGCATCTCTGCCACTGTTGGCGGCTGTTGTGCACCCAGGCAATTCCCTCTCGCGGACGCCCCTGCATCTCCATCACGTGGGCGACCGCATGATTCGCCCAAAGATCTTCCGGATTCTCGTCCACCGCAGCCCGTCCAACGCGCTCCGCACGGCCGTACTCGCCGGCCTCTTCTAATCCGTAAGCCTGGCACCCGAGCAGAAATCCGTAACCCGGCATTCCAGGCGCCCAAGCCGGCAAGACTCGCTCCACCGAATCCCGGATACCCTGACTCCTGCCTAAATAAGAAGTAATAAACTGCGCGAGGCGGACCGCCAGAATGTCGGTAGGATGTTCCCTTAACACTTGCTCCCATCGGTCGAGCGTGCCGACCAGATCCCCCGTCAGCCAAGCCTCTAACGCGCCGACATGAAGGCTCTCGCGACTCGCGTACCTTCCGCCGCTCGCCGCTTTTGCCCGCGCGAGCGCCTTTTGAGCATCTGCCAGAGTGCTCCGTTTGCCGGCATGCATACTGAGATATCCGCTCAAGCAGTGCCCCAACGGACAATCCGGATCGGCCCGCACCAGGTCCTCAGCTCGATCGGAGACGTCTCGGCGCATCCCCAAATAAGCGGCCACGGCCGCATCGAGCAACTCGACCGTGTCTAGAGCCGTGGCGGTCACCGTAAGACCGCGTGAATCCTTGTACATGGCTGGCCTAAGAGTGTTGGTAAACATGGCGGGAACCGCGTTTCTGGTTCCCGCCCTTGAACAGCGCCCCCCTCGGCGCCGCACGCAACAAACGTTGCGTTGTGCCTACGAACCGTAGCCTATCGCCCGTCTGGCGGCAGTGTCAATAGGAAGCATAGAGGTAATGATGCAGTTTGACCGGCCCTGAAAAGGCACGGCTTGAGCCGTCCCGCAAGCATCGTACGTCATTGCGACGTTACAGCTCGCTGAAAAACTCCTATTCGACCACCTCTCGGGAAGGGCACCATATTCACAGCATGCCTGCTAAGTCATTGAACGCGAGGGGCACGAGTTCACCACGTGCCGCTAAATCATTGAACAGGAAAGACACCATTTCACCACGTGCCCATTAATTCATTTCACTACCTGCCGTTATGTCATCTGAACGGGAAGGGCACGAGTTCCACTCGTGCCGTTATGCCGTTGAAAATATAAACCCGCTTTAGCGCCTGAGGTGCACCGTTCGCAGTTGTGCAAGGTGGCATAGCTCTTGCCTTTACTGACAGCTGATAGCTGGCAGCCGACAGCTCCCTACCGCTATACGCCACCCCAAACTAAGAAGTTCCCTTGTCAAACGGCAGACGTATGTGGAGAATGCTCACCAGACTTGGAGTGAATTACACCATGCGTCCTAAAGAATACTCAGGATTAAAGCTTAACGGATCGGGCATTCTTATCGATCGACTTGCACCGCAGCGCCGGGAGATAATTCGCCGCATCCTGGATGAGCCGAGAACCTACGTGCTGTTAAGCCTGCGAGGCAGTTCTCGACGCTTGCACATCGACGCTGCTACTCTTTTGCGCATAGTGCAGGCGATTGGGTTTAAGCACTACCGCGATTTTCAGCAATATCTCCATGACCGCTCCATTGCCCTTTCCACGGCACTCGATTCGATGGAGCCGAGCACTGACCGTAAGAATAGTGTCGAGGCAATTGTCGGGACGTCGGTCGATCGCGATCTGGACAATCTCAAACAACTGCGCAACAATCTGGACCGCTCCCGCGTAATTACAGTTGCGAATAAGATTCATGCGGCTCGCCGCATTGTCATCATGGCCGGTGACATGGCAAGCAGCCTCGCCATATATCTCGATTACAACCTGGCGATGCTGGACCTCAACACTGTGGCCGCCCTAAGTCCAGGCGAAATCGTTCATCGCGCACGGCATCTCAGCAGTAAGGACGTTGCCATCGCCATCACCTACGGCCGAGGTCTTCGCCAAACAGTGGAGGGACTTAAAGGAGCCAGCGAAAACGGCGCCTTCTGCGTCGCGATGAGTGATAGTTTTCTTTCACCGCTCGCAAGGATTGCAGATCAGTTCTTTATTACTCCGACTCTGCACATGTCCTTCGCCGATTCCTATGTGGCAGGAATGTCCCTCATGGGAGCTATCTTGACGGCGTGCGCGAACGTGCACCGTCGCCGCAACGTCTCGATTCTGAAAAAAGTGGCACAGGAACAACGCGCCGGATACCGCTGGTACGTGGAGAGTACCTGATCCGCCGGCTAAACGTAGCGCCGGCGTCTTCGCCGGCAAAATGCCGATAGCAAAACAAAAGCTTTGAGTTCTGCAACCGTTCTAGCGTAGCGCCGGCGTCCCGCCGGCAAAATGCCGAAAGAAAAATAAATCTTTGACTACTCCAAACGCGCTACGGGTGAACCGCTCCCGCAGCAGGGAACGTAGAAACAGTCTTGCCGTCCGAATCCAGGAACTGTAGCGAAGGATGATCGGACCCATCCACGGACATCACAATTCGCGGCTTGCCCTTGGTATCCGACAAACTAACCACCGCTTCGTTTTTAGTCGAGCGCCCAACAAATACTCTAGGCACCCCGAGAATGCCGCTCGTCACGGCGTCTTCGCGCACCTTTTTCATAGCCGCCGTCTTCTCCGGCCCATCGGGCTGCATCTCGATCTGCCCGATCTTGTCCGCCAGGTCTCCAATCGGAGTCAGCGGCCGCTCCCACACCCGCAAACCCGACGAGCGTTTGTCATCGGACTGTGAATAGGTGATGCCCACCGTCTGGTCCTGATCGTATTGATCGAACATCAGGCCTGAGTCTGCGTCAATGTGGTCGTCCTTTTTTGCCGCGTGCCAGGTCATGCCCCCGCACTCGTCGCCTTCATCGTTGAAAAAGATGAACCCCGCTCCCCGTTTTCCTTCCCGCGATTTCATGTATTTTCCGTGCATGATGTTTCCCGGAGAGCGCTCGTTGTTAGAAATCGTGAGCCGTAATTTGCCATTCTCGACGATATTGATTCTTTCCACGTCGATCTCATCGAACTTTACCCGGCGGCTCTCTTTAGCGGCGGAAAAAAGCAATACCGCCAATACGATTGATGAAAACGCCGCATACACTTTCAAAATGCGCAGTTCTCGCTGACTTTTCGGGTCCATCACCGGTTCTCCTTCAGGGACAAGAATTCAGAGCAGAACACCACCCAAACGCTCTGTGCATTCGGCCGAGGCTGATGCTAATACTGAAGTGTCGTCCGCAACGATCGTTGCGGAACCATCTCAAGCCTGCAACCCTACGCTAATGAATTTTCGGTGTCAAGAGTCCCGCCGCTCAGCCTGAACTGGACCTGGGAAGGGCACGGCTTTAGCCGTGCCGTAAGCAGCTTTTCATTGCGGCTTTTAGCCGCTGAGGGAAGCTGCACCACCACCTGCCATTCGTTCGAATGGTACAATCTGCTGGCTCAAAGCTCAGTGCGAACGCCGAATGCACGGACCAACCCGCTGGCCAAACTTTTAGTCCGTGAGGAAACTTCGTGACCGGGAAGAAACTTAAACTGACACTCTGGATCCTAACCGCCCTATTTCTATCTTCCGTCTCCCTGTCCTCACAAACATCACAGGCGCCACCCGAAACCGTCCTTCACTGCGCCACTCTGTGGGACGGACATTCGAACGCCCTCCAGTCGGACGTTACAATCATCATCGCCGGCGAGCGAATAAACGCCGTTCACACCGGAAAACCCGCGCCCGGCGCGCCCTCCGTGCTGAACGTAACCGGAACGTGCATGCCCGGCTTAATCGATGTTCACACCCATGTTTTCCTCCAGCAGGATGCAATCTCTCCCGACTACGACGGGCAACTCTTGAAACAGTCTGTAGCTTTTCGAACCATACGCGCAGTGCGTTCGGCTCAACTCGCTCTCGAACACGGTTTCACGACCATTCGCGATCTTGAAACCGAAGGCGCCGGCTATGCCGACGTAGATCTCAAGAAAGCGATCAACCTAGGAATTGTCCCCGGTCCCACGATGCAGGTTGCCGGCCGCGCGCTCGACGTCACCGGAGCCTACCCGCTCGAAGGCTATGCTCCAGAAGTGGAACCCGTGCTCCCGCATGGAGTTCAGGTCATCGACGGCGCTCTGGATTTCCGCAAGGCCGTTCGCGAACAGATCAGCTACGGCGTCGATTGGATCAAGATGTATGCGGATCGCGACGTCTGGATGGACGGCGACACCTTACACGGCATTCCAACTTTTACTGTCGAAGAAGCCACTGCCATCGTCGATGAGGCGCATCGCGAAAAACACCGCGTGGCCTGCCATGCGAGAACCACCGAAGGCGTCCAATCCGCGCTCCTCGCTGGCGTAGATACCATCGAGCACGGTGTTTACATGACCGATGAACAGATAGCGCAGATCCAAAAGCGCGGCATTTATTACGTTCCAACCATCTGGGATATTGACTACTCCGCCCAGCGTCGTCACAGCTCCGAACTCGCCAAACAATTCCAGATCGCACGGCAAACTTTGATGCGAGCTATGAAGGCCAACGTCAAAATCGCCTTCGGCACCGATATCGGTGGATTCGACTGGCAGATCACACCCGCCAAGCAGATGGAAACTTTTGTCGCGGCAGGCATGACGCCGCAGCAAGCCATCGAAACCTCAACTCGCACCGGCGCCGAACTTATGGGAATCAGCGCCGACACCGGATTACTCCAACCTGGACAATTCGCCGACATCATCGCCGTCTCAGGCGACCCGTTGAAAGATGTAACAGCCGTAGAGCGAGTAATCCTGACTATCAAACACGGCACAGTGTACAAAGCCGCAAGTAATTAAAGCAGAGTCGTCCGTGTAGGGCGGGCATTCCTGCCCGCTTGCATTTGACCTTGGTGTTGTACTTGCCCTTTCGCGGCGCAGCGGTTCACCGCAGTGGGTGAAGCAGGCCTTCAGGCCTGCAGTAAGCGGACCTCCAAGACCGGCTTTAGCCGCTGAGGGACGCCCGCTCCCTTGCGCCTCCCAGGAACCTAAGATAATCTCGACAACATTCACCGGGCGACTGAAACACTTGTTGCGCCAGCCTCCGCCCGGTATGGAGAGTAAGTTTGCCGATGAAACCAAGCGCCGAATCTCCCGCCCGCCCCGGACTCGTGCGCGGCTTAGGCGCTCCCGCCGCCGCCGCCATAGTTCTCGGCACCATGATGGGCACAGGAATATTCCTCAAGCCCGGCGAGATGGCCGCGGAGGGCGGCTCGGTTTCTGTAGTCTTCGCGGCGTGGATTCTAGGCGGAATTCTGTCCCTGTTTGGCGGTCTCTGCTACGCGGAACTAGGCTCCTCCATTCCGGAAGCCGGAGGCGAATACAGCTATCTCGGCCGCGGACTCGGCAAAGTCTGGGGCTTCTTCTTTGGCTGGATGCACTCGATCGTCGCTCGTCCCGCCTCTGTGGCTGCGATCGCCGCGGGTTTGCTGAGGTTTTCAGCTTTCCTGTTTCCGCCGCTCGCCACGCCCATCCATGTTTTTGACTTGTACTCTCCGATTGTAGGCGCTCGTCCCTTCGACTTTGCCTTCACCTGGATGCAGCCTCTGGCCGTCGTTGCCCTGGTGACGATCACGTTCATCAACTACCTCGGCGTCCGTGTTGGAGGCAGGTTTCAAGTTGCTCTCACCGTTTTGAAAGTCCTATCTCTCGTGGTCATCATCGTTGTAGGATTCGTCCTCCTGCACGGCCAGAAACATACGAACGTCATGCAGCCAATGTGGCCATCCCATATCGCCTGGAGCACGGTCCGCGGTCTGTTCGCCGCCATGGCCGCGGCCGTCTGGGCTTACGACGGATGGAACGATCTGAATCTAGTCGGCTCCGAGGTAGAGAACCCAGAACGAAACTTCCCCCGCGTAATCGTAGGAGGAACAATCTTCGTAATTATTCTCTTCCTCCTGTTCAATTTCGTATGTTTCAGAGCTCTGCCTTTCGACGTGATCGCTGCCTCTCAGCATGTCGCCTCCGACGTATTCGCGAGCTTTGCCGGCAAGGCGGCAGCATTGGCAATCACTGTGATTATGGCGATTTCCGCTCTCGGAACCTTGAACGCATCCGTTCTAAGCGGCGCTCGAGTCGACTACGCGATGGCGCGCGACGGCCTCTTCTTCAAATTCGTCGCCGGCGTGCACCCCAAATACCACACTCCGGCAACCGCGCTCATCTTCCAATGCTGCATGGGCAGTCTGATGGCGCTGACCGGCACCTTCGAAGATCTCACGTCGCTGGTAATGTTTGGCAGTTGGATTTTCTACGGCCTGGCCGTAGTGTCCATGATGCGCATGCGCATCACCGAGCCGAACCTGCCAAGGCCTTTCCGCACCTGGGGCTACCCGGTCGTGCCCGTTCTGTTTATAGCCGGTGCCTGGGCGATAGCCGCAAGCCTTTGGTTGGCGCGACCCGTGCGCTGCACACTCGGTCTCGTCGTAATTTCATCGGGCCTGATTTTCTATCGCTCGTGGCGAACCAACGAACTCCCGGATAGTAGTTCAGCCTGATAGCCTCCGAAAGCCCGCGGCTTCAGCCATGCCGTAACCACTCCATTTTTCATCGCGGCTTTACACTCGGGTGAAAAACTCCGATTCGACCACGTCAAGGGAAGGGCATGAGTTCCCTAAGTGCTATTAAGGCAATGACGGGAAGGGCACGAGTTCACTCGTGCCGCCAAGGGTAAAATGTACGTGCGCTTTAGCGCCTGAGGTGCGCCGTTCGCGCCATCGAGTTTCAAACTCCACCCCGCATCGTTTGGCCCGAAAGCGACCTTTTGATCCCATCCCACCGCGTGTTGACACGCCCTTCCACCTTGATATCTACTAAAGCATAGATGTTCGACGCAACGTTCGTTGCGTTAGCGCAAAAACCGCCTAGGGAGGCACAAAATGGCCGTAGGGACAACAACGGAACACGTAACTCTGGCACGACGCGCAGCGCGTTTGGCAACCACTCGCCCGGCTCCGGAACCGGCGGACGTGATCTCGCTGGGCTCAGGTCACGGTTTCCCCGGCGTTTTCCCCGACCTGACGGAGATGGCGCAAAAAGCCTTGACCACTTTCCGTCCTGAAACTCTTCAGTACGGCATTGCCCTCGGGATGCCCGAAATGCGCAGTTGGATCGCGGGCTATATGAAAGAAAACGGCCTCGACGTTTCAGCCGACAACGTCCTCGTCGTTAATGGCGCCAAGCATGGCCTGGATCTCATCTGTCGCTTGCTGCTCGACGAGGGCGACTCTGTCGTCGTCACCGCCCCAACCTATTTCACCTGCATCCCCATCTTCAAAACCTTCGGAGTGGACTTCATCGAGGTTTCACAGGATGCCGAAGGCCTGGTAGTAAGCGAACTCAGCGACACTCTCGAACGCCGTAAGCGCGCCGGCCAATCGATGCCGAAGCTGATCTACGACGTTCCCGACTATCACAATCCCTCGGGCGTAACCATGTCGAGCGAACGCCGCGAAGCTCTGGTAGAACTCGCCGACGCTCAAGGCATCTACATTGTCGAAGACAGCCCCTACCGCCGGGTCCGGTTCGATGGTGAGCAGGAGCCGATGGTCAAATTGTTTGATCGTGGAGATACCGTCTTCGTCCTGGGCACATTTTCCAAGCTCGTCGCTCCGGGACTTCGCATCGGCTGGGTTGTCACTTCGAAAGAGATGGTAGCGCGCCTGTCATATCTGAAGTCCGACGCGGGTTCCTGCCCTCTGACGCAGAGGATTATTGTTGAATTTTGCAAAGCCGGCCTTTTACCCGCGCACACAAAACTCGTGCAGGATACCTATCGCAAGCACCGCGACGCAATGGTAGATGCGCTGCGCCGCGAGCTGCCCGAAATCTCATTCACGGTTCCTCGCGGCGGCTACTATCTCTGGCTCACGCTCCCGCCAGGCATCGACTCCGACAAGCTCGCGGAACGCGGGCTGCAGGAGAAGGTCGGCATCATCTCCGGGACCAAATTTTTCGCTGGCCCAGGGCCGAAGGGAACTGGCGCGCCCAAAAACTATATTCGCGTTTGCTACAGCCACGCGACTCTCGAAGAAATTAACGAGTCGATTCAGCGCCTGGCGCGCGCCATGCGTTCCATGAATCGCTGATCAACCGCTGACGACTCGAGCTATTACTTCGCTGGCGGTAGTGTGTAAATCACCTTCCCCGTTTCGTCCAGGAACGCGAGTTTCGGATTGCCGGCCGCATCGACCTCAATCCTGAGCCGTGTGTTGCCCTTGAGATCGGCCAGCAGCAGGACGGCCGATTTGTCAGGCTGTTTGCCGACAAACACTCGCTGAGAACCCCATTGCTTATGCAGGTTCTTCACAGCATCGTCTTTTTCCGCGCCCGGCTTCATCTTTTCGATGATCTGCGATTTATCCCAAATCTCAGTGATGGGATAGTCAGGATGATCCCAAACCGTTAGCCCAGCCGACCGTTGCCCGTTCTCATCGTCGTACGAAAGACCAACCGTCTGGTCCTGATTGTATTGGTCAAACAGCAACCCGGCACCTGCCTCGTATTTGCCGTCTTTGGCTCTACCATTCCAAATTAATCCGCCCTGTTCATCTCCGTTCCCGTTGAAAAAAATCATGCCGGGTCCAACGTCAACCGACCGCACCATTTCCTTGCCGTTCAGCACCGGAGGCGGAAAGAGTTTCTTGTTCGAAATCGCCAGATCAATCTTTCCGTTCGGTTCGACAATATTGATCCGCTCGGCCTCGATCTGGTCGAACTTCGTTTTGTAATTCTGCTGAAAGGCAGAGAGTAACAACACGGCCAGGACCAGAGTCAAACCTAAGGAATAAATCTTGAGGTAACGTACATCGCGAACCAGCTTGTTCTCCATGGGGCATCCCTTCCAATTGATCAACACGTCGCCCAGCCGTTATCAGACTGGGCGGTTGGGTCAAATACGTGCCCGAGGCATGCGCAGTTCCAGCTATTCTTTGGCCGCTGCCGGCAACTGGCTGACGACCTTACCGCTCGAATCAAGAAAGCGAATAGCTGGCGACCCGTCCGGCGCGACCTCGATCACAACGCGGTCGTGCCCATCCGCATCCTTCAGCTTCAGCGACACCGATTTGTCGCCCGCGCTTCCCAGATAAAGCCGCGCATGCGGAGCCGGATGCGATGCAATGAACTTAGTCAGCTCGGCCTGCTGCTTGTCCTTGGGAAGGTCCTTCGTGCGATCGACAGTATCAATCAGTTCGCCGATGGGATAATCCGGCCGGTCGACCAGCGTCAGAGACGAGCCCTGCTTGTCTCCTTCTTGGCCCGCATCGATTGAAAAAATCTGATCCTGCTCGTAGGCATCGAAGCTCAAGTGCCCGTGCGAACTACCCTTGCCATCCTTATCTTTTTCGCCGCCAAAGATCAGTCCACCGTTCTCCGTTCCTTCTTCGTTCAGAAAAAGCATGCCCGCCGTTTTGCGATTAGGATGCGGATGTTCCTTGCCTTTCAGATAAATGCCTGGCCACAGCGCCTTATCAGAGAGAATCATCCGCAACGTGCCGTCGGGTTCAACCAGATTGATCCGTTGGACGTCGATTTCTTCGAAGCTGCTCTTTTTTCGATCCGCTGCAAAACCGCCCAGCACCGTAATCGCGAAAGTCACTGTGAGAATGCCGGAATAGATCGCCAGAAACCTCTGGCTGCTCAAGAACTTCATTGCTTCCTCCTGTGTAATCCAAAAACTCTCAGTAGCAGCATCAGTATCTCCACGACGAAGTGTTCTCGCCGGCAGGTGCATTCTTTGTGATTTCGTTCGCCATTTGCCGGATCATATCCCCGGTGCTTGTGGGCCTTTTGCCGTGCCCTTTCATGGGCCGCCCGTACTCGAATGAACCCGCATAATAAGGATCTTTACTCGTCTTCAAAGAATCTTCCGTAAGGTATACGGCAAGATTCAGGTAGTAATGGTCCATATCTCCCGTATAGAAGTGCAGTTTTCCAACCAGGTTCGGACCAAGTTCTTTCCAGTTCTTCTCCATGTAATAGCGCAGGTCATAGCCGTGGTCGCGCATATAACTCGCGACTTCCTTGTCAATGTCGCCCGTTCGCTTGTCAAACAGAGGCTTGGGATACCCATCGGCGCCGACGGGGCCATAAACGGCCTCCCAGATATCATTCTGTTCTCCCGAACGCCCGTGAGAGCCCAACGCATCTTCAAGCTGCGACTCCTGCTGAAAGTTCACCAGCGCCTGTCCGTCCGGAAGACGAATCCACGGCCGAAACACTCTTTGCCAATCGGTCGTGCCAGGTGTGGCTACCGTCGCTGCCGGAGCGTAGAAAATATTTTTATCCTCGTAAACGTTCGCCATGACCCAACGGCGAAAATCAATGGGGTCGGGATAATACACCCACGCTCCCCCAAAGAATGCCGAGTGCTGCAACTGCAAAGCCAGAGATTCCCATCCACCAGTCGACCCGCCCGACAACACCCGCGCATAAGGCTGCCGAATGATCCGGAAGTGCGTCTCGATGTACGGAATCAACTCGGTCATGATCGCATCGCCGTACGGGCCATTATTCGCGGAATTAACCGCATAAGAATCGTCGAAGTACGGCGTCGGGTGCAGAAAATTAACCATCAGCATGCGAGGAAAGTTATCCGACGTCCAGTCTTTGAACAGCTGATAACCCTCGCCCTCCCGCATGGCCAGGATTGTTCCCGCCTGCGCGGTAGGAGGTTCAAGCCGAAAGTGATAAGGCGCCGAGAGGCGGAAGTGATCCTGCTCGTAGTCGACCGGGTACCGAACATCGGGATGCTTATCGTAATCTCGCGGCAGCAGCACGACCGCGCCCAGGTAGATCGGTTGTCCCCAGAATTTTGTCAGCAATTCCGATCGAAGCTTGATGTGCTTCACCCATTCCGTGTCGGCCGGCACAACGATCGGCGGAATGACCTTCGACGCCTCCAGCTTCACAACCGAGCCCTGCGGGTCCAGATGGATCTTTTGCACCTCGCTACACAGATTTCCCGGAGAAGAGAACATGCTCTGCCCTTCCCATTGATCCATGTGGGCCCAAATAGTGTGCCCATCGGCGCGATGGAATTGCGTGTAGATATTCACGAACGCCTGAACGTAGTAATCGCCGGCCGGAAGTTCACCCAGGCTACGCAGCGGATAACCCAACGTCCCGCCGTCGATGGTCGCTGCCGATTCTGGCTGCAGTTGCTCGACGTCAACACCGAAAAAAGGACTGCCCATGTAACGCGCGCCAGCCTGAAACCGAGGCTCGTCGCTGTTATCACGGCTGATGATCACGAAGGCGCGCCCCGTAATCGGCCCGGCATGCGCCGCCGCCGGAAATCGGATCTCGAAACGTAGCCCAGCCGGCGGCGCAGCCAGGGCGCAGCTTGCAGTGCTAATGACAACGACGTAGAACAGGCAGACGATCCAACTTTTCATTCCATGCCTCGCTGAAAGAAGTGGCGACCTAACGATCTGGGTCTCGATCTGATTCTCGATCTAGAGCTTTCCCGCCGCGAGCAAATCAAGCGCATAGCGCAGACTCGCGTCCGGTCCGGCGTCGTATTTCGCATCTGTGGCATACGTCGTCTCAAAATCGGGGTGAAACACATTGGCGCGCGGATCTTTCGGCATATACATCTGCATGCCATTCGAGATCATCCCTTGTATTCCCCCCTCCGGCAAAACAAACGGTGTACCCTCCATGAATGCGTTAGGAGACTGCGCTGATGGCACTCCGACCACCGTCGCTCCCATCTGGTGCAGCGCAAACGTCGCCTGAAACGCCGCACTGAATGTTCCCGGACTGCAAAGCACAATCACTTTTGCCGGCCGGTAGAGCGGCTTCCCGTGGAGTTCTTCCAGCGGATGCGCCCACGGAATCCCCTTTTCGTTCCATTCCGCAAATTTCTTATTTCGTTTTTCTTCGGCGGTCCCAGGTTCGTTCCCGCTCTCAAATTCGTAGTCTCCGATTTCGAAAGCCGGATTCTTCTTGCGCTCTTCTTCTACGCTCGAGTGATACTTTTCCAGATAGAGCGGAGACTTTACCGACACAAATTCAGCATCATTCGGGCGCCCGAAGTAAGCGTCTCCGTAGAGTCGATAGAAGAAAGGAACAATCACCGGAGTCGATCCGCCGCCGTCGTCGCGCAAATCGATAATCAGATTTGGTGTGCCCTTGCGTTTCATTTCCTCCAGCACTTGCGTTCCCGGCTCCAGCAATGAAGGCACGCCATGGATCGCCGCATCGAGATCCGCCGGCATCTCCAGATGATGTGCCTTGTAATACTGCTGAACGGTTTCCTTCACGTCGCCCACGTGATATCCCTTCATCACGTCATACACTTCGCGCGGATTCATAGTTGCCACGCGAAAATACGCAGTCTTTCCATCGGGAAGAAACCGATAGTAGAACGGCTGATCGGAGTGTTCCATGCCGTTCCACGCCGGAGGCTTGTCAGACCATTTCTCCTCATCCTCAGGATGTTCGCCGTCCCAACTGATGTGGCGTTCCGCTTTTTTGCCGCTTGCATCCTGCAGCGTATAGTCCACGCCATGCGCGCGATCCAGATCGGGGATCAGGTTCTGCAACAGCTTGTAGCTGCGCAACGCCATGGTCACTCCAACATAGCTTCCGTAATCATTCTCCGTCGCAGCCTGCGCAGACATTCGCTTGAGCAACTCCGGAATAGAAATGCCGTCGACCGCGATCAACTTATACCCGCGGACTCCCTTCAACTCGGCGAGGTCGGACGACTGGATCAGCAAACCATCCGAAGCAACGCCAAACTCCACTGCCAGCCGCGGCGCGGGATCCAGCCAGCGCGAGCGCCCTCCGCGCACCCGCGTGTGCCCGTCTTTCAACGGCGCCAGAAACGCGCTTAGTCGTTCGATTAACTCATTAGCTGAAAGACCATCCGCAGGAATGTCACGAACCAGATTCTCGGCCGTCCGCTTGAATGCAACTTTTCCTCCGAGGTTGGAGTAAGGGTCGGGATGAGTTGCCTCCAGCATCGAAATAAAAGTTCTGGCGTCTTTGGTCGCCTGTGCCTGCGTCAAGTGGACGGGAGCGTCATCCGCTGCCGCCAGCAGCGCCAGAACCATCAGCAGTAAAACGATTGCAAGAGCGCGTCGCATGATTTTGTATCTACCTTTCCGACTCATCATTCGCAAAATTTTCGGTTTCCGGCTTTCGTTCGCTGGGAGCGGGCTCGCTGCTCTCAATAATGATGTAGTCCATCCCCGCTTGCCTCATCTTCGAATTTAACTCCGGTAAATCTTTATCCTTGATCTGCGCCAATTGCCGGCTTGCCTCGCCCAGTGACTGCCGCAGCTCCGTCAGTTGAGTTTCCTGCGTCGGAGTAGGCGCTGCCGTGTGGGCCTCAAGACTGTAGAGTAGCTCGGCAATCCGCGCCATCAGCGCTGGAGATGCCGGATGCAGAGGATCTCTCTCCTTGGGTCCGATCAACTGCTCATGCAGAGCCGTCACGCCCTTGTTCACTGTTTCCGCAAACGCTTCAATCTCTTTAGGCGGCGTCGGGGCCTTCTTCCATTTTGCGATCGCAGAGTTCAACGGACCTTCGATCGCGCCCACTGCCTTCTGCGCGCGAATCACGTCTCCATATAAATGAAAAGCGTCCATCATGACCTGTTGATGGCGGCTATGATCCGTGGCATCAAGCACTACGTTCGGATCCTCTGCGACCGTCAACATTTTCGAAGCCGTCCGAGCAACCACTTCAGGCTGACGATTAGCCCCCGCCTCAGGGGCGTCACCCGCCCCCGCTTTCTCACCCTTCTTAGAATTGTCATCCCGAGCGGAGCGAGGGATCTGCATTTCCCCAACCGAAACCGTCACCTTGTACTCGCCTGGCTCGACAAACGGACCCGGCATCCCAAGATGCGGCAGCACGCGATAGAAGAAAAACCCCTGCCGCATCGCCCATACCTGCAAATCCGCCGGTGTCGCCGGTGTCTCCCATCGCAAATCCCATTCCATGCGGTTAACGCCAGCCCGGCCCGTTCCTTTCAGGTCCCGCACAATCTCATCCCGGCCGTTGCGGATGACGATTCGCACCTCGTGATCTTTATCCACATGCTCATTAAGGTAATAGTCGATGACCGCTCCGTCTGGCGGGTTGGGAGCGCGAAAAGCACGTTGCCCTTCAAATCCATTGTCGTCGATGTAGATGCGCCACTCCGTAGCCGGCGCAAGATCGAATAGCTCCAGATCGGATGCTCGCTTGCCCACCTCCCACACTTCCAGCGGACGGATGTTATCCAGCACCCACAACGACCGTCCGTGCGTGCCCAGAATTAAATCGTGTTCCTGCGGCTGAATCGAAATGTCATCCACCGGAACGTTGGGCACTCCCGTCCCAAGTTTTTCCCAACCCTGTCCCTGGTCGAATGAGACGTAGGTTCCATATTCCGTTCCCAGAAAAAGCAGATTGGCGTTGTAGGGGTCCTCACGAATCACGCGCACGGTGCCACCATCATTCGGAATGCCGTTAACCATCGCCTTCCACGTCTGCCCATAATCAGCCGTGCGAAAAATGTACGGATGAAAATCATCGTTGCGGTGACCGTCAAATGTCACGTAAGCCACGCCTGGAGCGTACTTCGAAGCCACGATGCTGCTCACCCATGTTCGATCAGGCACTCCCACCTTCGCCACCGCTAAGTTGTGCCAGCTCTTTCCGCCATCGTGCGTAAGTTGCAGGTTCCCATCCTCAGTCCCTACCCAAAGCACGGCCGCGTCAAGCGGAGATTCCGCCACCGCGCTGATACATGGAAACCACAGCACGCCATAATTCAGCGATTGCGTGTTCTTGTCTGGAAGCTTGCCCATGATCGGCAACTTTGTCCGGTCCACGTTGGTTGTCAGGTCAGGACTGATCGCCGTCCATGTGTCGCCCCGATCAGTCGATCGGAACAAAATATTGCCGCCGTAATAAATTGTCTGCGGGTCATGCGATGAGAGCAGCAGAGGAGAATTCCAGGCAAACCGGTAGGGCGGATCGCCGGCTTTCGCGTGTGGAGCGATCGAGGCCCACTCATGACTCTTCAGATCCAGCCGTACGAGCTTTCCCTCTTGTGCCTCGGTATAGATGATGTTCGAATTCTGCCGGTCGATCAGCGTGTAAAACCCGTCGCCAGTGAGAACACGATGCCAGTCTGAATTCATGATTCCCTGCGCAGAGCGATTCCGGCTCGGACCGCACAACGCGCCGTTATCTTGCAGTCCGGCGCAGATCTGATAAGGAGAGCCCGGCCCCGAGTCCACCTGATACACCTGCCCGATTGGAAGTGTATTAACGAAATCCCAGCTCCGGCCATCGTCTTTGCTCGTCCACACCCCGCCATCCGTAGCCGCAATGATGTGGTCTGAATTCTGCGGATCGATCCAGAAATCGTGAAAATCCGAATGCACATCGCCGCCCCGCTCAGAATCAAACGTCTTACCGCCATCGCTCGAGTGCAGCAACTCGTCTTCCAGCACCCATATCTGCGAATCATTATTCGGATCGATTCGAATCTGGCTGAAGTAGGCGTCCCCGCCGGTCTTGCTCATCTGCTTCCAACTCTGTCCCTCATCTTCGCTGCGAAAAACCCCACCCTTCGCGTTCTCGAACAGCGCGTAAACGACGTTCGGCTTCTTCGGATAGACGGCAAGCCCGATCCGCCCCGAGTTGCCGTCGGTGGGCAATCCATCGGACAGCTTCTTCCAGCTCCGTCCTCCATCGGATGTCTTGTAAACCGCGCTCCCCGGACCGCCTCCGTTGAAACCCCAGGCTGTGCGCCTGCGTTGATAGCTGGCGGCATAAAGAGTATTGGGGCTTTGCGAATTGATCGCCACATCCACGACGCCCGTGTCCTGATCGATAAAGAGCACCTTGCTCCACGAGTTCCCGCCGTCCGTCGTCTTGTACAACCCGCGCTCCGGGTTCGCTCCCCACAGATGCCCCAGCGCTGCAACATACACAATTTCCGGATTCGTTGGATCGATCACAATTCGCCCGATGCTTTGCGTCTCCTCCAGGCCAACATGGGTCCAGCTCCGGCCGCCGTCCATCGACTTATACACACCATTGCCCCACGACGAACTCTGGCGATTATTCGGCTCCCCGCTTCCAACCCACACCACCGAAGGATCCGAAGGAGCAATCGCAACCGCGCCGATCGTTAAAACGGGTTCCTTGTCAAACACTGGGATGAATGTGTTTCCTGCGTTGGTCGTTTTCCACAATCCCCCGGTAGCTGTCCCCAAAAAAAACGCATTGGAGTCGGCCGAGGCGACCGCGATGCTGTCGATTCGTCCTCCCGCCGTGGCCGGCCCGATTTGACGGAAGTGCAATCCGCCGAACACCGAACTGGTGTCGCCCGCAGTTGCAGGACCATGGCTCTGCTGCGCTGGTGCCACTGAGGAGAAAGAGAAAGATAAGCCGGTAACCGAAAGCGCCAACATCACGCGCAATAGGGCATTGCGCACTTTATTCTTAGATCTATCACCGGACAAATGCCACCCGTTTTCTTCACGCAACAATTGTTGTGTTCGTCGCTGCGGAGCCAGAAGAATACAATCGAATACTTCCAGCCGTCAACGCTTGCCAAACTGCATGTGCATTTCGCCCAAACAAAAATTGTCATCCTGAGCGAAGCGAAGGACCTCCTGTTTGCCAGCTGCGCTCGGGGGGAACAAGAAACCGATCTCGCCAACCCGCTTTCCCGTTTCTAATATTTGTTGCGGGATTACCTTGCCTATGAAACACTTGTTGCGCCGGAGATAACTTCTTCTGCGATTCCCTCCAATTGTGGGACAGAAAAATTTATGAAGATCAATCATGCACCGCAGGATAGTTACGTTTCAAACCAGAGAAAATCAGGAGCTGCAAACTTAATTCTCGTCCTCCTCGCTCTGGCTATAGTTTCTTCCCTGTCCATCCGTGCCTATGCGGCGCCGGTGCAAGACCCGCACAGCGGAGAACAATTCAAAATTTCATACTCCGCGGCCGCCAACCCCGGCCCCATCACCGGACGGCTGGTCCTAGTCATCGCCACCAAGAATGATCGCGAGCCCAGGCTCGCCGTGGCTCCCAACGGCCCCGCCATTTTTGGCGTCGATCTCGATCAGCTCAAGCCCGGCCAGATCGCCACTGTAGACGCGACAACCATCGGCTATCCCATGAAGCTCAGCGATCTGCCGCCCGGTGACTATTACGCCCAGGCCGTGATCGATGTCTATACCCAGGTGCACCGCGCCGATGGTCACACGATTTGGGTGCACATGAATGATGGCCGGCAGGAAACGTTCAACATAGCCGCCGGAAATCTCTACAGCGACGCGGTAAAAGTTCATCTCGGTGCCGGCGGCAATTTCGACCTCTCCATCACCCACGTCATTCCCGCCGCCAAAGATCCCGAAGATACCCAGTGGGTGAAGCATGTCCGCATTAAGAGCGAGAAGGTCTCCGCTTTTTGGGGACACCCGGTCTACATCAATGCCACAGTCCTTCTGCCCAAGGGATACGACGACCATCCCGACGCCCGCTACCCAACCGTTTACACCATGGGGCACGACGTCCCGTTCACGTTCGATCCCACTCCCGGACCACCGCCCACCGAGCAAGAGACGGACGTACGCGGACTGGAAAGCGGCTACCAGTTTTACCAGTCCTGGACCTCGGATCATTTTCCTCGCATGATTGCTGTGTCATTTCAACAGCAAACGCCATTCTTCCCCGACTCCTATTCCATAAATTCCGTCAATCAGGGCCCCTACGGAGATGCCATGGTGGAAGAAGTAATTCCCTACCTCGAATCTCATTTCCGCATGATTGGCAAGCCGTACGCGCGCCTGGTGGAAGGCGCGTCAACCGGAGGTTGGCAGACCCTTCAGCTTCAACTTTGGCATCCCGATTTCTTTGGTGGCGTGTGGGTCTTGCAACCCGACCCGATTTCATTCCGCCATTACCAGATGGCGAACATCTACGACGATGCGAACGCGTTCTCGATACCGAGCGGCCCGTTCACCACAGCCCTGCGCCCGATGCGCCGCAGCACCGAAGGCCAGGTAACGATCACGATTCGCGACCTGAGCTTATACGAGGCAACATTAGGGAGCCACGGCCGCGCCGGATATCAACTAGAGGCGTGGGAAGCGATCTATGGTCCGGTCGGCTCCGACGGCTATCCCGTTCCCCTGTGGGACAAGTTGACCGGCCAGATCAATCATGAGGTCGCAAACTACATGCGCGATCACGGCTACGACCTGCTCGAATACAGCAAGCGCAACTGGAGCACCCTCGGCCCGAAGATCACCGGCAAGCTCCATTTCTTCTGCGGAGACATGGACCATTTCTATCTGAACCTGGCCGTATACGATTATCAGGCATTTTTGAAAAAGACGGCCGACCCTCATTACGCAGCTGAATTCACTTTCGGTCGTCCCATGAAAGGCCATGGCTGGCACGCTTTCACCTGGGCCGAAATGGTCACCCGCATGGGGAACTACGTAAAGGGTAACGCCCCGAGCGGCGACAACATCGCGTCATGGAATTATTAAATACGCTGAATGGAATTATTAAATACTCCCAGTACGTTGCCGCGGGATTGCGGTCGGCGTATGTCCGCGGAGCCGCGCAACATACGTTGCGACGCAATGTTCCAGTGTCGATAATCGTTGACAAATGCTTGATGTGAGATTAAGCTCCTTTATCGTTTAATGTTGTGCGCAACGAACGTTGCGCACGCCAAACGCGATCCGAATGAGAGGCTGATATTTCAATGCGAAGCCGCTTCTTAGCGTTCCTGACCCTGGTAGTCTTGGTTTCCCCGTGTTTCTCACAGAACGCTTCCACTGGCGCCATCGCTGGCATCGTACGTGACCCGTCGGGGGCCGTCGTTGCTAAGGCTCAGGTGACTGCCGTCAACGTCGCCAATGGCGACAAACGTTCGACTGCTTCCAAGGCGAATGGCGAATTCTCCCTCCCCCTTTTGCCTCCCGGCCGGTACCGCGTGGACGTCAACGCGGCCGGCTTCAAGGGCTGGGCCGGCGAGAATATTAATGTCATCGTGACCGAGACGGTGGCGCTGAACGTCGGCCTGAATGTCGGCGCTCTCACCCAGACCATCGACGTGGAAGGCGCGGGCGCTCAGCTTCAGACCGAGTCCGCCGAACTCGGCCACGTAACCGACAGCCAGACCATCGAGGATTTGCCTCTCGTCAGCCGCAATTATCTCCAGATCGTCGGATTGAATCCCGGAGTTTCCGCCGAGATCACCAACGCCGCAGATCTCGGCCGCGGCAACTCAAGCTTGGCTTCCGGCGGCGACGGCTTCTCCGCCAACGGCAGTTCGACCAATGACAACAACTTCCAGATGAATGGCGTCGACGTCAACGACAATTTCGGCGCCGGCCTCTTTACCGGGGGCATCCCGGTCCCCAATCCAGACACCTTGGAAGAATTCAAGGTCGTGACTGGCCAGTACGACGCTTCCAACGGCCGCAACAGCGGAGCCATCGTAGATGTTCTGACCAAAACCGGCAGCAACCAACTCCACGGATCGTTATTTGAATTTTTCCGCAACGACGCGCTCAATGCCAATGAGTGGTTCAATAAAGAAGACGGCAATCCCCGGCAGGTCTTGAAGCAGAACCAATTCGGATTCACCCTCGGCGGCCCGATCAAGAAAAACAAGCTGCTCTATTTCGGTTCCTACCAGGGCACGCGCCAGCGCAATGGTGTGAGCTCGGGCTGCGCTGACACTGTATTGACGCCCGCCCTCACCGATGATCGCTCCGCCGCCGGCTTGGGAGCGGTGTTTGGCGGACAGCGCGGCTATATCCAGACTTTGTTGGGCGGCGTTGGCCCTGCGGTCGCCCCCGATGGTTCCAACATCAACCCGGTAGCCTTGGCCCTCTTGCAGTTGAAAGGGCCCGACGGCGGATACGTGATCCCCACGCCGCAACACATCACCCCCGGCCCCGCATCCGATACCCAGGGAAGCTCCACCTTCAGCGTGTCCTGCCCCTTCACCGAAAATCAGTTCATGAGCAATATCGACTATTTGCAGAGCGAAAAAAGCCGCTTGCAGGGTCGATTCTTCTTCACCAACAGCACTGAAACCCAGACCCTTCCCGCGACGAACACTGTCGGTACCGGCGTTCCGGGCTTTCCGTATGCCATCGCGGCGAATTTCCGCAACGCTTCCCTTACCCACACCTACACCTTCGCTGCAAACCTGATTAACCAGTTGGTGTTCGGTTTCAACCGGACCTACGCCGATAAGAACCAGGGTGAATTGTTCAGCTGGTCCGATCTGGGCGCTACCGTGCCCAGTTTTGTGAACTCGATGCCCGGCATCGGCATAGCCAGTGTTGGATTGGGCGGCTATGGGCAGTCAGCCGCGTTCGTCCAGAACACATTCGTGCTCTCGGACTCCCTGGCTTGGGTTCACGGCCGTCATAGTCTGAGATTTGGCGGCGGCTTCACCCGCAATCAAACCAATGAACCAGACTTCCAATACTTCGGCGCGGGAATCTTCCTCACCTTCGCCGATTTCCTGCTCGGCCTCGATGCCGCCGACAACGGCACCGCTGCCGCCGGCGCGCCCTACAGCAATGAGTACCTCGACCTGGCCCTCCCCGGAGAAACTGGCCGATACTACCGTTATTGGGACCGCGATCTTTTCGTCCAGGACGACATCAAAGTCACCCCGCGATTGACCGTCAATCTGGGCCTGCGTTTTGAGCATCTCGGTCTGTTTTCCGAGAATAATGGACGCAACACCGGTCTCGATCTTGCTGGATTAAATCCCAATCCTCCCGCTAGCGGCACTTTAGCCGGCTACGTTGTTCCTTCGAATTATCCCGGCACTCCCCCCAGCGGCGTGGTCACCAGCGGCAACGAATACGGCCTCCAGGGCTCCGGTCAAAATACGCTCGAGCCACGCGTCGGCTTTGCCTGGCAGATCCCCGGGACCAGCCGAGTAGTGCTGCGCGGAGGCTACGGCATGTTCCGCAGCCGCTTCGATGGCAATGGATTGATTCAAAGCCTCACAGCTCAGCCGTGGTCCTCGGTGGTTTTGAATGAGGGCCCGCAGAATTATCAAGCCACGGACCAGACTCCGATACCGCAGCCGATTCCTAGCTTTCCGTCGTGGCAGCCATATTCTCCCTCGACCAGCCAGACCTTCCAGGGCCCAAGCCAGAATTACCAGGCCTCGGTATGGCAAAGGTTCAGCTTAGACACGCAGGTAGAAATCGTGAGGAACCTGGTTCTCGATGTCGGATACGTCGGCGGCCGCGGAACCAAGCTCTACCAAAGTGTCTATGTGAATCAGGCACCCTTGGCCAGCCCGGCAGATCCGATTCGCGGACAAACCGATAATAATGTCGCCAATATCCCCCTCCGCGTCCCTTATGAAGGATGGAACCCTGCCGGCCTGCTGATCAACGAACCCGCCGGCGAGGCGTGGTACAACTCGCTCCAGGCCAGCTTGAACAAACGCTTCAGCCACGGCTTGAACGTGCTCGTCGCCTACACCTACGCGCGCGATCTCACCGACACCCAGGGCGGCGTGGTAGGTGGCGGATTCGGCGGCAGCATCTACGGAAATCAGTTCACCGCGCGCCAAACCAGCTACGGACCCGAAGGTTTCATCCGTCCCCAACGGCTGGTGATCAGCTACTCCTACCAACTGCCGCATCCCTCGAATCTGTCTTCGCTCGCGGGCAAGACTCTCGGCGGCTGGATGGCATCGGGCGTAACCACCATTCAATCTGGCCACCAGTTGACCGCGGTCACCGCCAATCCCACCAATGCCTACGGCGTTCCCTATGACCGCCCTGACTTGGTTTCCGGATGCGACCTCAACATGAAAGGTTCCATCCAATCCCGCGTCGGCCAGTACTTCAACACCGCATGCTTCACCAACCCGCCGGTCATCGGAGACGACGGCGTTGCGACCGCATTCGGAAACGCGCCCATCGGCGATATCGCCGGCCCCGGTGAAGTCGATTTCGATTTCGCAGTGGTCAAGGTGATCCCAATCAAGTTCCCCAAAGAGGGTTCCAGCATTCAGTTTCGTTCCGAATTCTTTAACCTCTTCAATCACCCGATCTTTGGCGATCCCAGCACGTCATTTGGCCCAGGCACCGGCTTTGGCCAAATTACCGGACCGACCGTCGTCAGTCCCCGAGTGATTCAATTTGCGTTGAAGTATAAATTCTGAGTGGTGAGCATTGCTGTCCTGACCGGCGCACGTTGCCCTAGGGATTCTTCACGGGCCACGGATTAGCGCTTGATGAGCTTCGCAGCTTGTTGTTGAACGTGCTGCCACCGATCATTCTTATCCAAGCGAAATCCGACCATGCGAGGCCACTGCGTGCGGCACTTGACCTTATGGAATACGAGACTTCCGAGTTTGCACCCGGTGGGCATTCACGAAAGGGGGAACAACTTCCTACCCGTTTGTGACAAATATAGGCTCACATCGCTGGAGAAGCTGACTGTAGTAATCACCGGCGCGCGCTATGCAATGTGACCGCGGCGCCGGAATCTCCCTTCGCCGGGCCGGATGACACCCCTTGGCCAGTAAAGCACGGTTGAACAATCAAACAGAGCGCAGATAGAGCGCTGCAAGTTCCGCAATGTTCACGCTCACCGCCGCGCAACGGATTTGAGTAGCGGTGCGCTCGACCCGCGGCGATCGGATGGTCGGCGTTTCTCTGTTCGTGCGGCATCCAGTCTGGCCGCAACCTCGTCAAAAGTGGATGTGGGGCCCTTCCAACGCAACTGATCTACGTCCTCAAACAATGCCAGATCGGTTCGTAGTGTCGCCAGCGTACGGAAGAGCAGTGCGTGATTGCGCTCGCTGGATGAATTTGGCAAGGACGGCAGCCGATGACTTTGCACCCCAGCCGCGCAGACCCGGATAGCCATCCGCGGAATCGCCCACCAACGCCAGATAGTCCGGGATCGATTCTGGCGAAACACCAAATTTCTGCACTACGCCCTGTTCGTCCAGAGTGACGCGCGTCCGCCGATTCAGTTGAACGATCCGCGTTCCTCGCACGCACTGCGCGAGATCCTTATCCGGCGTGCAAATGATCACTCGTTCGACTCGCGCATCGCGATCAGCCACTACTGCTGCGGCCGCAAGCGCATCGTCGGCCTCGAACTCAACCATCGGCCAGACAACGATGCCTGCCGCCGCCAACACGTTTTCCAAGATCGGAAATTGCGCCAGCAGGTCGGGCTCAACACCTTCACTGGTCTTGTAGCCGGACCACAACTCATTTGCGAAACGACTCGATCACGTGATCGGTCGCGACCGCGATGTGCGTGGCCCCACCACGGATCATCCCCAACACCGACGACAGAACGCCGCGAACAGCGGCGACCTCCTGGCCATTCTCATCTCGTGCCGAAGGCAGCGCATAGTAGTGTCGGAATAGTTCGTAGGTGCCGTCGACAAGATTGACTTCCACTGCGCAACTCCAACTCCACGCTAAAGGATAAGCATTAGATCCGGCAACCGGCTTTCTGCTGGACCAAACCGAATTTCGTCCAACCTGGACCAGGAATTCACGGAGGCAAGGCCGGGGACCGGACACCCCAGACCTCTACCGTGTCACGGTCCTCTTCAACGGCAACTGATTGACATTCAACGGCACTGGCAGCCACCTTTGGCGTTGTGAGGAACTCTAAGGAACTGTTAACAGACCTTAACTGGACCCAGATTTTTCACGCTCGTCTTGGATTGCTTCCAGGGTTGCATTCGCGAGGAATGCGTCGCCCGACCGCGCTTCTTCAGCGTGCTCCATACCTGAGACCGGTGACTGCAACATCACCCTCATGTTCATTGCGTGCTCTCCGCTGGCGGTCTAGCTCCCGATCACTCCCATTGGATCTACTCACCGATCCTTCTCTCTTCCGGTCAAAGTGCTCAGCCGTGTCTTTCGCGGTAAGTTCGTCGCCTAACTCAAGACTGCTTTTCAAACAGGCGCACTCCAGTTTCACGGACATCTCACGGTCAAAGGACTGAAGCTACTGTTGCTTCACACGTTGTTCCGGATGCAGATCGTGACACTCCGCGCAAGTCTTCTCCAGCTGTTTATAAGCTTGTTTTGCGTCGTTGATGTGTCCCGCTTTTGCATCCGTGGCGATCTGTTGCGAAGCTGCTGTGTTCGCCCTGGCTAGTTTCACGGAGTCGTCCAGTTGTGTCTTGATCCAATACTCCTCTTCCTGTTCCAGGAGTCTTGTCAGTTCATCCGCGGATTGGATTGCCTTGGGCCCGGAATTTGCGTCGAGGGCATCCTTAAGATCGGCCTTCAGATCGTCGGCGGCATCCATGCGGCTCTTGTGATTGGCAACATCGCTGGAGGTCACCGCTGCGATTGCCAGGCTAGCACTCGCCAAACACACACAAACAAGCTTACGTATCATAAGTTCCTCGACGGGCATCTCAGCCCCAAAATGCAAGTCCCCCGGAAACGCAGAGAGCGGCGGATCAACTCGCGGTTCACCCTCTGGACAAACCGACTCTCCCGCGACTGCTAAATAAATCCGATCGCGCGTCCGGCAATTCCTACGCTGAGCCACAGACCCAGCGAAACAACGGCTGACAATCTTGACCACGCCGGAGTGGGACCCTCTGCCTGGGCACCGCCTAGCCGGAGAAGAATGAACTGGAAAACAATTGCCGGAAGCGTAAGCAACATCTTTAGACGGAAAGCTTCGTTGTAGTAATACCTCATTGGCCCCGAGGAGAGGAGAAGGAATCCCGAAATTACCATCATGACGAGGCTGCCGGTGAACCACGGCAACAACTCCCCGGCAAGGCGTGAAACAGATTGCCGCCGCAAACCAAGTCCAACTAGGCGGAGATTCAGGATCAGGACGGTTCCTCCCAGTATGGCGAGTGCGAGGAGATGACACATTTCCACAATGGCAAATCCCCACGTTGAGTCGCGCATCGCAACGCCAACCCATGTGTGGCTTAACCAATGGAATAGCCTGAGAAATGACATCTCGAATCACCCTCTCCTTCGTATGAAACTTGCGTCACGACAAAGTGTCTGGCGCTTCTTTCACTAATGTGCGGATGAACTTGTCATCCTTTCTGCAGAATCACGCCTGTCGGTGAAAGTATGCAATCGCCCGTCCCGCGATGATGATGCCGCTCCACAGCGACAAAGAAAGAACGGCCGCAAGGCGCGCACGCGCTGGTGTGACCGGCGCCACGTCCCAGGAAGACACGCTGCGATAAATAGTGAAATGGAAGATGAGGGGATTCAAACCCGCCAGGGGCAGGAGCAACAACTTCAGGCGGAACGCGGGATTTACAAAGATTGTGGCCGCCTCAGCCCAGAACAGCAGAGACCCACTCACAAACATCACGGCGAAGCCCGCCCAAGTCCATGGCAGGAGTTGACCGGCCACCTGCGAAACGGGTTCCCGCTTCAACACCAACCCCAAGAGCCGCAGGTCTACGATCGCGACAGTGCCCACCAACAAAACGATCGCCAACGTATGCACGGTCTCGATGATCGGAAACACGTAAGTTGATTCGCGAATCGCGGTTCCTGTGGATGTGCCATACAGCCATTGGCACAAATGCAAAAGAAGGCCCATGTGTGAAGTCCCGCTTACTCCAGTTGGAACAATCTCGGCAGCGACGTAACTCTCAAGTAACTCAAGTATGTCGATTCACATTATAGACTATATAAAGGCCGTTGGCACAATAATTCGAGACAAACGACATCATGCATTCGCCGTCCGGCGCCAGTAGCTCGTGCGTTTTTCCAGAGGAGCAAACACCAGTTCCTCCACCATCAGCATCAAGACGCCCAAAATAATCATCGTGACGATGGTGATTTCTGTGCGGCCCGTGCTTCTCCCGATAGTAAGCATGTAGCCGATTCCTCTCGGCACCCCTACCAGCTCCGCGGCAATGACGACACGCCACGCAAATCCTAGCCCGGTACGGAAACCGGTGACCAAATACGGCACAAGGCTAGGGAACATGACGCGTTGGATGATCTGCCCCTGCGTGGCTCCCATCGTGCGGGCGGCGTCTAAGAGGTGGGTATCCACATCTCGTACACCTTGAATCGTATTGATCAGAACCGGAAAGATGGACCCAACAGTAATAATGAAGATCGCTGCCTCATCGCCCAGACCGAACCAGAGGATCGCCAGCGGGACCCAGGCCACGCCAGGAATGGGCGAAAAGATTCGGACAAGCGGCTCGGCAAAATTGTTCAAGGATGAAGATAATGCCATGCCTATGCCCAGCGGAACCGCGATGGTCACCGACAAGGAGAAGCCAATCAGTACTCGCAACATGCTGATCGAAACGTGGTCCCAGAGATAACCGCTCCTCGCCATCTCGATGAGAGCCTTGAACACGACTTTCGGCGGTGGTAACAGAAGCTGCGAATACTCCGCCGGCACGCGCCCGAAAAGCCCCGTGGTGGAAGCGATGTGCCACACAAAAAGGAAGACCACCAGCGCCAAGGCGCCTTGCCAGAGACGATGCATCTCCTGCTTCTTGATCATCGCCCAAGTCCTTCGGGCAAATAACTCAGGTCGAAGAGTCTCTCTGGAGACGGCACTTCACGGAGATAGCCGAGTTGCTTCGACCATTCAAGCGTCTTGAGAGACGAAACCGTGTCAACCTGAGCGGTGTAGTCGATGCGCGCTCGTGCCGCGACGACGATCGCCTTATCGAGCTGAGTCGCGCGGCCAATGATCTCGTTGGCTTCATCGGGTTGCTCGTTGATGAACTGAATGGCCTGCGAATAAGCGGCGAGGAACCGGCGTAAGTCCTGCGGCCGTGCATCAATAAAGGATTGCCGCGCAATCACGACATTCACAGGATAGAGGTGCTTCGAATCCGGATAAGTCTTGCGCCATTCCTTGGCGGCATCGAAGAGAACTTTTGCGTCCTTGAATTTTGCCTCGGCTTGGCTTGCGAAAGGCTCCCAGGTGATCGCCGCATCCACTTCGCGCGAGACGAAAAGCACAGTTGGCATGTCTGCGGCGGACATATTAGGTACGATTTGAATGTCCTTGTCAGGATCGAGTCCGGCCAGTTCCCGCGCAAGATGAGCACGGAATAACGTGTCTGTAACCGTTCCAGGTTTTGGAGTTGCTACCTTCTTTCCTTTCAGGCCTTGAAGACTGTCAATGCCGGTTCCAGTGCGTGTCAGTAAAACATGTCCGCCACCGTTTGCCGCGGCAACAACTTTCAATTTCACGCCTTTACTCTGCCAAATCGCTGGGGGTGCGATTCCGACCAGGGCAACGTCGAGTTGCCCCGAGGCAAAAGACTCCATCAAAGTCGTAACATCGTTGAAGTCGACAATTTGCACTTGCAAACCTTGTTGCTGGAACAATCCTTTCTCGCTTGCAACATATGGGGTAACTGTGCCCAGAGCGCGGTTGGTGCCGACCTTAATAATGCTCGTCGAAGTCGGCTGATTCACAGCCGCCGTATGCTTCGAGGACCTAACATGGAGCGCCACAAACAGCACGGCTAGCGCTATGACGAGTGTCAGGAATACGGCGGGTTTCTTCATGCGGATATCTCCATCTTGTTACTCACGTGGTGTAACTAATAACGGCAGAGCCTGACCTCTCGTACTGTTCAAGCACATGGTTGCGAATTTCGGTAAATCCATAATCCGTGCGTCGTCGAGGCCTATTCAACCGCACAGGGATGATCGTCTTAATACGTCCGGGCCTTGGCGTCATCACTACAATGCGGTCCGCCAGGTAGACTGCCTCTTCGATATCGTGTGTAACAAAAAGCGCAGTGAATGGTTGTCGCTGCCAAAGATTCGCCAACTCTTCCTGCATATCCATCCGAGTAAACGAATCAAGCGCGCCGAATGGTTCATCCATCAGAAGAATCGCGGGTGACATTGCCAGCACACGGGCAAGGGCAACACGCTGCTTCATTCCTCCAGACAACTGACGGGGCAACGCTTTTTCGAATCCACGCAAACCCACGAGATTGATAAACCGTGTCACCGTCTCATGGATTGCTCTCTTATCCTTTCCGTGAAGTTCAAGCCCAAAGCTCACGTTCTGCTGCACCGTGAGCCACGGAAAAAGAGCATAGTCCTGGAAGACCATGCCGCAGCTCAGTCGGGGTGACGTTACAGGTTTCCCGTCGATCGAGACTGTCCCCTGTGTTGATTGCTCCAGTCCGCCCGCCAATTTTAAGAGCGTCGATTTGCCGCATCCGGACGGTCCGAGCAAACACACAAATTCTTCGGCCTGCGCCGAAAAAGAGACATCCTTCAGCGCCAGCAAGTTGCCCTGATCCTCTATGGGATAGGTCTTCGAGACGTTATTGAATTCGATAAGCACACTGATCTGAGTGACTAGAATTTATGGTTTGCAAAAAAGCGGCGAGAAGACCATCTCCGTGCCGCTGAAACGATAAACCAACCCGTGCTGGCATACATCGGATCGCCGCTTAGTTTGTTGGCGGCTCGCTTGGGTCGGCGCCATCACGCGGAGCTCCGGTGCCTGACGAACCTGCAAACAGAGCGCGTCCATCCGGCAGCGTTATGGTTCTGCCGTTAGCAACGGGTAGACCGCTCTTGGCGCGATATCCCTGAATGGTCAGTTCGATCCCTAACGGAAAGTCGGTCTTGCGGACGCCACGCCGCAGAAGAGCGTTTGGTCCGCCCGTTTCAATGGCCCAGTTCACCACTTTTCCGTCTGGACCCTTCACATCAATATAGATCCATCCGTGGGGGTTGATCCATTCCAGTTTCGTGAGAGTACCCTTCAGGGTGACGGGTTGATTGATATCGAATTCCGACGAGAACGAATGGTGCGCAAACGTCGGCGCCGCGGATAGAAGCATAACAAGCGAAACCAACAGACCTGACAACTTCGTTTTCATAACTACTCCTCTCGTACGACTTTACAAATTCGATTGCAGGATTCAGATTGCGAAGCGGTGCGATGGTAAGAGGCTGCGATCGGCAGACGTCGCTTTGATTGGCCAGCATCGAGATTCGATCGCATCGATCCTACTTTTATTCATGGGCTCTTTTCATTGTTTCCACAACTGCGCATCTTTGTTTTCGTCAATGACCTTGCGCGCCTCATCAAGCGTGACGGTGCGTCCGTGGATCGGGACGATCTGATCGACATCAAGCCCCAACCGCTGCACGACACCATAAAACTGCACCAGATTCGGAATGGCTCTGGTTGGATCACTAGGATTGGCCGGCGGACTAAACGAATCCGCTTCAATCAACGCCTTCGCTTTGGGAAGAAAGACCGCTAGCATGCCGGGATTATGAAAGTTGCCAGCATAGTGATACACGACAACCTCCTGCGATCCATCGCTGAATATCCTGTTTCCGTCTAATCCTTCGAATACAGGCTTGCGGCCGGACTTAGACAGCCGGTCGGGACGTATGGTCCGTGGATTTGCCCAGACTTCTTCGTAGTATGGAAGATTCCCGCTCCAGGTGACGATTGCCGCGCCTTCAGCGGCATAAGTACGTAGTCCACCGGAATGATCGAAGTGCGTGTGGGTGTTGATAATGTATTTGATTGGCTTGTTGGGGATGATCTTCTTGATCGCGTCGATTACGGCGATGGAGCGCTCTTCGCTGTCCGGGGCTTCCACGACCAGGATGTAGTCGCGGAATTCCACGGCGATACTCTTCGATGCGTGGTAGTCCTCACCGGAAATAATCCAGGTTCCCTCGGCGATTTTCACCGGTTTGATCTCTACTGCAGGGCGTCCCTTCGCTTCCTTAATGTTTTCGGGCACCTCAATCGGCTCAGCCCCGTTTGGTTTTACTTCCGTGACAACTACATCGAGCACGGGATATCCAGCCTCACGCTGCACAATGTGGGTAGGGAATTTCACCCCACCGAAATCCTTGTAGTCCGAGAAAACCGCTTCGAATAAGGTGTCGCCAAGAACTGGCGTATCGAACCAGGTTTCAATCCGTTCGACCAGGTTTTGCTCGTTGAGCGTACCCTCCAGTTTGACTTTGTTCGGAGCCGTGAACGAGATCACAGTTTTCTTGACGCTGCCCACCGTCTTAGTCGCTACAGTTGCGTTAGCAGTCTGGGCAGCTTTAATGAAGCCCTGTGGTGTAAGCAGGATTTGTGTCTGGCGGCTTTCAACCGCCGTCCGCAAATCACGCTCCAGCCCGGAAGGGGTTGCGGTTCCCTGCGCATTCAGATTCCATGCATAGTTGCCGCTCAGTGCCCACACTTGCCTCTGCTCGTTGATTGGCTGATCGCCACCGCCAAGCGGCGGATTCTGTGCCTGGCTGCGAGTCCTTTCCTCGCGGATTGCTGGCACGGTGTAGTCGATCGTCAGCTTATAACGGGAAACGTTGAATCGCGGCCACGCGGAGTCTCCGTCGTAGGCTTGCCCGAAAAGATAATCAAACCCTCTGCCTGACACCTGGAATGAGTTCAAGCCAGTGGCGCCAATAGCCGTCGAAGCGGCATCCAAGACAGTTTTGGCATCTTGCGCATAGAGAACTCCCGGCAAGCACGCGAGCGCTGCAAGAAGAGTCTTTCGAATAATGCGTCCCATGTTTTCTCCTAGAGCTATTCTCTGGTTTGATATTTCCCGCATCGGCCACAAAGGGAGAGACTCCCCGTGACCGATGCAATCATTCAGGTAGTCACTACCAAACAAAGCGGACGGCTAACTCTCCTTGATGGCGCGGCAACGCAGTGAGAATTTCGCCGAATGAGTCGGACAGACTACTAGTCACTTGAGTGGAACCAACTCCCCCAAGGTTATTGGTGCCGACCACATTGAATAACTGGCCGATCAGTTGCAATTTCTTCCTTTCCGCAAACGAGAATTGCTTGCTGATGCGCATATCCAGCTGGTTGTAACGGCTGCTTTCAATCTGTGACGCTGGAATGGGCGCCAGCGGGGTGCTTTGCGCGGCGCGCCACGCATTTACGGCGGCTAAGTTCAAATTGCGGTTTCCCTGGTTGCTCGTGGTGCCGGGTACGTAGTCCGTGGTGATCTGATCTAAGTTGCCCGGTAAGGCTGCGCCGGCCAGGGCGCTAAAAGGCAGCGACGACCGCAAAGTGTATATCGCGCCAACTGTGATGCCGTAACGCGCATCAACCGAACCGCTGGCCACCAGGTTGTGGCGGCGGTCGGCAAACGCGGGCCCAATATCGTTGCTCGGAGTGTAGTAGCTTGTAATGCTTCCCGGGACCGCGCCATCACTGGTCGAGAGGTTATCGTATTGCTTGGAAAGGGTATAAGAAACCATGTATTGGTAGTGATGGGTAAGACGCTTGTCGAGTCGAACATAGAGCCCTTCATAACTGTAAGTCCCAATCGGTTGTATCTGCGTGATATTGCCCCAAGCAGGGAGCACGCGCAGCCCAGTAGTTGGATTCGGCGTGTTGATATTCACGTCCGTCGGTATGCGGGTGATTTTCGAATAGACGCTGTCTACGTGGAGAGCAAGATCGCCCTTCAGCTCCTGGGAAACCCCAAAGGTGGAGTTGTAAAAAGGAGGGTTCACCAGATTGCTGGCGTTGATAGTAATGTTCGGTGCCGCCGTGGAGGTATATGGCCCCGGTCCCAAACCGTTGGGATCTGGAGAATATGGTGTGGAGTTCGCAAATGTCGGCTTGTTGAAGATTGAGCTGATCTGATGGAGATTATAGATTTCCTCATCCATCCAGAGGTCTTGGATGTCTTCGCGGACGACCCCAAATCCTCCACGCACCACAGTTCGGCCGCTGGCAAAAGGGGACCATGCAAATCCGGCGCGCGGCGCAAGATTGTGTCTGTCGCCGCCGTGCCCGAAATCAACATAAGGAAGGGGCGTTGCATAGTCGGACTGGTTGAGCTGGTTCAGCCATATCCTGGTCTGCAAGTCGTAGCGGAGTCCGAGATTCAGAGTCAGGTTATGCCGAACTTTCCACTCGTCCTGAATATATTCGCTGTATCGAGTGCTCTCGTCGACGAATGGAATGGTATTAAACGTGGCCGTAAACTTTGTCGGATCGGCAGTTTCCAAACTTGCCCAGTTGAAGTTGGGATCGGTGGGATTGAAGTATATGTCGTTCTTGAAAGTCCATGTTCCGAGGGGCGCTGCAACCGCTTGATTCTCCCGCGGCACATTCAGGATGTCGCCACCAATCTTGAAAGTGTGCTTATGGTGCGAGATCGACAGAGCTTCTACAACCTCCTGATAATGGCCCTGAAACTGGGTACTGGGAGTGAATCCCCACGTCAGGCTGGGGAACTTAAAGACGGCGCTACCTCCGGCCGCAAACGCCTCCGCAGGCGCGAAGCGCGGATCCAACAGGCTGGTTTGCTTGGATACAGCAACCTGCACATTCAACTGATTCACGACTCGCGGTGAGATAACCCAAGTGTGCCCAGCAGCCTCTGTCCATCCCTGAACGCCCTGGTCGCCGGCGCTGAAAGCTGAACTGGTCCCACCGGCGCATCCATTGCAATAGTAGATATTTGGGTTCTGCACAAAAGACCTGAAGAACAAGCTTTGGTTCTGATTGATCTGCCAATCGGCGCGTCCAAAGTAAGTATTGAGAGAGGAGCCACCCCGGAACGTGCCTTCCAGCGAAGAATAGTCCTGGGGCACGCCAGTATGTACCGTGAAATATTCCTGGTCATCGAGCCGTTCAAACGAACCAAAGTAGTGGAGGCGATCTTTTATGATCGCTCCGCCCGCGGTGCCGCCAAACTGGTTTCGGCTAAATGGAGCGATCGGTGTTCCGTTCGCGTCGGCGTAGGCCTGAGAGTATTCATCGGTTTCGTTGATGTAGTGGTCGCGGAAATATTCGAAGGCCTCTCCGTGGAACGAGTTGGTCCCACTTTTGGTGGCAACGCTCACGACCCCTCCAGCTCGTCCGCCGAACTCTGCCGGGGACTGGTTGAGAGTCACCTTAAATTCCTGAATTGCCCCTTCTGGTATGTTGTCGCGTGGGTCGCCTGCACCGGAGATCATGTTCTCCAACCCGTCGACCAGATAGTTAGTGGCGGCCATCATCGCGTCTCCCGTTCCAACATTGGCATCTGGTCGCTGGCTGCGAGTGCTATCCGTACCCGTGCCGGGCAGCAGGAGCGAAAGCTGTGTCGCTTGGCGACCCGCGATTGGCAACGAATCAATCTGCTCTTGCTGAATGACCGCGTTACCGGCCTGGCTGCTGGTCGGCTCAAGAATGAGCGGCTGCGCCGCGGTAACAGCTACCGCTTGCTGCACACCCTCCAAGGTCAGAGTCAGTGGTTTTTGAAACTCCAAGTTGACCGTAAGGAGGATGTTGTCCACCTTGGTAATCGCGAAGCCTTGCCTCTGCGCCTCCAGGTTGTAGCTGCCGGGTTGCAACCCCTCGACGCGATATCGGCCATCAGGCTCGCTTATCGTCGAACGGGTCGTACCTGTTTCAAGATTGCGGACCTTTACCGCGACATTCGGCAGCGCCGCCCCCTCCATGTCCGTGATGGTTCCGACGATGAGTGCGCCGGTAGCCTGCCCTTCCGCACGGATCGCGCCTCCAGTGGCCCATACGCTAAACCAGCAAAGCAACTGAACCAGTAAGTGGCGCGACAACATTCTCGCGCGCAACGCCGCAAATTCGGGGAAACGAGCCCTCGTGCGGAAAGAAGACACCGTGGCGGAATGTTCTACCTGTTTACGCATAGCTGTAAGTTCTTTCTCGTCGATGAAACGGCCCCGGGCGAACGGCACTGACCCGTCCGGGAAATTCACACGTAATACTTATTGGTTGAATCAACTCGCTTCGGCTCGGGGGCTTTGCCCGCAACCACGCGTCGCGCAGTGTGGGGTAATAGCGAGCCAACGCTCTTATGGAAAAGGAGTGTAGCCAAGTGAAACACAAGTGTCAAGATAAAGTCTATAGACTTACTAGTATTTATTCTGAAACATTCCCCGCAAACGCATCAATTTCATCTTCCGTTCACTTCCGTTGCAGTTCCTCTGCAACGCGGTGCGTATTCGGATCAGAAGCGCAACGTTCAAGGTGTGGTCGGCGATTATTCTCCCCGGTGGGAGCGGACGCAGTGGTGCAGGCTGAATACTCGAAAAACGCGCATGCTGAATCTTTCTAGAATTTGTGTTTCCCGTCATTTCGTTCTCGCGCGCTATTTCCTAGATCACATGGAACCCGTGGGTCCCGTCGCGATGGAGTTGCTCGACCAGTCCATATTCCCAGTCGAGATAGGCTTGCATCGCCGATTGCGGCGCATCAGTGCCCTCATAAGGACGGCGATACCGGTCGATGGGTTGTGAGGCGTACGTGGGAAGAGTGTCAACGCGAAATCCACTTGCGATCCACGCATCCGTTCCGCCATCTAGCAGATAGACGGGTCGCGACGCGAGCGTGACGGCTTCGCGCCAGGCAAAATGCGCGGCAATACCGTCCGGCGAAGTCAGCACGTAGCAAGTGGCATCCGGAACTGCATCGAGCGCTTCACCCAATTGCGAATGCAAGGCGAACCACGCCCCCGGAATGTGGCAATGCTCGTAAAGCCGGCTCGGCGCAAAGTCCAGCACGGCCAGGGGAGAATCTCGCTCCTCCTCTAACCAATCACGCAAACAAGCAGGTTCAACCCATGCGTCTTGCGGAATGGGAGGCAGAGCTGGCAGCGGCTCCCGCCGCGCACCACACTCTGAAAAGTCAATGGGGCCGACGCAATCAAGAACCGCAACGTCCCATGCCATCTGAGCAAGCCATGAAGCGGTCATATTGGCACGCACGCCATCGTTATCGACGAGGACGATTTTTGCACCACGTACTGGAGCGAAAACATCGGTCTCTTGCACCAGTTGCCCGCCAGGCGCACTACGGAATCCCGGCAAGTGACCCGTTATATATTCTTCAGGCGTGCGCACGTCAAAGCAATAGACTGTCCTGTCGTCCTCTTCAATCCAATGCGAGATTGCGGCCAGATCGGCTCGCGCGACGCCTGCCTTGTCGGCGACTCGGCGTGCTGACGCTGCGGCCCTCGTCTGGATGTCGGGTCGAACATCGCAAAACTTATCTACCGCGCCGCGATCAAGTTCCTGGTGCGCCAAGGTCCAACCAATCGTCCCATTGCGCAGCGCAGCAACAGGGTTTGGTAAACCCGCGTTGATCAGAGATTGTGTCCCGATGATGCTCCGAGTGCGTCCGGCACAATTGACAATCACATGGGTGGCCGGGTCGGGGGCCAACTCCCCCACCCGCAAGACAAGCTCGGCGCCAGGTACAGAAGTCGCTGTGGGAATGCTCATGATTTGAAACTCGTCGAAGCGCCGTGCATCGACAATCACGACGTCCGCCTTGGCGTCGATAAGAGCTTTCACTTCCTGCGCTGAGAGTGATGGCGTGTGGCGCTGCGCTTCCACCAGTTCGCCAAAGGCCTTCGATGGCGCATTCACATCCCGGAACACTTCATACCCTGCGTTGCGCCAGCCAGACAGTCCACCGGCGAGAAGTTTGACATCGGAGTAGCCGAGAGCCAGCAATCGCTCCGCGGCCCGACGCGCCAGGCCTTCCCCGCCATCGAGAACAGCGATCGGAGTGGTCCGGCGAGGCAGGCGCGCGAATGCTTCCAGTTCAATCCGTGAGAGCGGTAAATTCGCCGCGAAGAGTGGATGGCCTTGCGCGTGGTAAGCTTCTTCGCGCACATCGAGCAGCGCGATCTCGCGGCGAGCCAACAGATCGGAGCGTACTTCGGCCGCTGATTTCGTCCTCAAAAATGAGGCTGCCGCATTGTCCAGCGAAAGCGAACCCATGACTCACTTCTGTAGCGCCTTTGCTTTCTCGGCGTTCTCCTTCGCGACGTTGGCCGGGATGATCATTCGGTCCGCACTCCGTTCGCCCTCGTGGCAGGCATCTTCCCATATCTCATAATCCGCATCCTTGACGTGCCCGCGCACAAAGCGCCCTCCCAGTTTCCAAGGTTGTGTATAAACCGTCGGATCGTCGAGGGAAGCTTCGTAACGTATTGTTTTTGCATCCACTCGCGTGAGCCGTTCCACCACATGCGTCGAGGGACTATAGAAATTGCCCACCATATCCAACCGTGCTTTGGCATTCAGGTTGGTGATATCAATCACTAAAGTATTGCCTTCCCAATGGCCACGAGAGTCGCCCATCCACAGTTGTATTCCTTTTCCCACATGTGGCCCTGCATCGATCGGGACGACACGCGTTTCACTGTTGCCATCAAAGAGGAACACAAGATATCCGGGGACCTGAACAATCTGGAAGCCGGAATGAAAAAAGCCGCGGGTGGCGCCGTCGAGAAAACAACGCGCTTGCGTATCGATGTGTTCCGGTTTCGTCGGATCGTCGATATGAGCTTCCAGATCCTTCTGCTTGGCAGCAGCCCATGGCTGGTAGGGAATCTTGCCATCGGTCGGATCCACCACCCGGCTTGCCTTCGGAACTCGTGGAGTTCCGGCACGGATTCGAAGCAGTTCGTCGAGGCGTCCACCCCCGGTCCGCGGATCTGTAACGTCAAAAGTGCCGGTAGGAACGGCTCCCCAGAATCCCTGCAAGTCGGGCTGACCGTCGGGCGTGTGAGAAGGGGTCCAGTTGTCGTCGGCTCTTGCCTTTGCCTCATTTTCCTCTTGCGTTGGCTGGTGTTGAGCAAGAGCTGACATCGGCGTGAGCGAAAAGACAACGAGTAAAACCATCATCAAACCAGGGAACCGAGTTTTCATCGAAGACCTCTTTGTAGAAAACGGGAACGTATCTGCCGTGGTCCTTCTTTGTTTAATCCCTGTCAATCGAGTCCCATTGACCCGATTATTCACACGCGACGACTCGAGGCCCTCTATGGGTAATACTTTTCGTAATCGAAGGCGTACCCCTCGTAGTCTAGGAGTTGGAAGTTTTTTTCCTTGTGGCGATACAGGATCAAGCTCAACTTCCATGGCCTGGTGAAGACCTTCGGATCTTCGATCGTCGCTTCGTAGTTGATGTGGTCAGGGTCGGTTAGCGTGTAGCGTTCAACCAGGTGCAGGGCATCGCTATGAAAATTGCCCGCTCTGTCAAACCAGCTTTGATCGTTGAAATCAACCACGTCCACGATCAGCGAGTCACCTTCCCAGTGACCTCGCGAGTCCCCTAACCACCAGTCAATATGCCCGGCGGGATGGTCGCTGCCATTGGTGTAGAGGTGGCGGCTGGCGTGGACATATTCGTAGAGGACAAGCACCTGCTGCGGAGTTTGAACAATCTGAAAAGGAAACGGCGTGTAGGTAATGCGTGGCACGCCGGGCAAATAAAATTTGGTTTCCGGGTCGGCGGTGGCGCGGTTTTCATTGTTTTCTTTCTTCTTCGCTTCCGCCCAGGACTGATACGGAATTTCGTTTCCCACCACGATGCCCTGCCCCGCGGGAATGCCCTTCTGCGCCGCGTGGTCTTGGATGTCCCAATCCGCCGAGTTCAGCACTTGCCAAAAACCGGAGAAGTCGGGTTTGCCATCCGCCGTGCGTGGCAGGGCCGATGAAGCCTGCGCCAAGGTTAGCATGGGCACAGCCAGGAATACCGTCAGAACGATTGACTGGAGGCGGCGAGCATACCGATATCGAGGCGATGTCCTGGCAAGTAATGTTGGACTTTTCACCATAATGCTTAGTATCCTTATCTAGTCACTAGACAATAGCGAATGTGACTATCGCCGAAGTCAATCCTTTGTGTCAAGTCAAATTAGGCATCAGGCGCCACGTTGTGAATCGCGAAGAGATCGATCAAAGATGCGGTCGCAAAGCCATGCGCAGAAAATTGCACCAGTAGTCACTCTTCCCCGAATTTGGGGACATCGTAGTTCTGGTTTCTTTCTCAATGTCTTTCAGGGCGGCCACAGGCAGCCTTTCAGGAAGGCTGAAGGATCCGAGCGGCGCGGTTGTACAAGGCGCAAACATCACCTCGGTCAACATCGCATTAAAATCAGAATACACAGCGATTTCGAAGGAACAGGGATTCTATTCTTTGCCGGCTCTTCCAGTCGGTCATTACGACCTGACCGTTTCGGCCACCGGTTTCACGACACAGCGAAGGACGAATCTCGCGGTAGATGCGGAATATGCCCTCCGGTGGATTTCGTGCGGGCACTGCGACGATCACCAAAGGGGTACTTAAAGGTGAAATATATTGCCACAAGCGCGATCCTGTCTTTGGCGGTGGCCCTCTTTTTTATCTTTGGCTCGTTAGCCCAAGCCCAGATCGGGGAGGGGAGCATTTCAGGAACGATAAAGGACGGATCAGGCATGGTAATTCCGGGTAGCCGCATCACCCTCCGCAAAGTTGACACGCGGGTCGAGCGGACCGCCCAAACGGATGCGGATGGCTTTTATGTGTTCCCAAGCTTGTCGGTAGGAAGTTATGAAATCGAGATCTCGGCCACCGGGTTCAAGCCGTACAAACGGACCGGCTTGACAATCGACGTGGGTACGAAGTTGCAAGAGGATATAAGCCTCGAAGTCGGCGGCCAAACCCAAACTGTGATAGTTTCCGACACTGCAATCCATGTCGAAACCGCCGATACCCAAATAGGCGAGGTGGTGACGGGTAGCGAAATTGTTGGCGTCGCACTCAACGGCCGCAGTTACACGGACCTGCTGGCCCTTCAGCCCGGCATCGTGCCGATGTCGACTCAAACGCCGGACTCGGTCGTGATGGCCGGAGCCACGGTCGCCATTAATCCTTCCGGAGCCCTGAACCCCGGCAACCAGTCGATTGCCGGGCAGCGCGAGGATGCCAATGGCTTCCTTGTCAACGGAGGCGACGTCAAGGAACTGATGAATGGCGGCACGCTGATTATCC
>Ga0209008_1000035_pt1 | contig 72682 bp, 64 predicted proteins | sample JacPin_JW_Ref_O3_FD_187963 | JGI IMG/M metagenome (GOLD analysis project Ga0209008, IMG submission 187963) | Forest soil microbial communities from Algoma, Ontario, Canada - Jack Pine, Ontario site 1_JW_Ref_O3 (SPAdes) (version 2) | ecosystem: Environmental > Terrestrial > Soil > Boreal... | reverse complement strand
TCCATATCGCCGCGGACCAGGACGGCACTGACGGCGGAGCCAGCCACGATTGGCTCCGGCTGCTTGCGATCGCTCGACGAGCCGATGCCCATGACCGGCACGATGCCGGCCGCGGCGAATTGCTGGCCGTAGCGCTGCAGGGTTTCGGCGGAAAAGCCGTTAAAAACAAGAGGCGTTTCGATGGGCTTGAGATAGTTGCTGTAAGTCGGTGCGGGTAGCGATGAAGCGCCGCCAGGGCTTGCAGTTTGCGTCGCGCTTTTATTTGCCGTGCTGTTGTCCAACGAATCGTTGCCATTGAGGTCAGCACGCAGCGGCGCTGCAGTTGGGCGGCGATCGAGAGCGTTGATCTCCAGCATCTCTTCGATGGGGGTTACGCCCGCGATTGGCTCCTTGGAAAACTCGCCAATGCGGAAGGCGAGCGCGCCCGCCAGTTTGCCATCAAAATAAACAGGGCTTCCGCTCATGCCCGCGACTACGCCGGTGTATTCGGGCTTGGTGCCATGCAGACGGACCAAAATGATGTCGCCCTTGGGTCCGTTCACATTGTGCATTACGCCGAGAACTTCCACGTCCATCGACTCGGGCGTGACGCCCTGGAACACGGTGAGCGCGGTGCCTCTCATGCCTTCGTGGATTTGACTGAGCGGGATGATGTCAGGAGAAATGCCCGCAGGAAGAGCCGCCGCCGCATTGGTCGAAGCGATCGTTTTTGGTGTTGTGTTCGAGGTTGCGTTCGGAGCCACGCTTTGCGCGACAGAGGCTCGCGACAGAGAGGTCTGTGCAGCCGACTTCTCTGCGCTAAACCAGACGAAGGACGAGAGACACAACAGGAAGGTGAGTGAGCGTACAGCTTTCCCCATGAATACCCCGGAGGCCACAAAATGACCGTGTAACCAACTCCGCATGCTTTCAGAATGTTTTTGCCAGGAGAGGCAGCGCTTTTTAGGGCTCGCAAAATATCCCAACTGCGAAGTTCTTGCATCTATACTAGCACAGAAGTTTTCGAGGATCTCCCCATGTTTTTAAGCGTATTTCACGGACAGAAGCCACGGCTATGGGCTTCCCGCAAGCCTTTAGGCTTATTGGCATTGGTTCTTTTCTGGATAGCGGCTGCGACGGTCGCCGAACGCGCGCAGGCTCAGGACACATCGCAGCAGGCCCCGGTCAATCCGAACCAAGCGAATCCAAACCAGGCGAATCCGAATCAGCAGGAGGCGCCGCCCGAAGCGGGCGGGCCGCAGAACGATGTTGGGCCGTATGTGATTCCGAAGAAGACCGATGTGCCACCGCCTCCGGCACCCGAAAGACCGAAGAAGATCGAGAACATGCCCGACTACTCGATTCGCGTCGATGTGCCGGTGGTAAACCTGGATGTGCTCGTGACTACGAAGGACGGGCAGACGATCCCGGGGCTGCGGAAAGAGAATTTCAAGATCATGGAAGACGGCGCGGCGCAGCAGATTGCGAGCTTCAATCAGACAGAGGCTCCGATCACGGCTGTGCTGCTGGTGGAATACGCCTCGACCAACCTGGGGTATATGTATGACGCGCTGAACGCTTCCTACACTTTTGCCAGCGGCTTGAAGAAGGATGACTGGGTCGCGGTCGTCTCCTACGATTTGAGGCCGCAGATCCTGGTCGACTTCACGCAGGACAAGCGCGCCATCATGGGCGCGCTGAATATGCTGCGCATTCCGGGATTTTCGGAGCGCAATCTTTTCGACGCGCTCTTCGACACGATCGACCGCTGCGATCGCATCGAGGGCAAGAAATATATCATTTTGGTTTCCACCGGACGCGACACCTTCAGCAAACTGAATCTTGATCAGATCATGAAGAAGGTGAAGTCGACGAAGGATGTGACCATCTACGGCGTCAGCATTGGATGGCAGTGGCGCGAAATGCAGGAGACGCAGCGGGCGCTGCAGGGGCGAATGGGCGGGTTGCAGGAGATCACGCAGCTCCAGGCCGATAACCAGATGAAGACGTTCGCATCGATGACCGGGGGGCGCGCGTACTTCCCGCGCTTCCAGGGCGAACTGCCTGAGATTTTTCACGATATCGCGTCCGACATACGCAATCAGTACACCATCAGCTATCATCCAACGAACACGAAGCTTGATGGCACCTATCGCAAGTTAAAAGTTGAGCTGCAAGCGCCGGATGGCGGCCCTTTAAAGGTGCGCGACCAGAAGGGTAAAGAAGTGAAGTACCTCGTGTACGCACGCGAGGGCTACGTGGCGAAGCACACGGTGGAGTAGCGAAAGCGAGAAGATGCAGCCGCTTCTCCGATGGAGAGGCTGTGGAGCGATGGCGGTCGCGAGGCATCGGCACTGCGGCCCGGAGCGAGTTTTATTCTCACTCACTCACCGGGCCGTCAGTCTCAAGACGGCAAACTTACTGGCACCGCGGTGTCCTTCAGCAGGGTTGCTCGAATCACTTCCAGCAATTTGGTATTATCGGCCGGCTTTTGAAAGAAGGCGGTCGCCCCCGACTTTAGAGCGCGCTGTTCGCTGCTTTGCGCGTCGCGCGCGGTCAGCACAATCACCGGGAATGGCGGAAAGCCTATCGTCTTTCTGGAGGCGGTCAAGCACGACAAAACCATCGCCGGCGGGGAGGCCGAGGTCGAGAATGATCAGACTTGGCCGCTCTTTGTGAGCGAGAGCGTCGCGTAGCCATCGCCGGCGTGGACGGTTTCATGGTGGTTGGCGCGTAGGCGAAGCTTTAACCCCTGGCTCAGGTCGGCGTCGTCATCTACGATGAGAATTTTTGCGTTGGACATTGCACCTCTCCATTTTTCAGATTGTTGTGGCACGATCAACATCGGCTTCGTTGACTTCTTTTTTACGGCTTAGCAATTTGTCCACTGAACTGATTCGGATCTAACTCGTTCGACTACCTTCTTCGGCCTAACTGTGCCGGGCCGCCAAGGCTGATTGCGTCATCTCCGTAGCCCGGCGGGCAACGGCCTCCATCTGCTGCTCTAACGTGAGCTTTGGCTTGTACTCTGGCGTGCCGGAATCGGCGGCATGAGGTAGCGGGATAGCTGAGGCTGACAATTGAACGCGATCTTTCTCTTCGTGACTGCGCTTTTCGCAGACCGCGGACCGCGGACCGCCGTCAAGGCTTCAGCAAGCAAGACGATGCTGTGGCCTTATGAATCGCCTGCATTGGCCATCGGCGACTCTTCGCGCAACCTTCAGTGGAAATCGGTGTTTAAATATCCAGACGACCAATCGTCTGCAGATAGTGGACGCCGTCCTTTGGGCCATGTACTGTGACAGAAAACAGCGTGCCGAAGGGAAAGCGAAAACGGATATTGCAGCTTATGTTGCGCGAGTGGCATCCTAATTAGTGTTGGAGGCTTCACGCGACGAAGGTGCAGAGGAGCTTCGAAGAGATGAACACTTTTGAAAGTTACGCGGTATTTTCATGGCGCGGATTGGGCAAGCAGACGATAGCTTGCGTTGTGTCATTAGCGCTGTTGATGGCGGCCGGCCCGGTGAGCCTGTTGGCGCAGGACTCGCCGCAGGACCAAGATGCGCAAGCCGCACCGCCGTCGGATAATCAGTCTCCGCCGGCCGGCGCTCAGGCTCCGGCTTATGCGCAACAGACACCCGAACAATTACAGCGGTTGGTGGCGCCGATTGCGCTCTATCCAGATTCACTGGTGGCGCAGATTTTGGCGGCGTCCACATTTCCCGATGAAGTAGTCGAGGCTGACCGCTGGGTGCAGGCGCATCCTGATTTGAAGGGCCAAGCACTGGGCGATGCGGTCAATCAACAGCCCTGGGATCCGAGTGTGAAGGCGCTGGCGGCATTTCCGTCGGTGCTTGGAAACATGGACAAGAATCTTTCCTGGACGTCGACGCTCGGCGACGCTTACTACAACCAACAGCAGGATGTAATGGACGCAGTGCAGGTGATGCGCCGCAAAGCGCGTGACGCCGGCGCTTTGAAAAGCACTCCGCAGGAAGTTGTGAAAGACGATGGTCCGGATATCGAAGTTGAGCCGGCCGATCCCACGGTGGTTTACGTTCCGGCCTATGATCCCTGGCTGGTTTACGGCTATCCAATCGTGGCCTGGCCGGGATGGTATCCGTACCCGGGAATCTGGTTTGGCGGTCCGTATCTTTCGTTCGGTCTCGGCTTCGGAATCGGCTGGTTTGGCGGTTTCGGATGGGGCTGGGGACACTGGGGATTTGACTGGCACAACCACTACGCTCTTTACGACCACGGCCGGTATTATTCGCATAGCCGGACGTTCTATAACCGGGGCAACTTCGGCCGCGGCGGATTTGAGCGTGGCCCAGCTTTCCACGGCGGAGTCGGAGCACGGCCGTTCGAGGGCAATCGCCAGGCGGCGCGCGGATATGCGGCCCCCCGCGGTGAGAGCGGTGTACGCTCAGGCGCTTTCAGCGGCTACGATCATGGCGGAGAGTCGCGCAGTTATGCGTCACGCGGACGATCCAGCTTCGGAGGCGGCGGAGGCTTTCACGGCGGTGGTGGCGGACATGGCGGCGGCGGGCGTCACTAAGCTAAGTCAGGATGATCGAACTCGGAAAATCGAACTCACGAATTAGCGAACTCTCGGTCACTGACTAGTCGAGAGTTCGCCAGTTTCCTACGGTTCTAAAAAATTGGAGATGATCCATATGCAGCGAGCGAAATTGAATTCCAGTGGATTTCAATGGGCCAATGTTCCTCAGTCCAATCCTACTAAGTCCAATCTTGCTAAATTAGCGGCGGCGGCGATTATGCTTGTGGCGTCGTTTTCCGCCAGCGCGGGAGCACAGCAAGCCGGCCAGAAAACATTTTCATCGGCGCAGGAGGCGAGCCAGGCGCTCGCCGCGGCGGCACAGAATAATGACGAGAAGGCGATGCTCGCGATTCTTGGGCCATCGGGGAAGGAAATAGTCTCGTCGGGCGATGAAGCGGAGGACGCGGACAGCCGTGCTACTTTTGCCAAACGATACCAGGAGATGCACCGGCTGGTGAAGGAGGCGGATGGAACTACCGTCTTATATATTGGCGCGCACAACTGGCCGTCGCCCATCCCGCTCGTGCACAAAGCCAGCGTGTGGTATTTCGACACCGAAGCGGGCAAGAAAGAGATTTTGTATCGGCGCATTGGCCGAAATGAGGTATCGGCCATCCGCATTTGCCAGGAACTGGTGGCCGCGCAAAAGGAATACGCGGATCAGCACAGCGGAGCGTACGCGCAGAAGATCTTCAGCGACGAAGGACAGCATAATGGCTTGTATTGGAAGGCTGCCGACGGTGAGCCGCAAAGCCCGATTGGTCCGCTGGTGGCGGACGCGGTAGTGAAGGGATATGCCCAGAGCCAGAACGGCGCGCCGACTCCGTATCGTGGATACTACTTCCACGTGCTAACCGGCGGGGACAAAAGCGGCTTCGGTTTCGTCGCTTACCCAGCCGAATACAGATCGTCGGGGGTGATGACCTTCATCGTGAAACAGGATGGAGTCGTCTACGAGAAAGATCTCGGACGGAAGACCGAGGCTGCGGCGAATGGCATGAAGAAATACGAGACTGCTGGCTGGCACAAAGCTGAAGAGGGCCAGGCCGAGGAGACGGCTGAAGGAAGCGCGGCGGCGAAGTAGTTATTCTTATAGCAATTATTTCTTTCCCAGCGCCGCAGCCTGCGCTTCGATGCGCTTGGCATCCGGCTCGCGGCCGAGTCGGCGATAGGCTCGCGCGAGCAGGTGGAGGGCGGCTGCATTTCGCGGGTCGGATTTGGTGAGGGCTTTAAGATCGGGCAGCGCTCCGGCAAAATTAGATTGCTCAATTTGCGCCTCCGCCAATCCCATGCGGCCGTCCGTGTTGTCGGAATCGACCAGCAGCGCGGCTTCGAACTGGTCGGATGCGTTCTTCGCATCTTTTAATTGCAGGTAGACGTGGCCGAGCAAGAGGCGCGCCGGCATCTGGCCGGGCGCTAGCTTGAGGCTCGCTTCGAGAGCATCGCGCGCGCCGGCAAAGTCTCCCGATTTTTCCATCGCCTCGCCTGCTTCGTATGCGGCGCTCGGGTCGTCGGGGCGCAGCTCCGATGCTCGCTTCAAGTGCACGGCCGCCTTGGCATAATCTCCGGCGGGTAATTCAATTTCGCCGAGTTGCAGGAACGCGTTCGGCGAGCTGGGATCGAGTTGCACCGCCTTCTCCAAAAATTGGCGCGCATCGTTCGCTCGATTGTCATCGCTTGCGAGCATGGCGTTGTGCAGCAGGTTCTGCACTTCAATTTTGTCTTTCGGATCGGGCAGCTTTTCCGATTTCGCGAAATTGTTTGGCGTGGGAAGCTTCGCCTCCCACTTCGCCATTTCGGCTTGCAAGTTTTGCAGTTTGGTCCCGTCGGCGGCGTAGAGATTTTTTGTCTCGTTGGGATCGGCCTGCAGATCGTAGAGTTCGGGCCGCGGAGCTTCGATCAGCTTCGCATTTTCGGTGCGTAGGGCGCGCAGAGGAGCCCATCCCCACCGCAGCGGATAGTCGGTTTCACCAAAGAGTTCGCGCTCGACTTTTTCTTCCGATTTTTTTTCGCCCGAATTGTGTTCAAACAGCGGAAACAACGACTCACCGTTCAGCCCTGGCGGGGCCGCGATGCCAGTGGCGGCGAGAATGGTCGGCAGGATGTCGGTGGTACGCACCTGCGCATCGATCACAACGCCGCGCGGAGACGGGCCGGTCGCGGTGTACGGCGTTTTCAAGAGCAGAGGAATGTGGAGCGTCGCATCGTAGAGGAAGAGGCCGTGAGTTTCTTCTCCGTGCTCGCCCAGGCCCTCGCCGTGATCGCCGGAGACGATGATGAGGGCGTTGTCGTAGACGCGAGCTTTCTTCAAGTAGGCGATCCAGTTCGCGACGGCGGAATCGGCGTAGGCGATCTCGCCGTCGTAGAGATGGTCTTTATATTTTTCGGAGAACGGCGGCGGCGGTTCGTAGGGATCGTGCGGATCGAAGAGATGGACCCACACGAAGTGGGGTCCGGTGCGATGCTGATCGAACCAGGCTTCGGCATGTTGGACGACCTCCATGCCGCGACGCTCGACGCGATCCCAGCGCTCTTTATTTTTTGTGTCAGCATTCTTTAAATCGGTATTTTTGGCGTCCGCCTCGGCGGCATCAGCCTTGGGAAAATTGTCGTAGAAATCGAAGCCGCGATCGAGGCCGGGAGCGAGGGCGTTGCTGTCGAGAATTATGGCTCCGATGAAGGCGGCGGTCTGGTAGCCGTGCTTCTTCAACAACTCGGCGGCGGTGACATGCTGCGGCGAGAGCGGGACGCCGAAATCGGTGACGCCGTGCACGCTCGGCAAAAGGCCGGTCATGATCGAGATATGCGAAGTGTTGGTGATCGGGCTGTGAGTGAAGGCCTCAGAGAAGCGAACACCGTCGGCAGCGAGCGCGTCGAGAGCGGGTGTCTCAACCTGCTTGTATCCATAGCAGCCGACGTGGTCGGCACGCAGGGTATCGATAGTGATGAGATAGACGTCGGGAGGATTCTTGTCGGCGGCAGTTTGGGCGGACGCGGGCGCTAAGAGCGTGCTCCCGCCGAAGAGAATACAGAGAATGATTCTGGGAAAAAGCGCCAGCCGTCTCACTGAGGTCAGCGTATCACACGGAGGTCAGCTGGATTGAGCGTCAGAAGCTTGGTGGGAAACAGGAGTTCGTCAGCTTAGAAGAATGCTCGTCGGCGGAGATGCACGTCGTCCCACCCCGCCGACGAGATTGTTCTAGAATGTTAGCCGCCCGGCGAGTTGTACGATGCGCTGGGTTTGCAGAGGGGGATTTACGATCCCGGTTCCAAACGTTGTGGTCGTAATTTGGCCAAAAGTTTGATCAAAAAGGTTTGTGTCGGGGTTCGCGAATTCCCCGTGGTTGAATACGTTGAAGGCGTCCAAGCGGATTTCGACATTTACACGTTCAGTAATTGCCGTGTTCTTGGACAGGGTCATATCAAGATTTGTACGACCGGGGCCCCGGAAAAAGTCTCGCCCTGTGGTGCCATAGCTGTCGCTTGGATTGTAAGCGTCATTGATCGGTTGGAATGCGGCGGGGTTGAAATAAAAGTTGCCGTTTTTTCTCGGATTCAGGATCGTAATTTTGCTAAATCCGGGCGCAAAATCGGCAAGGGCCAGATAGCCATCGCCGGCTCCCGAGGGTCCCGGATCCGAGGGAGTAAACGGCAAGCCGGAGCTGATGCTGAGCGGGAATCCTGTCCGCCAGCTCAAGATGGGATAGAGGCTCCATCCTTTCACCAGTCGCTTAGGAGCCGACCCGAAGGCGCGGTCAAAAGGCAAGTCCCATCCGCCGCTGAAAGTAAGGCGTTCCTTAACGTCGAAGTCAGACGAGCCGTAGAACTGATTTGGAGAGTAATACGGCGTCTGCGAATCGCGGTTGCGGAATCCGGATGAATTATCGAGGCTGTGGCCGTAAGTGAAGGCCAGTTCGAAATAGGTGTTGCCCAGGAATCGGTTCTCGCCATTTTCCTTCTTCAGGGATGCTTGCAAGCTGTTGAAATTTGCGAAGCTAACATTGGAGAACTCGGCCGCGCTGGAGAAGGGACAGGCAGAGAGACCATTTGGATCGCTCGGAGTTCCATCGTTCGACGCGCAGTAGCTGCTGAGGGTAGAATTCTGCTGCTCATTTAACAGCCGCGCCGGATTGGGACCGCTGATCGTGCTCAGGTCGAAGGGATTGATGTCCTCGAGCGAGGTGAGCCCTTTTGAGCTGCTGCCCACATAGCTAACCTCTGCGATCAGATTGTTCGCCAACTGATGCTGCACGCTTAAGTTGTATTGGTAGGTGTAGGGCGTGTGCAGGTGCGGGTTCACGAAGTAGATCCCGCCGCCACCGAACGGGAGGAATGGCGAATTGCGAGTGGTATTGAAGGCGGTAGCAGGATTGGGCGGCTGGGACGGAAATGGGTTAGCCGGTAAAGGCGTCGTGGACGTACCCCACGGATTGCTATAGAAGGGCATGGCGGACGAGGTGTAGGGCGCATTTCCACCGGCAGTTGGGCAGGCTCCGCCCGAACCGGTTGAAATACATGGGAAAGTGACGTAGGGCTCGCTGTAAAACGGAGGCGCGCCATTAAATTGCAAATTGTCTTCGCCCTTCAGGACATCGTAGAAGAGACCGAAGCCTCCGCGAATACTGGTCTTGGTGGCGGTTCCGGGACTCCACGCAAAACCGATTCGCGGAGCAAAGTTTCTCTTGTCAGGGAAATTGGAGCCGCGAGGTGCTCCCGGGTCTCCCGGGAAAACGAGACCAAGGGGAGCAAAAGGGAATCTTGTCGATTGATCTCCTGGAATGATCGAGAAGGTTCTCCCCTGAGTGTCGATCTTCGGCGTGCTGAACTCATAACGAAGGCCCAGAGTCAATGTGAGATTGGGTCTCACTCGCCATTCGTCCTGCCCGAACGCGTAGGTGTTCTTGCTCCGGAAATTGCTGACTGCATTTGGTCCTTCAAACAGGTCGTTGGGAGCTCCCACCAGAAAGTCGGCGAGGCTGTTGCCAGTGCCATCGCCGCCCGACGCGTATCCGTAATATGCGAAGTTGCTGTCGGTAAAAAATGCATAAATTGTATTTTGTTGGTAGGCCGAAAATCCGGCGCCGAATTTCCAGGTGCTATTTCCCTTAACCCATGTAAAGGTATCCGCAAATCCAAACGTGTTGCCGATTTCAGTGGCCGGTCCGGACTGGTCTTGTCCGAAATACAGTCCATTGTCAAAAGACATGAGTGGAGGACCGTTGGAAGCGCCGGGGTCGGACAATATTCCGAAGCCTGAAGGATCGCCCGATCCTCCGTTGGATAGGTTAGGCAGGCTGGAAACTGGCTTATCGCTTAAGGTGTTGTGGCGTTGTGCCGTCCCCCGCAACTCGTTCAGCATGGAAGACGAAAAAGTCCGCGTGTAGGCGAGATTGACAAAATAGTTGTTGATCACGTCGGTCGAGGGAAACCCCGGGACGTCGCCAGAGTAGCCGGAGCGTCCGAAGGGTTCGGCTATAGTGCGTCTGATACCGCCGACAGTGCCGGTCAGTTTGTCCTTGGAGTCAACGTTGAAATCGATTTTAATGTCGAGCTCGTTGTCGTTGTCGGTGCTGCCCCCCGCTGGGAAAAGCTCCCCGGTCGCATTCGACGGAATGACTCCCGTCGCGATGTACGCCTGGGCGGCTGGGTCAAACTTTGTGGGGTCGATAATCCCTTGGGCCTGCAGAGCCGGATTGGACTGGAAGTAGGAATTTGTTGCGAGAAAGGCGGCGACGTTAGGGTCAACGCACCCTGATGAATTCGTGCATTGTAACGATGGTTCTGGATTGCCAAAACTGTCAAACGGTATTGCGTTGAAGGCTAGCGCGTGCGAAAAGTCGCCATTCAGTTCGGGCGTAGTGAAGATCTGCTGTTCTTCTAAGACTTGGGTCTCTATCTGGCGCTGCCCCTGGTAGGAGGTGAAGAAGAAAAGCCGGTTCTTGACGATGGGACCACCTATCGTCCCGCCAAACTGGTTTCGTTTGAGATTGTTTCTGGGTAGAACGGGAGGTTGTTTGTTGAAATAAGAGTTGGCGTCGAAATCGGTGTTGCGCACGAAATCAAAGGCGCTGCCGTGGAGAGCGTTGGTGCCTGATTTGGTTACGACGCTGATGATGCCAGCGCCGTTGCGGCCATATTCTGCGCCGTAGTTGCTGGTCAGGATACGGAACTCGGCGATCGAGTCGGGATTGGGATTGAGAACGACGCCGTTGCCCAACAGTTCGTTGTTGAGACCGCCGTCGAGCAGGTAAGTCACGGAGTCGGTGCGCCCGCCGCCGATGTTGAATCCTTGTGTGGTGCTGCTGTCATCCGGATTGTCCTCGGTGACTCCGGGCTGCAAAAGAGCGAGGCTCAGCACGTTGCGTCCGTTCAGTGGCATGTCGACGATTGGACGGCTGGTGACCGACTCGCCTAGCGTCGGGTTGACCGTCTCTACACCTGCGGTTTGCGATTCGACCAGGACTTGTTCGCTGGTCGCGCCTACTTCAAGCTTGAGGTCGGCGCGAAACGACTGGTTGATTTCGAGCGGAGCGGTCAGCACTTCGAGCGGACGGAATCCTTGTTGATGGGCAACCACACGATAGGTGCCGATGGGCAGGTTCAGGACTTGATAAAAGCCGCTCTTATCGGAGGTGGTGTTGGCAGAGACGTTGGTCGCCGTGTTGGTCACGGTGATCTTGACGCCGGGGACGACCGCTCCTTGCGGGTCGGTGACGATGCCGACGATTTTGGCGGTGGCTTGTTGTGCGGCGGCTTCGGTGGCCGTCAACGTCGCTAAGAACAGGGTGACGCACAGAAGCGCTACGGATGCCAGCGCATTTGCTAGGAATCTGCCGGAACGGGATCGCATTGGGGAAGGAGCCTTTCTATTCATGATGAGTACAGATTTTACTTGTGGCTTGCTTTTAATATCCACCAGCCAACATATGTTGTCAGGACGCAGGGCATACCACCAGGTGCGGAGTTGCCGCATTTTGAGCCTCGACCAGCTTCAGTGTCAATCTTTGTCTTGTCATGTTGTGTAAATTGTGGCACTTGGGGCACCAAACGGGACCTCAAAAAAATTCAGAGGGTTACGGGCGCTTTCGGGGCACCCTCTATGAATTACTGGAAGCGAAGACTATATGTCTACCGAATTACGTAGGACCGGTTTTACCGGAACGCTTGGCCTCCGCGCTTCGGCTGTATGATTTTAGCAATGAATCTGTCATCGAACGTTCGTCGTGCTTTTTCCCTATCGGTGTTTTGCCTTCTATTCATCGCTCCCGTGCGGGCGGCCGAGCAAACCAAGTTCAGTCCGCTGCCGGTGGCGCTCTCGAATAATGCGGTGGCTATTTCGCACGACTTCGGCGATTCGCGGATTTTCTCGTTCATGGGCATCGGGCCCAAGAAAACCTGGGATGCGGTAACCGGAAGCGCCTACGAGTTGAATCCGGAGACGGGGAAGTGGAAGGAACTGCGGCCGGTGCCGGGCGTTGCGGGGCGACTGGGCGCGTCGGCCGTGGCGCTGCATGAGCAAGTTTTCATCTTCGGAGGCTATGTCATCGACGGGCAGGGTGGCGAGACTACGGTGCCTGACCTCAACGTGTTTGTGCCCGCTGAGAATCGCTACTATCGCGGCAAGGACATTCCGGTGCCGGTGGCGGATGCGGTGGTCGGAGTGTATCGCGATCGCTACATCTTTCTTATTGGCGGGCGCTCGACGGCGGAGTTAGGCGCGGTTCCCAACGTGCAGATTTACGACACCGACAAAGACACGTGGATGCAGGGTACGCCGTTTCCGGGTACGCCAGTGTTTGGGCACGCGGGCGCGATCATTGGTGACACGCTTGTTTTTGTCGATGGCGCGCGAAAGAACACAGGGGGGGCGAATCCGAAGTACGTTGCCTCGAGCGAATGCTGGATGGGAACGCTTCCGAGTTCGAAGAAGGGCGACATAACAAAGATTGAGTGGTCGCAGATTGTGGCGCATCCGGGGAGCGCGCGCTTCCGCATCGCGGCGGGTGCGGGAGCGGCGGATCGAAGAGGCGGAAAGATTTACTTTTCCGGTGGAAGCGACACGCCGTATGACTACAACGGGGTTGGCTATAACGGGCATTCAGCGGAGCCTTCGGCGCTGACCTTCGCCTACGACATTTACAACCACCAATGGGAATCGGTGAACGATGACGTGTCCGAACCCACCATGGATCATCGCGGGCTGCTGGTGATGGGGCGCAACGTCATCATTTTGGGAGGCATGAGATTTAGCCAGCAGGTGACGGGCAACGTAACGGTGATCAACCTCAATCGGAAGTAGAGTACGATCTGGCGCGAAATCATGACGTCGGGGTGATGGGAATCACGGCCAGAGCTTGCGCTCGCGGCATCGAATCGTTACTCAGCTGCAACTCTGCGGCGTCCTTATACTGTTTGACATCCGTTCCAAGTACTAGAATAAACCTTGGAGGCAAGCCTATGAGCCATGTCATGGAGCCGCCCAAGCGCAGTGGGGCGGCGGACTACATCGATCAAGTTCTCAACCTTGTTAAAGCCAAAAACCCCGCCGAACCGGAATTCCATCAGGCCGTTCTTGAGGTGTTCGAATCTTTGAGGCCCGTGTTGGAGCGCCACCCTGAGTATCAAGAAGCCAAAATTCTGGAACGTATCACCGAGCCCGAGCGCGTGCTGATGTTTCGCGTGCCGTGGTTTGACGACCGTGGAAAAGTGCAGGTCAACCGCGGGTTCCGCATCGAGATGAATAGCGCCATTGGTCCTTATAAAGGCGGGTTGCGCTTCCATCCTTCGGTGAATCTCGGCATTTTGAAATTCCTGGCGTTCGAACAAGTGTTCAAGAATTCGCTCACCACGTTGCCCATGGGCGGCGGAAAAGGTGGAAGCGATTTCGATCCGAAAGGAAAGAGCGACAACGAAGTGATGCGCTTCTGCCAGAGCTTTATGACCGAATTACAGCGCCACATCGGGCCGGACACGGACGTTCCCGCCGGCGACATCGGCGTGGGCGGACGCGAAATCGGCTATATGTTTGGGCAATACAAGCGGCTGCGAAATGAATTCACCGGTGTTCTCACGGGCAAGGGATTGTCGTGGGGCGGGTCGCTGATTCGTCCGGAGGCGACTGGCTATGGCTGCGTTTATTTTGCGCAGGAGATGATGAAGACGCGTCGCGATAAGCTGGAAGGCAAAGTGTGTCTGGTTTCGGGCAGCGGGAACGTCTCGCAATACACCGTAGAAAAGCTGCTGGATCTGGGCGCGAAGCCAGTGACGCTGTCTGATTCCGACGGCACGATCTACGATGCCGATGGCATCGACCGCGAGAAGCTCGCCTTTGTGATGGAGCTGAAGAATAATCGCCGCGGCCGCATCCAGGAATACACTGACGAATTCAAGAGCGCCGTATATAACGCGACCGATAAAAAGCTCGATCACAACTGGCTCTGGAATATTAAAGCCGATTGCGCCTTCCCGAGCGCCACACAGAATGAGATCAACGCAAAAGACGCGGCGAATCTAATAAAGAATGGCGTAAAGCTGGTGAGTGAGGGAGCGAACATGCCGAGCACGCTCCAAGCCACGCGGATGTTCCTCGAGGCCAAAGTGCTGTATGGACCGGCGAAGGCCGCGAATGCCGGCGGCGTTGCGACGTCCGGACTGGAGATGGCGCAGAACAGTGCGCGCATTTCGTGGACCCGCGAGGAAGTCGACGAACGTTTGCACAACATCATGATCGCCATCCACAAAAATTGCTTTGAGACGGCCGAGAAGTATGGCACGCCCGGTAATCTGGTGAATGGCGCGAACATCGGCGGGTTTTTGAAGGTTGCGAATTCGATGCTGGATCAGGGTCTGGTGTAATCCGAACCTGCGCTAGAGCGATGGCGTAAGCATGATGCGGGAGCAATCCCTCCCGCATTTTTTGATGAGCTACCCTTTGCAATACACAGAGTCAAGGAAAGTGGAATAAAGTAGGGGATCGGAGAGTGATGTGCGGGTGCAATCCAAAATCACGAGCCGGGGCCGGATCACCATGCCCGTCGAAATTCGCCCGACTCCTCGGCGTTCGTGCGGGAAACCGGCTGCTTTTCGAGAATGATAGCCGCGCAGTACATATACGGCCTGTTCGCATTGAAAGTGTCTTTGCCAAATACGCGGGCATCGGCACTCCCGGGATCCCGTCGGGCAAAAAGGGCATCAATCGATGGCTGCGGGAGATGCGTGGCCACTTTGCTGGATCATCAGGTCGACCGGGGCACCGCGCGAAAATAAAACTCCAAGAGGAAAAATGAGAATGAATTTAACCAGCCTGTCGAGACGCACTCGCTTAGTGACGGGATTACTTGCTGCCTGCCTCGCCCTGACGCCGTCGATGCACGCCGACGAGGGGATGTGGACTTTTGATAATTTCCCGTCGAAGACGGTAGCGGCGAAATATGGTTTTTCGCCTTCGCAGTCATGGCTTGATCATGTGCGCCTGTCTTCGCTGCGGATTGCCGGCGGCTGCTCGGCATCGTTCATCTCGGTGCAGGGGCTGGTGATGACGAATCATCATTGCGTGGTCGATTGCGTGGAGCAGCTTTCGACGCCGAAACAAAACTTTGTGGAAACCGGTTTTGCCGCGAAGTCTGTTGCCGAGGAGCGGAAATGTCCTGACTTCGAGCTCGATCAACTGGTCGAGATTCGCGATGTAAGCAAGGAAGTGCAGGGCGCGATGGCTGGCAAGACAGGAGATGACGCGAACAAGGCGCTCCATGCCAAGCAAGCCGAACTTCAGCAAAGTTGCGGCTCGGATGCGAACGTTCGCTGTGACGTCGTCTCTCTGTATCACGGCGGAATCTACGATCTTTATCGCTACAAGCGCTACACCGACGTACGGCTGGTGTTCGCGCCGGAATTCACGGTTGCGCAATTCGGCGGCGATCCCGACAATTTTAATTTTCCGCGCTTCGACTTCGATATAGGCCTGGTGCGCGCCTATGAAGGAGACAAACCTGTCGCCAGCCACGATTATTTGCGTTGGAGCCGAAACGGTTCGAAGGACGGCGATCTCGTGTTTGTCTCCGGAAACCCCGGTGGGACGAGCCGCGAATTGACGATTTCGCAATTGGCGTTTGAGCGCGACACGGCGTTTCCATCCGACTTGCCGGAAACTGCCGAGTATCGCGGAGAGCTGGAAGAGTTTGTAACTCGCGGCCAAGAGCAAGGGCGCGAGGCACGGGAGCAGCTGTTCTTTGTCGAAAACGATTTCAAGGCCGAGTTTGGGAGGCAGGGGGCCTTGCTCGATCCGCAGTTCTTCGGCGGCAAACAACAGGAGGAGCAACGGTTACGTACCGCGGTCGCGGCAGATCCGAAGCTGGGTGCGGACGCTTCGGCGTGGGATGATATCGCGCAGATACAAGGAGTGCGCGCGCAACTGTTTACGCACCATGTGGATGGTCTTTTCAATTATTTTTCGGCGCCGCTGCATTACGCGATCACTCTGGCGCGTGCCGCCGAGGAACGCGCCAAGCCCAACACAGAGCGGCTGCCGGAATACACGGATCAGTCGCTCGTCCATATAAAGCAGGCGCTGTCGGCGCCGGTTCCCGTTTACAAGGATCTGGAAGAACTCAATCTGACGCTCATGTTCAAACAACTGCAGCGGGACATGGGAGCCGACGATCCCTTCGTCCGCAAGATGCTGGGCACAGAGTCTCCCGAGCAACTGGCGCACAGACTGATAACCGGCACGCATTTGGACGATGCCAAAGTGCGCGAGAATCTCTATGACGGCGGCCAGGCTGCGCTCGCGGCGTCGACCGATCCGATGATACGGTTTGCCGCTGCGGTCGATGACGACCTTCTGGCCATGCGAAAAGATTATGAGGCGCGCGTGGACGCGCCGACCCGGTCGGCGGCGGAAAAGATCGCGAAGGCACGTTTTGCGGTTTATGGCACCAGCGTCGATCCCGACGCGACGTTTACCGCGCGCCTTAGTTATGGAAGCGTCAAAGGCTTTGAAGACGCTGAGGGGAAGGCCATTCCGCCCTACACAACGATCGACGGACTGTTTCATCGAGGCACGGGCGCGGCTCCGTTTGTGCTGCCGGAAAGCTGGCTCAAGGCCAAGTCGACCATGAATCTGTCTTTGCCGATGAACCTGTGCACGACGAATGACATCATCGGCGGCAACTCGGGTAGCCCGCTGATCGACAGGGATGCCAATGTGGTTGGCCTGATTTTTGACGGGAACATTTTTTCTTTAGGCGGCGATTACGGTTACGATGCAGCGAAGAACCGTGCCGTGGCAGTCGATAGTCGCGCGCTCCTTGAAGGGCTCAGGAAGGTGTATCACCTGGATCATGTCGTCGATGAAATCGAGGCAGGACGGCAGTAGGGCGGGCCCCGCAGTTTGCTGAAAAACTCAGATCCCGGCGCGCAGCCCCTAAAGGGGCGCCCTGATTCCGAAGAGCTTACGGTATCGCTAAAGCAATACCCTGATACGAAACGCGAGTTTTTCAGCAGACGGTTCAGGCGGTGAGCGCTGACCGCTCCGCTATCTCGCCCGCGCCAATACCAGCGTCACATCGTCGGGTTGCTCGTTGTCGCCAATCCAGTCGGCCACGGCGGCGGTGACGATCTCGGTGATGCGCTCGAGCGGCAGATGGCGATTTTCGCGCACTAGCTGGATCAGCCGCTCCTCGCCGAATTCGCCATAGTCATTTTCCGGCTCGGTGACTCCATCGCTGTAGGCCACGAGCAGGTCGCCGGGGCGAAGTTGAATGGTCGCTTCCGGGAAACTCAAATTGTCGAACAAGCCGACCACCGTTCCGCCGCAGCTCAGCAACTGAAACGATCCGTCTTTAGCAATCAGAATTGGCGGCAGATGTCCGCCGTTCGCATAAGTAAGGCTCCGCGTGGCTCCGTCGTAAGTCGCCAAGAATAATGTCGCGTACTTTGCTGCCGGAGTGCCTTCGTAAAGTTGATGGTTGAGCAGCGCGAGAAGCGTCGCCGGTGAAACTTCTGTCGCACGCGGCTCAGAATCGAGCAACAGCCTCGATCTGGCCGACGTGCCGACAGTTGCCGGCTCCTGTGTTATGAGTTCTCGCAAGATGGGCAGGTCTTCGATGCTATAGGCGCGCACCGCTGAGTAGATGGTCGCCATCAGCAGCGCCGCCGAAATCCCCTTGCCGCTGATGTCGCCTACGGCCAGCATGAGCCGCTCGGAGTTGAGCGCCAGAAAATCGTAGTAATCTCCGCTGACGGTGCGCGCGGGACGGCAAAAGCCGTGAACTTCGAGCGTGTCGAGTTGCGTAATTAACTTGGGATAGAGCTGCGCCTGCACTTCCTGGGCAATCGCCAATTCGCCTTCCAGGCGCTGCTTTTCCTTCTGCTCCTGCACCAGCTTCTCGATTGAAGTAGTCATGGAGTTGAAAGAGTTTGCCAGCGTTGCGAGTTGATCGCTCGACTGCACGGCGATGCGATGGCTGAAATCGGCGCGATTGATGTGCTTGGTCGCTTCGTAGAGCTGGGCGACTGCTAGGGTGATGCTGCGCGTCAGCTTGGTGCCGACGAAAAGCGCGAACAGTTCGATGAGGGCGAATACGATCGCAATCGACAACAGAATATATTCGACGCCGCGGGCGTAATCTCCGAGGGCAGCGAAGAGCCTCGCGTAGAGGACGGAGGGCCGCGTCTCGACTTCTGCGAGGGCTCCGGCGCGCTGCCGCTCACCCGTCGCCCAGTCGACGACTTGCAGGGGAATGGGGAAAGTGATTTCATGATCGAAGGTGCCGCTGGCCGGCGGGATCAGTCCGGCGGAAAAAGTTTGTTCACGCGGCGCGCCGTTTTCAAAGGCGAGGAACGGCTTGGACTCGGGGGAGCGCAGTGCCGTCGAACTCGATGCCGGGCTGGCCGCCCCGTAGACCGCAATGCGGCCGAGATCGCCGGCAATCATCTCCACAAAATTCTTGTCGAGCGGCTCACTCAAGAGCACGCGCAAAGTGGAAGGGGAAGTCGCCGACGAAGATGCCGACGAAGGTGCCGGCTCCGGTGTTATCACCGTCGCTGTCCGAAGATAAAGTGTGCCATGATCGCGCACGATATCGCCGAAGTCGCCGACGATAAATGAAGGGAAGATGGTTGCTTTTTCGGTCCCGGCGCAATACGCCTGCGGCTGACTGCCCGTCCATTGAGTGCCGTACCATGCACAGACTTGACGGCGCGACCACTCGGTCCGCCGCGGCTTGGTGCGTGCGATGATCTCCGCGTCAAGTTTGCCGCCGCTAGATATTTGTATAGCCAGGTGATGCGCAATGGTTCGGTCGGCCGACTCCATACCGCGAAGGTGGGTGGCGATGTCGGAAGTTACGACGAAGCTGGCGAATTGGCCGGCGAGCAGATAAAGCGTGATCAGCGAAATCATTACCAGCAGGAAAACGGGAATCACACCGATAAAAACATAGGTGACAATCAAACGGTTGCGCAGCCGCCATAAGAGTTGCGTGCGCAACCAGCGAAACGCGGCAATCGCGAGCAACACAATCGCCAACGCGCTCAGAAAAATTACCCAGCCAGTGAGGCTGTCCGATATGGACGGACTGGCATGCCGCGTCAGCAATTGAAGTGCGAACAAAACAAAGTCGAGCGCCAAGGCGTAGAGCGCCGCCCACGCGATCCAGCTCTGTGGCCAGAGGCCCCGGTCGCGCAGCTTGCTCTCGAGTTCCAGGGAGGTCAGTCGCATCGCCGGAGTGCCGTTATATCTCTGGATAGATGTCGAAGAACGCGGAGAGACTCGTTTTCAGCTGCTTTTCGATGTCGTCCTTGCTACCCTCGAGGACGTGCATGGTGACATGCGCTTCTCGCCCATTTTTCAATTTGATGGTAGCCGCCTGCACCTCCGCGACCTCGTCGGCGGGCAGCAGGCGCAGGCCATAGACTAATGTGAGATTTGCCATTTCACGATTGTAAGGCAGGAGAGCGGGCAGCGAAGAGTTCTAGCCGGGAGGCCATGACAACGAACGACCGCCGATCAGATGCACGTGCAGATGGAAAACTGATTGTCCAGCTCGTGGGCCCACATTCAACACGGTGCGATAACCCTCTTCGATCGACCTCAGGCGAGCGATGTGGGCGGCTGTCAGATGACAGCGGCCAACTATCTCAGCCTCTTCTGGCGTGGCTTCTTTCAAACCGGCGATATGTTTTTTGGGGACGATCAGTACGTGCGTCGGACCTTGCGGATTCAGATCTTCAAAAGCAAAAGTGTGGTCGTCTTCATAGACTTTCTTTGAAGGTACGTCGCCCTGAATAATGCGGCAGAATAGACAATCCGCCATGAGTTAGTCTCCTCTCGCGCGGGAGTACGATCATGCTGCGAGTAACTTGAGATATAACTGCCCCATACCCCAAGAACAACAATAACACTCCAAGTAAGTATATTTTGTAAAGACCTGTCTTCAGTCGAGGCGTACTAGAAATACCGATCCTTCTGAGGTCTCCGTGTCGTGAATCAGAGCGACGGCGCGATCGCGGTCGTCATCCAACACTCGCACCCGCACCCACCAGGCTCCCACAGGACTTACAAACTTCAGCACTTTGGCCGTCTGGTAGCGCCTCTGAAGGTGGTCTGCCAGTTCGGCCGCCGCTTTTTGCCCGGCGAAGGAACCGATCTGAACCGCCCAGCGCCCGCCGGTATCGAGGGGCGCGGGCGATTGCAAAACTTCCAGGCGAACCTTCGCAGTGCCGGGCAGGTAAACATCCAATGCTTTCGCAGCCGCGAGTGATAGATCGAGGACGCGGCCCGGCACAAACGGCCCGCGATCGGTGATCCGCACCAGGGCTGAATGGTCGGTTTTTAGATTTGTAACGCGCACGATGGAGCCTAGCGGCAAAGTAAGGTGAGCCGCGGTCATGGCATGCATGTTATAAATCTCGCCGTTCGATCCGCGCCGGTTGTGATAGGGAGCACCGTACCAACTGGCCATGCCAACTTCTTCGAAGATCGGCTTCGCGTTGGCGGGAAGTTGTATCTTCTGGTCGTTTGGATTTGCGCTCGGCGTTTCGGCTGGCGGAGCTGGCGCCGGTTGCTCTTGCGGAATTGGCGGTGGCGGCGGAACCTGCGCCTGCGTAGGCTTGTGGCCGCAACCAGTCAGAAGGATGCTGCCGAGAAGCAAAAGGGCAACGAGACAGGGCAGCGCTGCGGCGGACGCTTGCCGCGAATTCGTTAGTCCGTACCTGGAGCTGAGTAAGTTCAAGAATGCTTGCGCTGTGTTTCCAGAAAATCGGCGAATTGCGAGAGCTTTCCCGCCGCGGTTCGCAGCGCCTTCGAAGAATGGCTGCGCACGGCGGGCACGACCTCGTCATTCAAATAGTTCACCAGCTCCGCCGTCTCTTTTTCCAGAGTCTCGGCGATGTTGGCAACCGAGCGGTTGAAGCGCACGGAAGCCTCTTCCACTTTGCGATCGAATTCGGTCATATTTACCTTTATCCTGCCAGAGCGGGAGGTTGGTCGAGTGTCGGTCAGGGTTTCTCGAATGTCTCAAGTATGAAGTCGTTTCCACATAGGGTCAATGCAAATGAATCACGCTAAAGAATCCCTTGAAGCGCCTCCGATCCGCAGCCGCAATCCTTCCCCCTCACGGTACAATTTCGCCATGCCTCGAAAACTCGCCCTGGCGCTGTTGCTCATCTGTTGGATGATAGTTTCGGCTTGCACGTTTAATGGCGATCGCCCCGCCCGCGCTTTTTCCGAAGCCACTGGCGGCGAGGGCCTGGAACATGTTTTCTGGAAAGAAGTAAAAGCGGCGAACTGGGTCCAGGTGGATCGCTCACTGGCTTCGAATTACGAGGGCGTCACCCCCGCCGGAACGCTCGACCACGCGGCTACGATGGAGCATTATCGCGCCTGGCAGTTGCAAGACTATGCGCTCGGCGATTTGCAGACCGAGTTAAATGGAACGACCATCGTCGTGACCTACACCATTACTCTGCATGGCACTGCGAACGGCCCTGCGGGATCGCAAGCACTGCCGACGGCGCCGCAGCACATGATGACCGTGTGGCAGCAGCAAAAGTCGGGATGGGTCGCCATCGCGCACAGCGTCAGTCAACAGCAATAATGGCTGCGGCTGGCTCCATCTTAAGGACGCGTCGGGCGGCATCTACGCCCAGCGGCGAAGATCGGCCGGTATTCCGGCACACGCTGCTGCGCTGGTACGAAGCGCATCGTCGCGATTTGCCCTGGCGAAAAACTCGTGATCCCTACCGCGTCTGGCTCAGCGAAATCATGCTGCAGCAGACGCGCGTGGCCGCCGTGCTTGAGCACTACAGGATTTTTCTCGAGCGCTTTCCCGGCATCAAGGCGTTGGCCGCTGCTTCCGAGTCAGACGTACTCGCCGCTTGGAGCGGCCTGGGCTACTATCGGCGGGCCCGCATGTTGCGTCAGTGCGCTCAGTTGATTGTCGAACGACATGCTGGCTCGTTCCCGCGGAATTCGGCCGACTTACTCGCCCTGCCCGGCATCGGACGCTATACCGCCGCAGCCATCGCCAGCATCGCGTTCAACGAGCCCGTTGCCGTGGTCGACGGTAACGTCGAACGGGTGTTGCAACGCTTGATTGGCCGCGCTCTTACGGCTCGGCAAATCTGGGAATATGCGCAGGAATTTCTCGCGCGATCGCGGCCTGGGGATTTCAACCAGGCCATGATGGAGCTTGGCGCAACGGTATGCGTGCCGCGTGAACCGCACTGCCTCGCGTGCCCGCTAAGAAGATGGTGCGCGACGAAGGGAGAAGCTTCGCGCAAGGAGCCGATCGTTCGTCAGCCAACCATTCGCCAGCAGAAAAAAGAGATCTGGTGCGCTCTGGACTGGCGCGCGGCAGATGGTAACGGCGGCGGCAACAGCAAGGGCGAAGTCCGTCTGGTGCAGCGCCCACCCAAAGCTTCGCTTATGGCCGGTATGTGGGAACTGCCTCAATCGTCCTCGGCGCCGCACCGTTTGCGAACCGTCGCGCATTGGCGCACCTTTCGCCACTCCATCACTGTCACCAACTACACCGTGCATGTCCTGAGGGATGAGCCGCTGCGGCAACTAACATCGCCCAGTGGTTGGTCCGCCGCAAAGGGCGAATGGATCGAGGTGGACCGCATTCTGCAACTACCCATCACCGGGCTAACGCGCAAAATTTTGAAGGCGAGCGGTATCATCTAGATTGGTTGAGGCATGTTCTCGATGAGATGGCTCGATCGATTATTCGGAGGTCAGAAAGACATGACAGCACTGCCGGCGGGAACCAAAGCGCCTGATTTTTCTTTGCCTGGCCTCGATGGCACTACGTTCTCCCTGGAGGATGCTCTTCTGCGAACGCCGGTGGTTGCGGCTTTCTTCAAGATTTCCTGTCCGGTATGCCAATACACGTTTCCGTTTTTGGAGCGCCTGCGCAAAGCTTATGGCGAGAAGGTGGCCATCGTAGGAATCTCTCAAGACGACAAGGCCAACACCGCCGCCTTTTTGAAGGAGTACGGCATAAATTTTCCCGCGCTCCTTGACGATCCTGCCGGCTATGCCGTTTCCAATGCCTATGGCCTCACGAATGTGCCCACGTGGTTCTTTATCGCGCTAGACGGTGAGATCAAGATCTCCAGCGTGGGCTGGGTAAGGGCGGACATGGAAGAACTCAACCGCCGTCTCGCCGATGCCGGAAAGATTGCGGTTACGCAATTGTTTCTTCCGAAAGATGAGGTGCGCGATTACCGGCCCGGTTGAGGCTCAAAAAACTGACCCCGCGGTCGCGGAGGAAAATAAGCTCGGCACTTACACGGACAGAGTTAAAGTCGCTGACAGAGCGAATCTGTGGCTTGAATTCATTGGCGTTATCGCCATATTTCCGCGCTACACCAGCGTAACTTTCGACCCTTCCCAAGGCCGTGCTAGCCTGCTTTGTATCTTATTTTCCGCCATTTTCCAGCAATTTTACGAGACGAGAGGCGATGCCCAAGCTCCCGATTTTTCGGTTGCGAAGTTCTGAGCCTGCCACTCTGCCCGATCTTCAATACCACGGGATCACGCTCGCGCTGAGTGATTTGCAGCTGGGCGTCGACAATCTTCGCTACGATGTTTTTCTCAGCCCGCGCATCACTGCCGATCTAAGCTTTCATCTGGCGCGCTACATCTGCCGCTTCGGCGAGGTGGAAGCGCTCTTCGAAATGGACGTTCCCACCGCGAGCCAAAACAAATTTATTGCCGCTGCCCAGGGCGCCGTCAAACCGCGCCAATCGAGCCCAACCGATCTCAAGACTCTGCTGGTCTCGATTCATCTCGCGATCTTGAATCGCGCCAAGGCAGAAGGTAATTCGTCGATCGATCTGCTCGGCCGCCTCGCTGTGCTCAAGTTCGTACGCACCGAAGTGCAGGCGCAGTTCTCCAGAATTCTCGAACAGTGCCGGATGAAGTTGAAGTCGCTGGAGGGTGTGCGGCAAGTAAAGATGATGCAGACGCAGGAAGTTGTTTCTTCGTTCCAGGTGCGCAAGAAAATTATTCTGCGGCGCGCGGGGCAAGAGATCTTCCGGCTGCTTCGCGAAATCGAAAAAGAAACGCTCTCTCGCACGCGGCGCTCGCTGCTCGGCGAACTGCCTGCCGATGGCTATCGGCTGTTTCTCAATCCGCTGGTTCTCAGCGAAGACGGGCGCGACGATTATCTCTGCGCTGAGCACTATTACATGTTCGGCAACTTCGACAAGGATTCCGACCGCTTCCCGACTCTCCGGCAATTTGCACTGAATTTTCTGCGGGAGCTTGGGTATGGGGAAGCGATTGACGACGAGCATCTGGAGCAGGCTTTGAATGTTCCTGAAAACGCTGCAACGCTCGTGGGCACGGGCAATGGCGAAGACCTGACGCCGGAGGATCGTAATCGGCAAGGCCGGCTCGACATCTGGAGCCGCATGCTGCAGCGCGAAGGCATTCTTTCGAACGTCGTTGCTTCCTATGAAGCGGTGCCTTTGCTCGCCGAATATGCGCCGCGGGTCAATCCGCAGCAGATCAAGAACGCGTTGATCTCGCGCGAAGAAGCCGAGCGCGTGGAAAAAATAATTGCTGAAAGCCGCCTGCATCCCGACCGTCTTTTTGCCGCGATCGGGCGCGTGGCGTCGTGTCGCGGAGCGGAGCGCAACCGTTTCGCCGCACGCCTGATGCACGACCTGTTTTGCTATCACCGCGATCTGCGGGGTCTCGAAGCGCTGGGCGCGGGTTTTGACAGCATCAATCTCGTCACTGACGACAAGGTGCGCGAACTTTCCTCGCTCAACGGCATGCTCTATGAATTTCTGCCACCCGAAGAGCAGAAGGCCGCCGAGGATCGAGTCAAGCACCACGTCATTCTCAAGGCCGATGTGCGCGACTCATCGCGGCTGACGCGCTCGCTGATGGAAAAGGGCATGAACGCCGCTTCCTACTTCAGCCTTAACTTTTACGATCCGGTCAACAAGCTGCTGGCGAAATACGGCGCGACCAAAGTCTTTCTCGAAGGCGACGCCATCATCGTGGCTTTGCTCGAGCGCGAAGGCGAAGCCATGTTGGGCGTGGGCCGCACCTGCGTTTTGGCCTGGGAGATTGTGAGCTTGCTGCGCGAATACAACGAATTACTGGAACGCTCCGGCCTGCCCCCCATGGAGGTCGGCCTTGGCATCGCTTATCAGGATTCGCCGCCGCTTTACCTCATGGATGGCGAGCATCGCATCATGATCTCCGACGCCATCAATGAGAGCGACCGCCTCTCCTCGTGCAGCAAACGCGTTCGCAAGAAGCTCGCGCCCGATGCCGGAGTTTTCCAGGTGTATTCGGTGCAGATCGGAGGCAGCGGTAACAACGCCAGCGAAAGCGCGAGCGCCGACGTCGCCGCCGAAGAGATGCGGCTTAACTACAACGTTGGCGGAATCTGCCTGAGCGAGGCGGCCTTCCACAAGTTGCAGAAGGAGATTTCGCTTACGCGCTGGGCGGCCGATTCGACCGAACCCGGGTTCAGCAGCCAGTGGGTCGACGAGCAAGGCGAGTTTTTTGTCGGCACCGTGCCCATCGCCAACGGAGTGTTTCGCAAGATTGCCATACGCAAGAATCGCATCGCGCAGGTCGACGTGCGCGATCTATCTATCTTGTATTGGAATGATCTGTACTATTACGAAGTCTGCGCCAACCCTGCCGTTTACGCCGCTCTACCCGGAGAAAGATCGGCGTCGGCACATAAATAGAATTCTCAGCCAACAAAAGTTAAAAGCTGGTCCTAGCCCTAAAGGGAATCTCAACCACCGCCTCGAGCGCCACTGCCTTCCCCGCTCTTTCGGCGGGCGCGAATTTCCAGCGGGCGAGAGCTTTGGCCGCGTAGGGGTCAAGCCGTTCATCAGGACTGCTTAGCACACGTATGTCGCCCACTTTCCCGTCAGGATGGATGACGGCGTAAAGCGTGACCATGCCATGCACATTGGTGCGCATCAGTTCCAGCGGATAACCCGGATCTATCTTCTCCATCAAGACCGGCGTCAGCAGTTCGCCTTCGTGTTTTCCACCGTCGAGTTCGGCGAACTTCATCACCCAGCTGCCGCTAGTGGAATTTAGATTCGGCATATTCAGCCGCATCTCGTATAAGCGCTTCCCGGCAAAAACCTGGCGATCAGTGTCAGTAAGTTTGCTCTCGGGAACTGCGGACGCAGCGCGGGAATCGGTGTTGGTTCCGGATGAAGGCGTTCCGGACGACGAGAGACTAGCCATTTCGCGCGCGTGCTTCGCATCGCCCGCTGCGCCCACGTAGAGGCCAGACGGCAGCGCGCCCCGGTTGCCGGTTTTGAAACCGCCGTTCTTTGTCTCTGCCTCCGAATTCGATCCCGGCAAATCGGGCGTGCCGGCGGCGTCTTGTTTTCCTTGCGGATTCGCGGCGAAGGCTCCCCGGCGATTGCCCGCCGGAACCGCGACTGGCCCATTTGGCGCGACCGGATGAATCCCCAACGCAATCAGCCGTCCGCCGGGGCGCGCGCCACCTGCCGATGCCACACTTGGCGGAGGCGCAACTGGCTGCACAGCGCCGCCCGGCAAATGTCCGCCGCGTGCCGCGCGTGAATGTTGCTCCGCCAAAGTGAGTTGCGGAGCCGGCGCGATCACATCGCTCGGGCCGATGTTCACCAGCCCGACAGCTCCCCGCGTAGATGGCTGCGTTAAATCTGGAGGAGGAGCAACCACATCCGATTTCATCGCCGCTTGCACGATGCGATCGTGCGCAAATTCCACTTCCGGCGCCGGAGCTACAATCTGTGTCTCGGGCGCGACGATTCGATTCAATCGCGCTTGGGTGGCATCTAACGGAACGGCCGGCGACACGGCGCCAGTCGCGATGATATTCGGCAAGGGCACGTTGCGATCAAGTTTGAGATCGGGCGGCACAACGATGGTCTGCGCGCGGTTGTCCGCTTCCGGCGGAACCGAAAGGATCGGTTGCTTCGCGTAAATCGGATTCCCTTTTTGCGCCTTCCGCGTTTCCGTTGCCAGTGTATCCAGCGGCGGCAGGTATTCTTCCGGTGTATACGTTATCAGCGCCGACCGGTCAAAGGCTGCGTGATCGAGAATCTTCTGCTGTCGAATCCACGCGATCGACATCGTCCACAACACCGCGACCGCCGCTGTATGCAGGAAAACAGATTGCAGGAATCGTCCCCACGGCAACTTTTGCTCGACGAAAACATCGTGCCAGAGGGCAAAGTCTTGCCCTGCCTTTTCATTGCCGGATTCATAGCCAGGCGCGGTTGCGGCCGGCGAATCCGCACGGCGCCGGTCCGACCAGCTTCTGCGCCAGAATTTAGGGTTTGCCGGATCGCGTTCTTCAAGAAATTTTGACAGATTTTTTCCCGGGGATTCCATCTCACTCCAAATAGGTTTACTAGAGCCAACTCGCACGACCGCGCTCCCGGAAGGCGGGATCCGGGGCTTCTTCGCTGGCTCACCACGGACGACTACTTTGTAGATAGATTATAGCCGACGGTGCCGGGGTTGTATGCCGCCAGTGGGGCAACAGTGTACTGATTATTCCACCTGCCAACGCCAACAAAATAAGCGTCCAGGTTTCGCGTTGTCCCTTCAGCGGGATTCTAATCCGCGCGGCACTTTTCTCTTTACATATTCCCATATGGGAATTCATTATTTGGATCGTGGCGAGAGCAGCGACGACTTCGGATGCATTCAACGCTGTCGCCGAACCGCGGCGGCGCGAGATCCTTGACTACCTGGCGCTTGCCGAGCGGCCAGTCGGCGATATTGTCGCAAGCCTTGGTCTGGAGCAGCCTTCGGTTTCGAAGCATCTGGCGGTGCTGCGGAATGTTGGGCTGGTAAGAGTACGACGGCGCGGGAGGCATATGCTTTATCGAACAAATGCCGAGGCCATCCGACCGCTGCACGAGTGGACGAAAACGTTCGAACGGTTCTGGGCGCACCAGTTGCTCCGTTAAAGAGCGCGCCGAGGCGAAGAGTAAGGAATCAGGAAACGACAAAAAATGAAAACGGGAAAGCGAGGATAAGTTTATGAGCACAATTTTGACAGCACCTTCCACAGCACTTGGAATTGAGAGTCTGACATTAAACGTGACCCACGAAATCCATGTGCGGGCGACGCTGCTGGATGCGTTTACTGGCGTTTGATGCTGAGCGACAAGGAGATTTTCCGCAAGCCGAGGATCAAAGTTTTGCGGTCGATCATGCTGAATCACTGGTACCACCACCGCGGTCAGCTCTCGGTCTACTTGCGACTGCTGGAAGTCCCGGTTCCGGTGATCTATGGGCGCAGCGCGGACGAAAGCCCCTTTGCATAACCAGTGAAGGGTTCGGATAGATGAGCCGCGACGGTCAAGAACGTGGTATGGCCAAGCGGGCTGTGGTCAGGCATGCTTTGGCCTAGCATGCTTTGGGCCAACCATGGTGTAGCCTGATAGCATGGCGAGAACGACCTCGGACGGGCCGCGGTGGATCGGAATTCCGGCGCGCGTATTCGCGATGACGTTTCTGTTTACCCTGCTGTCGTTTGCGATCGCTCTGCTGCTGAGCATACTGGGAACGGTCGTTTACTCGCAGGTGAAGCACGTCGCCCCCAACATGGCTTTCGCATACCGGCACATCGCGTTTCCGTTCGCGATCACCGCGGGCGCGATTGTGCTGATCCTGTCGCTCGGAATGGAAATTAAAAACTACCGGCAGCGCAAGACGCTGGACGGCATCGAGCGGGTAAGCTAGCGGGTAAGCTGAAGATTAGGTGCCTCGAGCATGGATGAATCGAAAACCGGAGCGCCGCGGATTGCCATCCCCGTGCCGCATTCCGCGGATCCCAGCTACGCTCAGCGTTCCCTGCCACAATATGAAGAGGCCGTGCGCGCAGCCGGCGGAGAGCCAATTCGCATCGAACTCCATCAGACGCCGGCGCAAGTGAAAGAACAGATCGGGCGCTGTGACGCCGCTCTATTGCCGGGCAGCGGAGCCGATGTCGATCCGAAAAAGTATGGCGCGGAGCGCCATGAGAAAACCGCGGCCGCCGATCCTAAGCGAGACGCGGTCGACGAACTGCTGTTAGATGATGCCTACGCGCAACGCAAGCCCATTCTTGGCATTTGCTACGGGTTGCAGTCGCTGAATGTGCATCGCTCGGGAAAGCTCGTGCAGCACATTGAATCGGCAGTCAACCACAGTCCCGGACGAACTGTCGCGAAAGCGCACACCGTTACGATTGATCCGAAGTCGCGGCTGGCTGAGATCGTGGGTGCAAGCAGAGCGGTCGCGGTGAATTCTTCGCATCACCAGGCAGCCGAGGCCGCAGGCGTTGGGTTGCGAGTCGTCGCGCGATCTGCGGAAGACGGCGTCATCGAAGCTCTCGAAGGAACTGCTCCCGAACATTTTGTGCTGGCGGTGCAGTGGCATCCGGAGCGGAGCGTGAACGAAGCGCCGGAGGTAGCTGAGTCAGCACGTGCAATTTTCCGTGCGTTTATTGAGGCGGCGCGAACCAAACGCGGTGAGTTGGCAGGAGAGCTGGAAAACACCTTGCATGATTTGTCATCCTGAGCGGAGCGAAGGATCTATGCATTCTGCCGGCGCGCGCGAAATACAGAGGTCCTTCGCTGCGCTCAGGATGACAAGGCGGTAAGGTTGTCTTTACTACCGCACTACCGCCGTGAGCACTTCAGCAAAACCGCCACATTCGCGATCGCCGCGTTATCGGTGCCCGTACCCTCCGGCGTTTTTGCTTTGACGCCGACACAATCTCCAGGAATTCCGCACAACTCTGAAACGCGCTTACGAATCGCATCTGCATGCGGACCGATCTTTGGAGCGGACAGAATCAGAGTCGAATCCAAATTCACAAGTTCGTAACCCGCAGCTTTTACGCGCTGCAACGCCTCGCGCAAAAACACGGCAGAGTCGGCATTCTTCCACTGCGGATCGCTCGGCGGAAACAGCGCTCCAATGTCTGGCCCAGCAATTGCGCCGAGCAGCGCGTCGGTGATCGCGTGCAAGAGAACGTCTCCGTCGGAGTGGCCGCCCAATCCTTTATCGTGCGGCAGCATCACGCCGCCGACTTTTAGCGGGATGCCGGACCTAAATTCGTGCGAGTCCCAACCGTAGCCGATGCGCATTTCAGGCTTCCGCGTTTTTGGGCTCACGATTTTTCCTTGTTTTCGGTTTTTAGATAGAATTCCGCCAATTCCATGTCGGCGGGCGTGGTTATTTTTATATTGCGCGCCGAGCCCATCACGACCATCACAGGCAATCCGGCGCGCTCAATCAGCGAAGCCTCGTCGGTACCGAGAAAGCCGTCGACGATTGCATCATCAAAAGCTTTTTTCAAAATGCTATAACGAAAGCCTTGCGGAGTCTGCGCCAGCACAATACTTGCGCGCGGAATCGTGGCCTTGATGAGCGCTCCGTCGGCGGTTCGCTCGACTTGCTTCACTGTATCTACCGCGGGCCAGCCAGCGATGGCGGCTCCGTGCTTGTGCGCGGCCTCGATCACATACTCAATAATTTCTCGCGTGACGAACGGGCGAACCGCGTCGTGAACCAGAACGATGTCGCCCGCATCGGCGGCGGTGTTGGCCAACGCGCTGGCAACTGAATCCTGACGATGTTCCCCGCCCTCGACCATTTGCAGACGCTTGCTCAGAACTTCCGGATATTCCTTTTCGATCTGCGCGCGAAAGCCGGCGATTTCGTCCTTACGCAGGGCAATGATGATCTCGTGAACAGCGGGAACTACGGCAAACTTCCGCAGCGTGTGGACGAGAATGGGCACGCCGTCGATTTCTTTGAACTGCTTGCTCGGCGTTTTTTTCCTTAGCTTTGCCGGCGACGGCGGGCCCATCCGCGTGCCCAATCCGGCCGCCGGCACGATGACAAAAACCTTCATAGGGGCGACCAGTATAGTACAGGACTAGAGTTTTTTCCCGCGCAGAGAAACGCAGCCCTGAGTTCTCTGCGTCTTCGCGACGCGGTGCGAGACGAAGCCGACATCGTCTCGAATCCCGTTTATCGGTCAAATGAAGATTAGTCGGCGGCGCGATCACCGACCGCCGAGATGGCTTTCTTGGCAGGGTCGGAGGCGGGCGCGCTGGCCGTCGCTGCAGTTGTCGATGACACAGGAGGTACGGTCACCGGAGGCACCGTGATCTTGGAATCGTGACGGCCTGTCGAGCGCTCATCCCACTTGCCAAAGATCATCTTGCCGGCAGTGGTTTGCAGGACTGAAGTCACCGAGATATCGATGGTCTTGCCAATCATCTTGCGCGCGTTATCGACGACTACCATGGTGCCATCGTCGAGATAGGCGACACCCTGGTTGTATTCCTTACCTTCTTTCAAGATGAAGACGCGCATGATCTCGCCGGGCAGAACAATCGGCTTGAGCGAGTTGGCCAGTTCGTTGATGTTCAGTACGGCGACACCTTGTAACTGGGCGACTTTGTTGAGATTGAAGTCGTTGGTGAGAATCTTGCCCTCATACACCTTCGCAAGTTCGATCAGCTTCATATCGACTTCGCGGACGCTGGGAAAGTCATCTTCCACGATCTGAATCTGAACTGACGCGGTTTTTTGCAGGCGCTGCAAAATGTCGAGGCCGCGGCGTCCGCGATTGCGCTTGAGCGAGTCGGCGGAATCGGCCACGAGCTGTAACTCGCGCAGCACAAATTGCGGGATCACAATCAAGCCATCGAGGAATCCGGTCTCGGCTATGTCGGCGATGCGGCCATCGATGATGACGCTGGTATCCAGTATCTTGTAACTCTTCTTACCTGACTTTTCGCCGCCGAAGACTCCACCGAGCGCCGCCAGGTTGAGTAAGTCGCCTTTATTAGACCCAACGGCCAGACCCACATAGGCCATGACTAGCATGACCATGATCTGCAGGAAACTTTGTATCGGACTCGGTGGCAGGCTGTTGCGGATGACGAGAGCAAAAAGATAGGCGCCGATAATGCCGAGCACGCTGCCGATGGCAGCGCCAATCAGGCGCTTCAGACTCATCGCACGTAGCCTCCACTCAAACACAATGATGCCGGCGCCGATCACAAGACCGACGGCAGCATCGAGGTGCGAGGGCAGGTTGAAGGGACGAATCAGAGAGCAGATAACAGCGACAATAAGAATAAACAGAAGGCGTATAAGTAGGACGTCCACGAGTAAGACCTCTCTCGGAAAAGGCACCGCTTCAGCGATTCCCGCCCGTCGCCAGTCATCCGGGGTAAATCTATAGTAAGAGCCCGGCGTCAGCGTTCTATTCGCAGAGCTGTAAGAAAATTAAAATGCGCTCCGCGCCCGGTTATATCCGGGTTAGTGCAAAAGTGACGCGAGCAGTATATACCCGGTTGGGAAGGTCGACCAGTATTTCGCTCCGGCCTTTACCAGCTGGCCTTTGGCGCTACATTCCGTCGTAATTTGGCCCGCCGCCCCCCTCGGGCGGAACCCAAGTAATGATCTGGTAAGGGTCCTGTATGTCGCAGGTCTTGCAGTGCACGCAGTTGGCGGGATTGAGGCTGATGCGCTTGCCATTCGGAGCGGAAGAGTCCTCGACCATCTCATAAACGTTCGCGGGGCAGAAGTTCTGGCACGGGCTGCCAAACTCCTTCACACAGCGCTCATTGCAGATGTTTGTGTCATCAATCAGCAGATGCGCCGGCTGGTCTTCTTCATGCTTGGTGCCGGAATGATAGAGGTCTGTGAGTTTGTCGAAAGTCAGCTTGCCGTCGCCCTTTGCGGGACCGAGCATGTGGGCTTCCGGCCCTCCGTCGGCAGGCAGCTTGGCTAGAGGCTCAAGTTTCTTGAAGCCTGGATGCGACGGTAGCCGGTCGCGGAGGCCGCCGGGAAAAATCTCCTGCAGCACGGTGTTGAACAGCCCGGCGACCATGCCGTTCTCGAATCCCTGGTGAAAGTTACGCACCGGCCAAAGCTCGTCGTAAATCCAACTGGTTTCGACGCAGCGCTGATATTTGCCGAGAATTTCGGAGGAAGCAGCCGATGATTCTGATTTAATGAGTGCTTCGAAGGCCGTTTCCGCCGCCAACATGCCGCTCTTGATCGCGAGATGAATCCCTTTGAGGCGCGCGGAATTCAGAAAGCCGGCGGAGTCGCCGACGATCATCCAGCCGTCGCCGCCAAGCGGCGGTAGTGACCACCATCCTCCATATGGAAGCGATTTCGCACCGTAGCGGATCAGCTTGCCGCCGCCAAGCAAGCGCGCGACAAAAGGATGCTCCTTGAACGCCTGCAGCACGTGCTGCGGATCGAGGCGTGGGTCGCGGTAATCGAGTCCGGTAACGAAACCGAGCGAGACAATATTGTCTTTCGAACCGTAGATCCACGCGCCGCCGTATTCTTGGGTGGTTAGCGGATAGCCCATCGTGTAGATCACTTCGCCAGCCTCGATGCGGCCGGAAGGCACTTCCCACAGCTCTTTTACGCCCACGCCATAAGTCTGCGGATTGCGGTCTTTCATCAAATCGAACTTTTTGACGAGTTGCTTGGTAAGCGATCCGCGCGTGCCTTCGGCGAGCACGACAACCCTCGCCTTCACGTCATAGCCGGGTTCGAAATTCGATTTCGGCCGGTTCTGCTTGTCGACGCCTTTGTCGTCTGTGCGCACGCCGATGACGCGATCGCCGCCTGGGCCGCGGTCAAAGAGCAGTTCCGATCCGGCGAAGCCCGTAAAAATTGTGATGCCCGCTTCTTCGACTTTGCTGGCCAGCCATTTCACAAAGCGGTTGATCGAGATGACGTAGTTGCCATGATCCTGCAACGGCGGCGGTGTTAGAGGCAGCTCGTAATGGTCTTTGCGCGTTAGGAAGTGAACCGCTTCTTTGTGCACCACGGCGTCAAGCGGAGCTTCGCTCTCGAATCCGGGCAGCAATTCCTTCATCGAGCGTGGATCAAGGAGCGCTCCGGAGAGGCAATGCTGCCCAGCCTCGCGCGCCTTTTCGAGCACGTAAATACTTTCCTTGCTGAGCTGCGACTCGGGATGGCGCGCGTTATGATCGTCGATCAACTGCGAAAGCCGCAGCGCACAGGCCATCCCGGCGGGCCCACCTCCGACGATGACGACCTCGGCTGGCATTTCGGGATGCTCGACGTTGGGGAGGGGCTTGCGGAAGATCAGCATTTAGCAATTAGCCTTTAGCACTTAGCTCTTACTGACAGCGCACGAAACATGATACGGGAAATGGCCTCGACGCCGCATCCGCCGCCCTTCACCACTTCTTAAAAATCACAGCGACGGCACACACAATCAGGGCGAAGCCTGCATAGTAGTTCCATTTCAGCGGTTGATGAAAGTAGAGGACTGAAAAGACGGAGAACACCGTCAACGTAATTACTTCCTGGATTGTCTTGAGCTGCGCCACACTAAATTCATACGAGCCGATGCGGTTCGCGGGCACCTGGAAACAGTATTCCGCGAAGGCGATGAGCCAACTTATGATGATGACCTTGAACAGCGGCGCGCTGCGATACTTGAGGTGTCCGTACCAGGCAAAGGTCATGAAGATGTTGGAAAGGGTCAGGAGCAGAATGGTCCACATGCGAACATATGTTGCACGACTCCGGGATCAGGTTGTAGTCGGCAGTCGGGTTCCTGCGGGCGCAGGACGGCGCGCTGCGGCGCGGCTGGCTGCAACTAAGAGCGAAGAGCCTCAGCGAATGATTCGCGGATGGCCGGCAACACTTCTTCCATCTGTTTCGGCGTCGCCACTGTGATCCGCACGCAGCCTTCGCAACCGGGGCTCGCTGAGAAATCGCGAACCAGAATGCGGTGCCGCTTCATTGACTCCACGAATGCCTTCGCAGAGTCGCCGAGGCGAACCAGAACAAAGTTCGTCTCGCTCGGCCAGAAGCGCACCCCGAGCTCGCCGAAAAGTCGTTCCAACTGTTCGCGTCCGTGCCTGATCTGCGCCACATGCTCACTAACGAACGACCCGTCGGCGAGCGCCTCTTCGAGGCAAGCCAGAACCACGGAATTCACGTTGAACGGGAGGCTCAGCCGCCGCAGATAGTCGATCTGGCCGGCGGCGCCGGTCAGCACACCGAGACGCAGGCCCGCGAGTCCGTAGGCTTTCGAAAACGTGCGCGCCACAAATAAGTTCGGATAACGTGCCAGGTCAGGGATCAGAGTGCTGCACTTCAATGCGCCGCCGCAAAATTCGAAATAGGCCTCGTCGATTACGACGGCCGCATTGGGCGCTGATTCCACGATCTTCAAGAGATCAGCGCGTTCTGCCGCCAGGCCTGTGGGGTTATTGGGATTCGCGATTGCGATCACGCGGGTGCGCGGTGAAATCCGCGCCAGTAAATCGGCGACTGGAAGCGCCAAGTCTTCTCCCGACTGCACACGCACGACTTTCGCTCCCACCGCCGCGCCCAGCATCGGATACATCACGAACGTCGGGTCCGCGAATAGCAGTTCGTCGTTTGCGTCGAGATATGCCGTGAAAACCAGCGACAGCGCCTCGTCCATGCCGTTGGTGACGAGCACCTGCTCCGGAGCAAGGCCAAGAAAATTCCCGACCAACCGCTCGCCGGTCTCGCGCTGCGGATAGCGCGACACATCCGCCGCCGAGAGCGAATGCAACCGCGCCAGCACGTGCGGCGAACATCCCGCCATGCTTTCATTCAGATCGAGCGTTAAGCCCTCGCGGCTCAGGATCGGCGAACGGTAGGGGCTCAACGCGGCGATTGTTTCCCGTGGCTTCAGCATAAGATGCGCGTCGGCATGTTGCGATCGAGTTTACGACAGTCGTCCGCAGGTGTTTCACTCCTCGGCTCGTCGGGCATACTTCACCGCGCCAAAGATTACGGTGCAAATCACAAAATCCACCAACAGCCCCCAATCTTCCTTGAAGAGCCTATGCCGCGCCACCGCCGGCAGATGCGGCATGAGCAGATAATAGATTGCGTTGCCGGAGAGCACCGCCAGGAGCGCGTCAAGAAAGTTCTTCGTCGTCCCGCTTTTGGTCGGAGTCGTCGTCAAGTCTCGGTCCGCTCCTGCTACCATCGCTTAAGATGCTGGAACCGTCCACTCCAGTGCAGTTTGTGAAAGGAATTGGCCCGCGCCTGGCCGAGGTGCTGGCCGCCAAAGGCCTTCGCACGGTCGCCGACCTGCTCCACTACCTGCCCTTTCGCTATGAGGATCGGCTCAATCCGCGTTCCGTGGCCGAACTGCGCGCCGGAGAGATGGCCACTGTGATCGCCGAGGTCCGCAACTCAGGATTATTTCGCACTCGCCGTATGCCCATCTTCCAGTTGACGGTTGGCCAGGGCCGTAACCGCCTGAAATGCTTGTGGTTCAACGCCACGTATTTGCAGGACCGTTTCCAACCCGGCCAGATGCTGGCGCTCTACGGCAAAGTCGAGGAGGATCGCGACGGCGGATTGCAAATCGTGCAACCGCAGTTCGAGATTCTCGGCGACATCAACACCAATGACGAAGGCGGCGCCGAGACGGCCGAAAAAGAGGCAGAGAAAAAGGCCGCCGCGTCGCTTGAAATCGGCCGCATCGTTCCCATCTATGAGTCGACCGGACAGGGCAAACTCACGCCGCGCTGGTTTCGCCGCATTATCCGGTGGGCGCTCGAAAATTTAGGCCCTGATCTTCCCGATCCCATTCCGGCCGCGGTGCGCGGGCATTTGAGCCTGGTGTCCTCTCGCGAAGCATTGTGGAAGGTGCACTGGCCGGATGCGGGCGAGAGCTTCAACGATCTGCAATCCTCGCGCACGGCTGCGCACATTCGTTTAATCTTCGATGAACTATTTTTCATCGAGCTTGGCTTAGAACTCAAGCGTCGCGAGCAAAAGGCGCAGACTGGAATCGCTTTTCAGCTCAATGAAGGCGTTCGCACTGCAATCAAGAAGATATTGCCGTTTCATCCCACGGCGGCGCAGAAGCGCGTGCTGAAAGAGATCGCCACCGACATGCAGGCATCGAGCCCTATGCGGCGACTGCTGCAAGGCGATGTCGGGTCGGGCAAGACGATCGTGGCTTTCCAGGCTGCAAGTATCGCCATTGAAAACGGCTATCAGGTCGCGTTGATGGCGCCGACGGAAATTCTGGCACAACAACATTATTTTTCTGCTCGCCAGATTCTCGAGCGCGCCGGATACCGGATCGTGCTCCTGACCGGCTCGCTCGAACCGGATCGCAAACGCGACATCCGCCGGCACATCGCCCAGGGCCACGCCCAACTCATCATTGGAACGCACGCCCTGATTCAGGATCGCGTCGAATTCGAAAACCTAGGTTTGGTGGTGGTCGACGAGCAACACCGCTTCGGAGTAATGCAGCGCCTGAAGCTAATGAAAAAGTCAGACGACGCACGAGTGAGTGTCGGTGGTGTGGAGCGGGCGCCCTCGCCCGCTTCCGAGCGCCGCTCGGCGAAGTTGGATCACAAGCCAGATCCCGAGCCCGACGTGTTAGTAATGACCGCGACCCCCATTCCGCGCACCCTGGCGCTCACTCTCTATGGCGATCTCGACCTCTCCGTGCTTGACGAGCTTCCTCCGGGACGCACTCCAGTCGTGACCCGCGCCGTCCCCGACGAGCGGGCGCCGGAGGTGTGGGATTTCGTCGGCAAACAAATTGCCGCTGGACATCAGGCTTACGTCGTTTACCCCGTGATTGAAGAGAATGAAGAGCGAGAACTGAAAGCGGCGCAGCAGATGCATCGCCAGTTGCGCGAGAAGATTTTTCCCACACTGCATGTTGGTTTGCTTCATGGGCGCCTTGATGCCGACGAAAAAGAGCGCGTCATGCGCGAATTCCAACGAGGCAAGATCGAAATTCTGGTCGCCACGACGGTGATCGAAGTCGGCGTTGATGTGCCGAACGCAACCGTCATGGTCATCGAGCACGCCGATCGTTTCGGCTTGGCTCAACTCCACCAGTTGCGCGGCCGCACCGGCCGCGGCGCGGCGAAATCCTACTGTGTGCTGATGCGCGGAGCGAAGGTTTCCGAAGAAGGCGAGCGCCGCCTCGACGCCATGGTGCGCTCGAACGACGGTTTCCAAATCGCCGAACTCGACCTGGAACTGCGCGGCCCCGGCGAATTCTTCGGCACGAAGCAGGCCGGCATTCCGAGCTTCCGCGTGGCGAACATCATCCGCGACCGCGAACTGCTGGAGGCAGCAAAACGTGAAGCTGCGTTTGTGATCTCGGGACCGAACAGTGAAATATCCAAGGAGGAGATTGATCGGGCGCTGCGGGAGATGCGCTCGCGGTGGGCGATGAGTTATGGATTGGTGGAGGTGGGGTAGGGCAGTCACGAGACCTGATTGCCTTCGTGCATAGGTTCATCATCAGCGTCCACCGTAGACTCGGGTCCCGCTGGTTCCGCCCCAAACACTTCGGGCTCTGGCTCTGAAAAATATATCCGATGACTCTTTCAAATATTTTGTGATTTTCCAGAAGCGCCCCGATGCTGTATGCCACGCCGGAATAAAACGGCTCGACTACTGCCATCTGTTGCACAAGCCGGATCGGATCAGAACCACGAAGATCGGTAAAAGTGGGCATGAGTCGCACAATCACGAAGTAATACGAAAAGCGCGAAAGCGGATGGGAGGTGAATACCGATGCTTGTGGATCGGTGAAAGTCAAAAGTTTGTAAGACAAGGATTAGCGTGGGCAGAATCCACGCCCATGTCGCCAGCTTCGGCAAGCATCTACAAACAATGCAGCCGACGGCCAACGCTGGAAGAGTGCTCAACAGCTCGAGATGCTGGAGATAGTAGTCCGAATAGGCCGTGGAACCGGTGGGCGATGTTCTTCCGCTCAACGGGAGTATCCATGCGAACCAATGACCGACCAACCAAGGACCAACACGAAGGGCGCAAACCGCAGCAATCGTTGTATGGAGGGCGAACGGGCCGATCGTGGATGCCCCCGGCCATAGCAGACCACTGCTCCGTTGTATTTTCTCAATTTCGTTTTCCTGAACGCTCTTTCTTCGTAGCGATTCCTTCCAGATTGGCACCGCTATCGAGTACCACTGCCACGAGAGCGCTAGTGCAGCACATATGTAGTACAAGAGAAGGTCTGGGCCGAACATGTATAAGCCAAAGTACACAACCAGCGGAGTCACGGCGATCGCAGGAATCGTGATCAGCAGATGGCTCAAAAAAGCCATTCGCGAGCTGACGCCATTCATATGCGGCGGAGTATATCTCCGTCTACCCAGCAGGTCCACAATTGGAGGAAAAGCTGGAGGAAAAGCGCGGATACACGAATTACTCAAACTGCCCCCGGACGCTTCTTAAATAATCCCGTCCGATTTACTATCCATCCGATGCCTTCTCGCCTCCACCGCTGCCTCCGCGATCCGCTTTTTCTCTTGTGCCTCACCGCTGGTCTCATCGCATTCGTTATTCAAACTGGAGAACTGGAAACCTCCGACACCACTCATCGCCTGCAAACCACGCACTGGCTCTGGACTTCGGAGCCGCAGGTTCTGGATGACGATTATCCTGACTTCGGTCTCCACGGCCGCGGAGGGCGGCTTTATAGCTGGTATGGCATCGGGCAGTCGCTGCTCATGCTGCCCGCCGATATTCTGGGGACGTGGATTCAGGACTGGCCCCTCTTCTCCGGTTATCGCGAAGACCCGGAGGTGCGCAGCATCGTGGTCAGCTGCTCCACTAATATTCTTGTGAACGTCCTTACTGCGCTCATCGCTTTCCGGCTGCTGGTTCAATTGGGTTTTAGCGTGAAAGAGTCGGTTGCCGGAGTGCTCGCGCTCATGCTCTGCACTACTCACCTGCATTACACGCAGAACATGATGGAGAACAATTACATCGGTCTGCTCACACTCGCCGGATTTTCGTATCAATACGAGTGGCTGAAGACCAACAGCCGGCGCGCGCTGTTTATAGGCTCCGGCGCACTGGGGTTAAATCTGCTTACCCGCCTCACGACTGGCTTGGACTTGATTGCCGCGGGAGTGTTTTTTTTATTAGCGCTTTGGTTCGAGCCGGCTTCGTTCGAGCCATCAGCGGCTCACGGCGGCCGCGCCCGCCTTTTGTGGCGACGTCTGATTGACTATTGCAAAGTCGCTGCGCCGGTTTATCTATTCTTTCTGGCGATTGATCGCGCCTACCAGTTTTATCGTTTCGAATCGTTTACCAACACCTATGTCGCATTATTCGCCAAAGAATTTCGCCAGCGTGATCCAACCCTTCCGGCGAAGTTTCCGTGGAGCACTCCCTTTCATGTCGGCGTTCTCGGCGCGCTCTTCCAGCCGGAGAAATCGATTTTTCTTTTTGATCCGCTGCTGGTGCTGGCAGTTTTTCTCTTGCTGTGGCTGTGGAAGCGCCTGACTCCCGGAGTCCGCGCCTATGGTGTCGCTTCTCTTCTGTTGTTGGCGGCGTACATCTGTTTTTACGCGCGCTACACTTTCTGGGCTGGCGACTTTGCCTGGGGCGACCGTTACGTTTCTACCTCGGTCGAACTCGCGACACTGCTCGCGGTGCCGCTGCTGCTGCGTTACCGAGAAATCCTCGGTAAGGCTATCTGGTGCACAAGCTGGGTGCTGATCGGGGTCAGCTTTGTCATTCAGCTGGCATCGCTGGTTTTGTGGCTGCCGCTGGAAATTTATCAGATGGAAACCTTCGGGCATCCGACGTTCGTCATCGCGCTGCGTTTCAAGAACATCGTCGCCTTCGCTTTCGGCAAAATGGAAGCCTGGGGATTGAACACCGACGCCATGGGTTGGGATCAGTGGGATTACATTCACATCACCACCTGGAATTTTCTGCCAAATTTGCTGCGCCGGGTTGGAGTCGCGCCGATGTGGGCGGTAAACATCGTACGCGCCGTGTGGCTGGTCGCGCTGGCAGCGCTGGCAGCAGTCTTGGCGCGGCTCCTTTCCGCAGCCTTTGCGACGCCAAGGCTTCTGCTATCATCGCGGAAGAGCCGCTAATACCGGCGAATTTTACCTTTCATCAGGAGTTTGATCATGGAAACGCCCTCTCTTTCTATGGGCTCCCGCCGCGACGAAGACATCGCGCTTGACCTCATGAAATTTATCGCCATGACCACCAGCTATGGCAAGACGACCGGGGCCGGAGTCGGCTTTCAGGGCACAGGCGCAGCCGCTAAGCCTGAGGATTACGCGGCTCAGTTGCTTGAACTCTACGGACGATGCCTTCAGTCAGTGGGCGGGAAGTAGCGAATCGGGGCGTCGGTTTGGATGTCTTCATCACCAAGCTGAGGTTTGCACCATTCCTTACGGCTTCTATAGAATCGGGAGTTTGCTGCACGGGGTCTGAGCCGCAAGCGGGAGTCCTCTCAAGTCGTCCAATTCGGAATCATTATGAAAATTCACGAGTATCAGGGAAAAGAAATTCTGAAGAAGTATGGCGTCGCCGTGCCGCGCGGCGTGATGGTAACGACGCGCGAGGAAGCGGAGGCGGCAGCCAAAGATATTCTCGGCGCGGGCGCGACCGGCGTGGTCGTGAAGGCGCAGATCCACGCGGGTGGACGCGGCAAGGGCGGCGGCGTAAAGATCGCGAAGTCAGTGGAAGAAGCGGGCGAGATCGCCGCCAATATGCTGGGCATGACTTTGATCACACATCAGACGGGGCCAGAAGGGCGCGTCGTCCATCGCCTGCTGATCGAAGAGACGCTGCCGATCGAGAAGGAACTCTATCTCGGCATTCTGGTCGATCGCGGCGAGGGCAAGCCCGTGTTCATGGCGTCCGCCGCGGGCGGCATGGATATCGAACAGGTCGCCGCCGAACGGCCGGACGAGATCCTGAAGCAATATATCGATCCGGGCATGGGACTGGAGCCGTTTCAGGCGCGCAAAATCGCGTTTGCGCTGGGACTGAAGCCGGCGCAGATCAATCCCGCCGTTCAATTTCTGACTGGATTGTACCGCGCGTTTCTCGACACGGATGCTTCGCTGGTCGAGATCAATCCCTTCATCAGTTGCACCGATGGCCGATTATTCGCGCTCGATGCCAAGTTGACCTTCGACGATAACGCGCTCTTTCGTCACGCCGATATACGCGCGCTGCGCGACACCAGCGAAGAGGATCCGCTGGAGGTCGAGGCCTCGAAATACAATCTCAACTACATCAAGCTCGAGGGCAGCGTGGGTTGCATGGTGAATGGCGCCGGTCTGGCCATGGCCACCATGGACATTATTAAATACGCCGGTGGCCAGCCTGCAAACTTTCTCGATGTAGGCGGCGGCGCGAATGCAGAGCAGGTCGCGCATGCGTTTGAGATTCTGCTCAGCGACAAGAGTGTGCGCGCCGTGCTGATTAATATTTTTGGCGGCATTCTGCGCGTCGATACGCTGGCTGCTGGAGTGGTCGAGGCGGCGCGAAAAACGAATCTCCAACTCCCCGTGGTACTGAGACTGGAAGGCACAAACGTTCAGGAAGGTAAGAAAATTCTGATGGAGTCGGGCCTGAACTTCATCGTCGCCGAGACGATGAAAGATGCCGCCGATAAAGTCGTGGCGGCGGCAAAGAGCGCAGCGTAATTTGCCAACGATGAATGACTAGAGACTAGCGACTAACTTTTTTTGCGAGACAGCACTTATGGCAATTCTGGTCGATAAAAAAACTCGATTAATCGTGCAGGGCCTGACCGGCCGCGAAGGCACCTTCCATGCCAAGGCCTGCGCGGCTTATGGCACGCAAGTGATGGGTGGAGTTACGCCGGGCAAGGGCGGAACGACCCACGAAGGCTGGCCCGTCTTCAATACTGTGCAGGAAGCGGCTGATAAGACTGGCGCGAACGCAACCGTAATTTTTGTTCCGCCGCCCTTCGCTGCCGACGCGATCATGGAAGCGGCCGACGCTGAAATCGAACTCATCGTTTGTATCACCGAGGGTATTCCGACGCTCGACATGGTGCGTGCCTGGGAATTTCTGCAGAACCGCCGCTCGCGGCTGATCGGCCCGAATTGCCCGGGCATCATCTCTCCCGGCAAATGCAAAATCGGAATTATGCCCGGAGCGATTCACAGAGAAGGCAACGTCGGAATCGTCTCACGATCGGGAACCCTAACTTACGAAGCGGTGCATCAGCTAACACAACGCGGCATCGGGCAATCGACGGCGATCGGCATCGGTGGCGATCCAATTATTGGCACAAATTTTGTCGATGCGCTCGACCTGTTTAATCGCGATCCGCAAACCGAAGCCGTCATCATGATCGGGGAAATCGGCGGCAATGCCGAAGAGACTGCGGCGGAGTTTGTTAAGGCGCATATGAAGAAGCCGGTGGTCGGCTTCATTGCCGGGCAAACCGCGCCTCCAGGCCGCCGCATGGGTCACGCTGGGGCAATCATTTCCGGAGGCAAAGGGACGGCGGCGGAAAAGATTGCGGCCTTGGAGAAAGCCGGCCTCAAGGTTGCGAAGTCGCCCGCAGACATGGGAGAGACGCTCGCAGCGGCCTTGGGATCTGGAGTCCGTGCGTGAGTGAGTTTGTTTGAGATAGAGATCCCTTGGACTTCGCTCTCCAGAAGCTAAACGAGCAAGTCGTTTAGTTTCTGTCAACACTGACGGTTTGCAAAATACCGTCCACGGCTCAGGGCAGGCTCTTCGACTGCGCGAGATGTCCGCTTCGCGAACGTCCCACTCCGGTCAGGATGATAAGTTTGGGTTTTTCAAACGAACGACTAACGACAGAGGACTAACGACGGATTCATGAAAACACTGCAACGCACGTTGACCATCATCAAGCCCGACGCGGTGAAGAAAAACGCGGTTGGCGACATCATTGAGCAGTTCGAGAAAAATGGCTTCCGCATTCTGGCCATGAAGATGCTGGAAATCTCTCAGCATCAGGCGGAGCAGTTTTATGCCGTCCATGCCAGCCGCCCGTTTTACCACTCGCTGACCGTGTTTATGTCGAGCGGGCCGATCGTCGCCATTGCGCTGGAAAAAGAAAATGCGATCGCCGATCTGCGCAAGCTGATGGGCGCGACGAATCCGGCCAGCGCCGAAGAGGGGACCATCCGCAAGAAGTGGGCCAGCAACATTGAGTACAACGCAATCCACGGCTCCGACGCGGACGAAACCGCGCGCTTCGAGTTGAGCTTCTTTTTTGCGGGATACGAATTGGCGCAGTAAGAACAGGTTTCAGAGTTTCAATGTTGAAAGGTCGAACCTTGCGACAGTGCGACCGTTCTCCGAAACCTTGAAACTTTGCGCTGAGGATTCACCTAGCCGATCGGTTCAAACAAATGGCCCTCGGTGCGGTCGCCGAGTTTGGGCAGATCCTTCTTCGCCATCTGCAAGAAATGCGGAGAGGTGCGATGCGCTTCCAGGGCGGCATCGTCCTTATACTGTTCATAGACGAAGAACCGGCGGGGGTCCGTCTTGTGTTTGTGCACCTGATACATGAGGCAGCCCGGCTCCTTGCGCGATTCGGCTGTGAGTTTTTCAAAGATCGCGACCACTTCGCCCTCGCGTCCAACTTTTGCCATCCAGGTTACGGCCAACACCACCATCCGTCGCTCCGTTCTATGCTGAAGTCCAGCCCATAAAGGGGCCGCTTGTTCTTACCCGAGGCCTGAGACTTTCAATTGCGTGCCAATTCCAACTCGCTCACGAAACTATCCACCAGAATCGTCTGCTCACGATCGGGGCCGGTTGAAATCATTCCCACTCGCGCTCCCGTTTCTTTTTCAATGAAGCTCAGATAATCTCGTGCTGGCTTGGGCAACGCTTCGACCGTGCGAATATCCTGGGTAGGGCTGGCCCATCCCGGCAGCTTGCGGTAGATGCATTCGATTTTTTCATAACCGCATGCCTGCGCCGGAACTTCGTCCGTCTCCTTGCCGTCGACTTTGTAGCCCACGCAAATTGGAATCTCCTTCAGGTGATCGAGCACATCAAGCTTAGTGACCACCAGCCATGAGATTCCATTAATCATGCCAGCGTAACGGAGCAGAGGCAAATCGAGCCAGCCGGTACGGCGAGGGCGTCCGGTGACGGCGCCGAATTCGCTGCCGCGTTTGCGCAGGTCTTCGCCCTCGGCGCCGAGTAGTTCGGTCGGAAACGGCCCGCTGCCGACGCGAGTGCAATAAGCCTTGGTGATGCCGATAACCGTATCAATCGAGGTAGGTGGTACGCCGGTTCCAGTCGACGCTCCTCCGGAAGTCGCGCTCGAAGAGGTCACAAACGGATAAGTCCCGTGATCAATATCCAGCATGGTGCCTTGCGCGCCTTCAAAGACAATCGACTTCCCCTCGGTAAGAGCGCGGTTCAGCAGAAGCGTCGTGTCACAGACAAATGGTGCCAGCTGCTCGGCCGCGTCAGCATATTCGCGAAACATCTTATCCGCATCGAGCGGATCGGCATTGAAGAGCGCGTGCGCGATCATATTTTTTTCGCGGCAGGCGTTTTCGATGTGGGTTCGCAGCAAGGCGCGATCCAGTAGATCGGCGACGCGCAATCCGCGGCGTCCCATTTTGTCTTCGTAGGTAGGACCGATCCCCCGCGACGTAGTTCCGATTTTTACGCGGCCGGGGGCGTTTTCCGAACCCAGTTCCATCATGCGATGGTAGGGAAGAATAACCTGCGCTCGGTTCGACACAAAAAGATTGCCATCAACTTTCACGCCCGCGGCGCGCAGTGACGCGACTTCCTTAAGAAAGGCAAGCGGATCGATGACTACACCGTTGCCGACCACGCTTGTGCACTCCGGCCGCAGAACGCCGCCGGGAACTAGCTGCAGGATGAATTTTTTTCCATTGATGATGACCGTATGTCCGGCATTGTGGCCACCGGCGTAGCGAGCCACCACCGAAAAAGTTCGCGTCAGTACATCGACGATCTTGCCCTTACCCTCGTCGCCCCATTGGGCTCCGACAATGACGGCAGTTCTACCTCTGCTCGTTCTACTGCGATTCAATCAAGACTCCACTTGGAATATTTGCGGCCGCTACCAGGCCCGCCCCGGGGTCGCACACACTGGTCGCGCCGCTCGCGGATAGACTGGAAACTGGGATGATCGGCGGTGCTCGGTGTGTACCCTCTAGCATACCGAATCGAGCGGTGGAGGGGCAAACATCCTCCCGCTACCAACCGCTACCAATGAAGCACCGCAAGAGTCACGCCCGTAATCGTTCTGAGAGATGTCGACAACCGACTGCACGCAGTAAAAACACTAAGCTGGACAGGAGAGGCCTCCGGTATGGAAAGAACTCGCCGTTTCCTCGTACTTGCCGTCCTGCTGAATGTCGCAAGCCCTGCTCTGGCGTGCGAGCCCGTTCTTCCGTTCATGCAGGTCATGGTGCCAGCGCTCGCCCTTTCCGGTTCGATCCTTGTGCTCGCAGCGGCTGTGGTCGTGAAATCGGCGCTGTTAGCCGTCTTCGAACGACGCCTTCCGCGTCTTCGTGCACTCCGGCGGATGTTCCTGGGTAACGTGCTGACGAGCTTTGTAGGCCTGCTCGTCGCGGTGATGATCGCAAGCGGGGCTGGTATTTGGCTCATTGGAGTGCCAGTGGTCTGTCTTCTGTGCTGGCTGCCATCACGAAGACTCGTCAAGGTGGCTCCTTTGGCATGGTTGGCGCGAACGTCCCCAGCACGCATTGCCGGAATAATGACGTTCGCCCTACTGGCAAGTTGCATTTTATTGATGGTGGGCCAATTTGCGATCAAGACTCATCAACTCATTATTTGCTGGGTCATCAAGCTGATAGCCATCTTTCTGGCGTTGTCCGCAAGTGTCACCCTTACCACAGTCTGGGAAGAATGGGTCGTCTGGCGCCTCAGTTCGCGCCCCGAAGGCTCGGGCTTTTTTCGTGTCTGTTCTCCGCACGAACCTATACGTTCTGGTACTGGTCATGGCGGTTCCGGCCATCATTATTCTCCCCAAGAGGTTAAAATCGCCTGACTTTCTGGCCAGGCACCACAACCTCACGGTTGCCCAAACAACCGCGCTGTCTCACTAGCGATGGGCGGTAAGTCAGCAAACCGTCTATCCTTACAGCGTGCCCGAACTCCCTGAAGTCGAAACCATCGCGCAAGGCCTCAATAAACGCGTCGCCGGTGACACCGTCGAATCTGTCTGGATCGGTTCCAAAAAACAGCCGCTCAAATCGCCGGGTGCACTCATCGCTTCGACGTTGGAGGGCAAGCGAATCGTGCGGGTGCATCGCGCGGGCAAGCACATTGTTTTCGATCTGGACGGCGCAGCGCAGCCGAACAAAGCCCAACGCCCGGCTCGCGCCAAGACTCAGCAAAGCGCGCCCCTCAATACCGCGCAGTGGATCGTCCATCTAGGAATGACCGGTCGCATGACGGTTTCTGAGCCTGCGGCTGAAATCGCCAAGCATACGCATCTGGTCGCCAAACTCGCATCTGGACGCGAACTGCGCTTCATCGATCCGCGAATGTTTGGCAAGCTCAGCGTCCATCTCCATTCGCGCGATGCTGGCGGCTTCGATCCTGGTGGACTCGAACCCCTCGAAGCAACCAAAGATCAGTTCATCGCGCTCTTCCGCGGACGGAAGACTCCCATCAAGAGCGCACTCCTGAATCAGAAGTTGTTGCGCGGCGTAGGCAACATCTACGCCGACGAATCTTTATATCGTGCCGGCATCCGCCCGCGGCGACGGGCTGCTTCCCTCACGCGCGCGCAATTGTCCAAACTGCATTCCGCGGTGCAGGAAGTGCTGCGCGAGGCTATTGCGCTCGGCGGATCGTCGATTTCCGATTACGTAGACGCCGACGGCGAAGAAGGATTCTTCCAGCTGCAGCATCGTGTCTATGGCCGCGAAAGTGAGCCTTGCCTGGTGTGCAAGGCCCCTATCCGCCGCGTCGTGCTCGCGGGCCGCAGCAGTCATTACTGTGCAAAATGTCAAGAATAGGCCTAATAGAACGATTTAATATTGACGGATCAGCACTCCCGCTGTACAAGAAAAGGCGGGACTCATGCTTCTGCGAATCATGCTCCAGCAACCCGATTCTCGAGCCAGCCACAGCGAATCAAAGCTATGAATAAATTTTCCATTGGAGTGGATCTCGGCGGCACGAACCTGCGCATTGCGGCCGTGGACGACCAAGGCACCCTCATCGAAAAGGTCACGCTCGGCACCAAAGTTCAGCGCGGACGAGACCAAGTCCTTGCGGACATGTGCGATTCCATCCAGCATCTCTCCGACAAATACCGCGGCTCTGCCCCCCTCGTCGGCATCGGCATCGGCGTGCCCGGCATTATCGACATGCAAACGGGGCTGGTTCGCGAGTCGCCCAACCTCCCTGACTGGGTCGACTACCCTGCGCGCGCCAATATCGAACAGTGCCTGAAGACAGTCGTGATTCTCGAAAATGATGCCAACGTTGCGGCGCTCGGCGAAAAATGGCTGGGCGCGGCCAAGGATTACGCCGACGTGGCCATGTTGACGCTCGGCACTGGCGTCGGCGGCGGACTGGTTATGGGCGGCGATATCTGGCGCGGCGCAAACGGTATGGCTGGCGAGTTCGGTCACACCACCGTCGAACCGAACGGCCACCTTTGTGGCTGCGGGAATCTAGGATGCCTCGAACAATACGCTTCGGCAACGGCTATGGTCCGTCTGGCGCGCGAGGCGGTCGCGAACAATAGCAAGTCGACCCTGGCGCTCGCCGCCGGCTCCGATCCCGAGTTCAGCGCAAAGTCGCTCTACAATCTCGCCATTCAAGGCGACGAAGATGCGCGCGGCATTTTCCGCTACGTTGGACGTTGTTTGGGCATCGTGCTATCGGCGATGGTGAATTCTCTGAATCTTCCGATTTATGTGATTGGCGGCGGCGCATCCAGCGCGTGGGAGGCATTCGCACCGGCGATGTATGCTGAGTTGCGCAAGCGTTCGCTCGTCTATGCTGCCACCGCGCCGCCCGATCCAAATGCAAGTCATGAAGGAGCGTCAGCGCACGTCAAGTCCGGACCCGGCCACAAGACGATCGTGACTCGCGCTCTGCTGGGCAGCGATGCCGGTCTGTATGGCGCCGCCCGTCTGCCCATGCTTGCGGAAGTGAAACGTTAGTTGTTAGTTGGCTTTGTGCCTGGTTGTGCGCGACGGTTTGAAAGATCCACTTCGAGATGGTCGCGCCCGTTTCGACGCAGCGAACTTCTGCGGCGAGGGAGCCGGGTGTGCAAATTTCGACGCGCGCGGAGAGTTAGCTGAAGCCATCGGTCGCCTTGGCTTGATCGGTGCAGCTTTTGGCGCCCGCGGCGCAATGAAGGGGCTCGGCGGGCTAGCAACCTTCCCTCCTGACGCAGCCGTTTTCAATTTAGCCACTTCCAGCAGCGTGAGGTTGCGCCAATCCCCTGGCGGCACATCGAGCGCCAGCGGCCCATATTGCACCCGCCGAATTTTCTCCACGTGGTGCCCCACCTCTTCAAACATCTTTCTTACCTGTCGGTTGCGCCCCTCGATGATGGTTACTTCAAGCCACGGATTATCACCCTCGCGAATCAGCCGAATTTTCGCCGGAGCCGTGCGCACTCGACGCCCGCCCTTTTCGGCGATCGAAACGCCGTGGCGCAGTTTGTCGAGCTTCGCCTCATCAGGCTGTCCGGCAACTTTCACCACGTAAACCTTCGGCACATTGGAAGATGCCTTCATCAACCCATTGGCCAGTGCGCCGTCGTTGGTCATCAGGAGCAAGCCTTCGCTGGCCCAGTCCAGCCGACCGACGGGGTACACGCGACCTTTCACCTTCTGCCCTTTTGCATTTTGAAGCAGATCCATCACGGTGGGTCGCTTCTTCTCGTCGCTCACCGTGGTCACATATCCCTTGGGCTTGTTGAGCACGACGTAGGTGAAACGCTCCGGTCCTTGCAACAACTTGCCGTTCACACGGATATGGTCTTGCTCAGGATCGGCCTTCGTGCCGAGCTCGGTAACCACCTGCCCATTTACCTGCACTTGGCCGGCAGTGATCAGTTCTTCGGATTTGCGGCGTGATGCAATTCCGGCAGCAGCAATAATTTTTTGCAGACGTTCCGCAGGCATGGCTACTCCGGTTTGATGCTGGCTGGCGCTTCCGCTTCCTCTTCTTGAGGAGCAAGATTGGACTCGGCCGAGTCTCGGTCGGCGGAATTCTCAGCTTCGAAAGAATTATCATCTGCCGCCGACGACGCAGTCGAAGACACCTCTTGCGGCGCGTTCTCACTGCCCAGTAGGTCGCTCTGGAAAGATTCTGCCAGCAATTTCTCGAATTCTTCCATGCTCGGTAGCTCATGAATATCTTTCAGCCCAAAGCGCAGCAGAAATTCTTTGCTGGTCTTATAAAGAATCGGCCGGCCGATCACCGCTTTTCTTCCCGCGGTCGTGATCAGCTTGCGGTCGAGCAGAGTAGCGATGACTCCGCCGGAGTCGACGCCGCGAATTTCGCTGATCTCCGGAACCGTCGCCGGCTGCTTATAGGCAACAACCGCAAGCGTTTCGAGGGCCGGAAGCGACAGCCGGAAAGGCGGCTTCAGGCTCTTGGCAAATGCGCGAACCACGTCGTGCTGCTCAGGCTTGGTCGACATGCGGTATCCGCCGGCGACCTGACGTATCTCGATTCCGTGATTTGCGCCGGAATAATCCGCGATCAGTTCTTCGAGCGTGGCGCGGATGCGCGACTTGATCCCCACCGGATCAACTTCCGGGGTTTCCGCAAGCGCCGATTCCTTGACCAGCGAATAAATCTGGTCGAGCGAAATAGGATGTTCCGCCGCGTAAATAATCGCTTCGAGTTGGGGTCTAAGACTCATAAATCGTTGGTGGTCGTTCGTCGGTGGTGGTTCGCGATTGATTGTAATTCGCAGCAGCGATTGCTAACGACTGACGGCGGACGACCAACGACTGCCTCACTGCCAATCATCCCGCACCGCCGCCTGCTCCGTCATCACTTCTTCGAAGTGGCTATGCTTCCTCACCAGCACTTCGCCGAAGACGTGATCTTGCCGCACCTGGATTGCCTGCAAACGAACCAGTTCGAGCAAGGCCAGAAACATGCAAACCAGCGCCGGACGGGACGGCACGTTGCGCAGCATCTGCTTCAATCGAATCGGGCGATCTTCGAGCGAGAGACGGCGTCGCAGATATTGAATCATCTGGCCGACGGTTACGGTTTCTTCGTCCACTTCGAGAATGGGCCGCGTGCGCGCTCGATCCAATATTTGCTGAAAAGTTTTGACCAGATCGATCACATCGGCGGCCAACTCAGGCTCTGTGCCCTCGGCGTCCATAAACTCACGGATCGCCGGATTGCTCAACACCGCATCTTCAATCTGCTGCTTTTGCAACAGCATCTGGGCCGCGGATTTAAATTTTTCGTGCTCCAGCAGCCGATTGACCAGCTCATTGCGCGGATCGTCCTGCGCATCGGCCGGAGCAAGCGGATCGCGCGGTAACAGCATCTTGGACTTGATGTGAATCAGCACCGCCGCCGTGTAAATAAACTCAGAAGCAACGTTCACGTCGAGTTCGCGTATGCGTTCGACATAAGTGAGGTACTGCGCCGTAATCTTCGCGATCGGAATGTCGTAGATGTTAATGTCCTGCTTGCGAATCAGGTCAAGCAGCAGGTCGAGCGGACCTTCGTAGATTTCGCCCAGCGCAATGGCGAAAGGGAAATCACTAGCATCATTCTTTCCAGACCGCTTTACCGCTGGGTCCTGAGCGCGCATGCTCCTAGAAGCCTCGACTGGCGCCCGTTCTGATATAGGTTGAGACAAATCCGTCACTTCGTGGAATCCTTCGCCCGCTTTTTCGAACCGTCGTTCGAACTATCGTTCGAACTATAGTCCAGACCCATCGACTTGCGCACTTCATCCATCGTGGCGCCTGTGACCTCGCGGGCGCGAGCTGAGCCCGCCTCCAGAATATCCCAGGCAAGGCGCGGATTGTCTTCGTATTTTCTGCGTCGCTCCTGCATCGGGTTGAGAATTTTCACCAGCGCATCCGCCGCCCAGCTCTTGCACTCTATGCAGCCAATTCCAGCCGACCGGCAGCCTTCATAAACCTTCGCCATGGTTTCTTTGTTGCTGAATATTTTGTGCAGATCGCCCACCGGACACACATCCGGGTCGCCGGGATCGGTGCGCTTGATCCGTCTGGGATCGGTGACCATCGTCTTCAGTTTCAGCCGTACCACCGGCTCGGGGTCGGTAAGCATGACCGTGTTGCCGTACGACTTCGACATCTTGCGCCCATCGGTGCCGGGCAATTTCGCTGCGGGTGTCAGCAGGGCGGCCGGCTCGGGAAAAATATACGCGCGCTGACGAGCTTCCTCGTGCATTCCTCCGTATCCCCCAACCCCCCTTCGTGGATAAAATCCGTTGAATCGTCGCGCGATCTCCCTCGTCAACTCCACGTGCGCCACCTGATCTTCGCCGACCGGAACCACATCCGCCTTATAAATCAAAATATCCGCCGCTTGCAGGAGGGGATAGCCAAGAAACCCATAGGTGTTCAGATCTTTTTCCTGGAGATTTTCCTTCTGCTCTTTATACGTCGGCACCCGCTCCAGCCAGCCCAGCGGAGTAATCATCGAAAGCAGCAGGTGCAGTTCCGCATGCGCCGGCACGTGCGATTGGATGAACATCACGCACTTCGCGGGATCTAGCCCAGCCGCCAGCCAGTCCAGCAGCACATCGATCACATTTTCTTTGAGGTGCGATGGATCGGCGTAATCCGTCGTCAGCGCGTGCCAGTCGACGATGACAAAAAAGCATTCGTACTGCTCTTGCATCCGCACCCAGTTTTCCAGCGCTCCTACATAATTTCCCAGATGAAGTTTGCCGGTCGGGCGCATGCCGCTGAGCACGCGTTTCTTGCCAGGATTAGTCATTCAGAATTGCGGTTCTCCAGGTCGTTGGGTGAACCCTGATTCTAACAAAGCGCGGGAAATTGCCACCGGGAAGATGGGACTGCGGACCAACTGAAATCCAATTGTCATCCTTCGCTGCGCTCAGGAATGACAAACCAAGAAGGGTATTGAGTCTACTGTCCCGCTCTCACCGGCGAGACCATCAGCGGGCTGGCAGTTCGTTTCTTGGCATCGCCTTTGTCGTGCTGGTAAAGCAGCGAGAGAGCGCCTTCGCCCGATGTGGTCGCTCCCGCGAGTTCGGCGGCCAGTCCTTGATAGGAGCGGCCAAGCTCATGATTGCCCTGCGCCGCAACCGGACTGCCCTTATCAATCGCGGGCCCGATCAACTGGAAGTTGTTGGGCACCTTCCATAGCACCTTGCAGTTGGTAGCTTTCTCCACGTCTTCATCGGTGAAACCGGGAATTTTCTTATAGCGGTTCAGTACCAGCCGCAACCGGTCGCGCCCCGCACCCTCCTGTAGAAACGACTGAATGCGTCCCGCGCTCCACAGCGAAACCACGTCGGTCTGCGCCACCATCAGCACCGCATTCGACAGGTCGCAGATCATCTGCATCGTGCCGTCCATCCGGCCCGAGCCGTCGATGACAACGAAGTGATACTGGCCCACCAGCAAGTCGAATAAGCGAGCCAATTCGGATGAGGTCGGAACTGCGTTGTGCGGTTGCTGCGCCCCGGCCAGCAGGTGCAGACCGTTGCGATACGGCGTCATCAGGCCATCGAGCAGCGAACCATCCATGCGATGGAGATTCTGCAAAGCATCGACCAGGGTGAACTGCGGCCGCAGATTCAATTGCAGAGCAGCGTGGCCGATGGGAGCGAAATCCACGAGCACGACGCGCCCATGCGCCTCTTGCAAGGCGACGGCAGTGTTCACCGCGGTGGTGGTTGTGCCCGCGCCACCTTTAGCGTTTAGAAAAGTAAACACGCGCGCCTTGCTCGAACTGCGTTGCGCCCGGCTCAACGTGGCCGAAAAGCGCGTGAAGGCTTCCACTAAAGCTTCGCGGCTCGCATTGTGATCGAGAAACTCTCGCGCCCCCGCCCGCATCGCCGAAACAATAATGGTGGGCTGATTCATCTCGCCCACGGCAAAAATGGTCACATCGGGAGTCGAGGCGTGAATCAGTTCGATGGTGCGGATGGCGCGCTGCGGATTTTGTGCATCAATATCCACCAGCACGACTTCGGCGTGCTGATCCTGCAATTGCCGCATCACGGGATCGGCTGGTCCGACTGGGAAGCCAACATGGCTCAGAGCAGTGCGCGCCAGGTTGGTGCTTTCCACCCGGCTGTGCAATACGACGGATTGTTCGCGATCCTCGGTCAGGAGGGCGACGGCGATGCCGGGCATGACTCGCTTCTCAGTGTTCATTGTCATGCTACGAACTTCCAGCGTTGGGGCCAAGTGACCTTCGTAATCGAAGGAGACAGACGAGGCAGGTAGCCGGCGGACTCGAATCACGGAAGATACCCGCCAAGCTGCTGGTTCAAGAGATTGTAAGGCAAAAGCGGAGCCTTGAACAAGGTGGGCGAAATTGTCAGGGCAAAATCGCGCCCGAAGTCGCTGTCCCGGCGCTGGGTGCAGATACTCGCACAAACGGCCCGATCGATTCACCGGCCGGCAAGTACTCGTAGGAATCGAACTGCACCGCGATGCCGCTTCGTTGATTAGTCGGCGCATGACCATCTTGCGAATAACTCGACGAAGCCGAACTCCGCAACACCCGTCCGTGGCACCGCACCGGCATGCTTTCCGCCAGTGTGATTTCGGATGGCATCATAAAGGTCAATTCCACGACCGCTCCCTCCGGGAATGACGCCTCGGCATAGAAAAAGATCCCCCGTCCGCTGAGAGCCTGAGTAAATCCGGGCACGGTCCGTCCTTCGAATTGAATGGCCAGCGGCAGGTGTACTTCAAAACGCTGCGCACCTCGGCGTTCCAGGCGATTGGGATTGGTGCTCATCTTATATATTCCTCCCCGTATTCCTCCTGAAGCTCATGCCTTCCGGCTCCAGTCTTCGGATGGACCAGTGGACACTAACTTTATCGCGGAACGCACCGCCGGGGAAGTTCCAAATGGCTCACGTCCATATCGCGAGCTGTGAAAATCTCGTCCACAACAATCAACCCTCCGCCCCCGCAGCCCAATGTCTTTAGCTTCCTACAACTTCCCGCCGGTTGCCGTCATCGGAAAGATGTGAAAAAGTTGTAACAGAGTGACCCCGCCGCAAAACTCCGCCACCGCCGAAGCCACTGACGCAAGAACGGCAACTCCCTCGCGCTGGGCCACAACCCTCCGCGCCCTGCGTCACCGCAACTTTCAACTATTCTTCGGCGGACAGCTAATCTCGCTCATCGGCACTTGGATGCAGACCGTCGCTCAGGCGTGGCTCGTCTACCGCCTCACCAATTCTGCCCTGCTCCTCGGCAGCGTCGGCTTCGCCAGCCAGTTCCCAGTTTTCCTGGTAGCGCCCTTGGGCGGAATCACCGCCGACCGCGTCAATCGCCAACGCCTCGTTATCGCCACCCAGATCGCGTCTATGATCCTCGCCGGCATCCTGGCCGCGCTCACGTTGACCCATCGCGTCCAGGTCTGGCACATCTTTCTGCTCGCCGGACTGCTCGGAGTGGTCAACGCCTTCGACATCCCCGGCCGCCAGTCCTTCCTCGTCGATATGGTCGGCAAAGAAGATCTGATGAACGCCATCGCGCTGAATTCCTCAATGTTCAATGGCGCCCGCGTTATCGGCCCGGCCGTCGCCGGAATTCTCGTCGCAAAAATCGGCGAAGGCTGGTGCTTCGCCGCCAACTCGCTCAGCTACATCGCCGTCATCGTCGGCCTCATGCTGATGCGCGTGCATAGTCCCGCGCGCGTCAGCAAACATTCTCCTATCGAAGACATCATCGAAGGTTTCCGCTGGGTCAATCAGACGAAAATTATTCGTGCGCTACTTTTGCTGATCGGCTTAGTCAGCCTCGTTGGCATGCCGTACACAGTGCTCATGCCGATTTTCGCGGACAGAATTCTGCATGGCGGCGCGCGCGGTCTCGGCATCCTCATGGGCGCGACCGGAGTGGGCGCGCTCTTCGGCGCATTAACCCTGGCCGCGAAAACCGGAGTAAAAGGCCTCGGCCGCTGGGTGACCTTGAGCTGCGCCGGCCTGGGAGTCAGTCTTTTCTGTTTTTCCTTCTCGACATCGTTGTGGTTGTCAGTCGCGCTCTTGCTACCCGCCGGTTACTCGATGATGTTGCAGATGGCTTGCTCGAACACTCTCATCCAGACCATGGTTCCCGATCAACTGCGCGGCCGCGTCATGTCGGTTTACTCGATGATGTTTATGGGCATGGCTCCCTTCGGAGCCTTCTTCGGAGGAGCCCTGGCTCACCGCTTCGGCGCACCCATCACAGTAGCCAGCGGAGGCATAGCCTGCGTCCTCGGTGCAATCTGGTTCGCACGCGCCCTCCCCGACATGCGCGTCGAAGCCCGGCGCCTGATCATCGCGCAAGGCATGGCCGCCGGCGAACCCGCCCAAGAACTGGACGCCCAACCGGTAGAGGAGTAGCGCGCTGACGGCATCGGGCGGTCGGGATGAGCGGCTAGCGCTTTCGCAAACTGAACTTCCACTTTGACTCTAGATGGCCCGATGACCGGCACGCCCGATCACCCGATTCCTGTACACTAGCCGCCATGTTCAGCGGCCATCCGTCATTGTCGACTGCAGATGACCCCATGGCCGGATGACCCGATCACCCGATTCCTCTTCCTCCGCGCTCCGCAAAGCCAGCCTGTTCTACTTCGTCTTCGTAATGTTTTCCTATACCACCGGGGGCCCCTTCGGACTCGAAGCCATGGTCTCGACCAGCGGCCCGGGCATGAGCCTGATCTTCCTCTTGATCATTCCATTTTTCCTGAGCATCCCCGTCTCGCTCGTGGCCGCCGAACTTACCACCGCCATGCCGGTCGAAGGCGGCTTCTATCGCTGGACCCGCGCCGCTTTCGGCGATTTCTGGGGATTCCTCTCCGGTTGGTGGAACTGGACAGCCTCCTTCCTCTTAGGGGGTTCCTATGCCGTGCTCTTCACCGACTACCTCACATACTATTTCCCGGGAATCGTCGGCTGGAAGCATTGGCTGGTTTCTTTCGCCTTGATCGCCATCATCACATGGGTCAACATTCTCGGCATTCGGATGGTCGGCAAAGCCGCCACCCTTTTCGAGATATTCATTTTTATTCCCGTGATCGCCATGGTCGTGATCGGCCTCGCCAAGTGGCATCACAATCCGTTCGTGCCGCTGGTGCCGCCGCACCAGCCGTTCTCTAAAGCCTTCGGAGTCGGCCTCGCGCTGATCATCTGGGGCTACTCTGGATACGAGCAAGTCTCAAGCGTCGCCGGGGAAGTCGAGGATCCGAGGCGCGCCTATCCGCGCGCTCTAGCCCTGGTCGTTCCGATTTCCATCGCCGCCTATTTTCTGCCCACCTTCGCCGGCCTGGCGGCGCTTGGCAACTGGCAACAATGGAACGACGGATACTTCTCGACCGCCGCCCTGCTCATCGGCGGACCATGGCTTGGCCATCTCATGACCGTGGCAGCGATGGTCGCCAACGTGGCGCTCCTCAACAGCACCATGCTGACGGCCACGCCCATGCCCTTCGCCATGGCCGAAGACGGATACCTTCCGCCATTCCTGACCCGCCGCCACAAGCGTTACGGCACACCCTGGATCGCGATCCTGATCTCCGCCGCAATTTACGCCTCGCTCGCCCTGCGCTCGCTGGGCGACCTGATCACCGTCTACGCTTTTCTTCGCGGAGCCACCACCGTGCTCACCGTGCTCTCGGCCTGGGGACTGCGCCGCAAGCGTCCCGATCTGCCGCGAGCCTTCCGCATCCCCGGAGGCAATCTAGGACTCATCTACGTGATCGCCACGCCCTTCGCCATGACCTGCGTAGCCCTGCTGAACAGCGAGCCCGTCGCCAAGCGCTGGGGCCTATGGGCGTTGGCCGCCGGCCCAGTGGCTTATATTGTGGTGAAATGGTTGGCGAAGCGTGCGGCGGCCGAGGCGCGCTAGATTTGGCGAAAAGCTCAAGAACTTTTCAGGTCTCGGGAGATGAGAGATCTGAATTTGTGGCGAGGATCATGTGACCTTCACCATTGGCGAACTAAGCCGTAAGATCCGCGACCGCTCGATTTCGCCTGTCGAACTCACACACGATTGCCTCACGCGTATCGAAGAGCTCAATCCGCTACTCAACGCCTTTATATCGGTCACTGCAGAATCCGCTCTCGAACGAGCTCGTCTCGCCGAGCGTGAAATCTATCGGGGGCAATATTTCGGCCCGCTCCACGGCATACCGATTGGGATTAAAGACATCATCGATGTCGCGGGAGTCCGCACCACCGCCGCCAGCGCCCAGTTCAGCACTCCGCCGAAGGAGCGAATGCCTGGCGAGGACGCCCAAGTCGTCCGCCGCCTCCGCCGCGGCGGCGCAATCATTCTGGGCAAGCAGAACCTGCACGAATTTGCCTATGGCGGAAGTTCGATGATCAGTTTTTTTGGCGAGGTGCACAATCCCTGGGATCTGACACGTATTGCCGGAGGCTCTTCAGGAGGCAGCGCCGCCAGCGTAGCCGCCGGCCTGGGCTTCGCAGCCGTCGGGACCGACACCGCCGGTTCCATCCGCCTGCCCGCCGCCTATTGCGGCGTGGTAGGACTCAAGCCAACCTACGGCCGCGTCAGCACTCGCGGAGTCGTGCCCTTGTCGTCGTCCTACGATCATGTGGGGCCGCTCACCACCTCGGTCTACGACGCGGCCTTGATGGCGCAGGTGCTGTCGGATTACGATTCACCGAATCCGAGCACTGACCATCCGGCACCGAGCCTCATCTCGGCGTTCGATCAATTTCCAAGCAATCTGCGAGTCGGCATTCCGCGCGCATTTTTTTTCGACGACCTCAACCCCGAGATTGGTGCCGCCATCGAAAAAGCAATCCTGATCTTCGCCGGACTTCGTGCCGAGATTCGCGATATCAAGCTCGAGGTTCCGACCGACCGTACTCTGGCCAGTGCCGAAGCCTATGCCTATCACAAACCATTCGTAGAAAAATCGCCAGAGCTTTACCAGACCGAGACGCTGAGGCGCATCCAATCGGGAGCGAATATTTCGGCGCCCGATGCTTTGCGCGCCAGTCGCGAGCTGCAGGCGAGCCGTCATGCCATCCAGGAAGTGTTCAATGACGTGGACGTGCTCGTGACGCCGACCGTTCCGATTCCACCGCCGAAAATCGCCGACCTCAAAGCGAATCCCGACCAACTGCGGCCGCAAGAGTTGACGATGCTAAAAAATACGCGCCCCTTCAATGTCTGGGGGATTCCTACGATATCCGTTCCCTGCGGATTTACGAAAGACGGCATGCCCATCGGATTGCAGCTAGCCGCTGCTCCCTGGCGGGGAATCGTGTTGCTGCAGGCTGCGCAAGCGTATGAACAAGCGACGGAGTGGCACAAGCAACGGCCTGAACTAGCGAGGACCAGGTAGGGCAGACGTCCTACCAAGCCGAACAATCATGATGTGAGCCACGTCACTGTGTTCAAACCAAGCGCGCTGCGCTGTCACCCTGAGCGAAGGTGCCCATTCACGAAGTGAACCGACACCGTAGCCGAAGCGCCCCAACCCCTACCAAAATGTCGCACGAGCCCAGAACGTACTGCACCTACATCATGGGCAGCCCATCGGGAACGCTCTACATCGGCATAACAAGCAACTTGCACACGCGCGTCTTCGCGCACAAATTTCATCGCATCGAAGGATTCACCGACAAGTACGATGTCGGGCGTCTCCTCTACTGGTAGTCCTTCGACCAGGTCGGCCGAGCAATCGCGCGTGAGAGACAACTGAAGGGTTGGCGGAGATCAAATAAGATCGCGCTGATCGAATCGGTGAATCCGCACTGGCTGGACTTGGCCCACGATTGGTTCCCTTGGATGACATCGGGTAGAGGGAGTTGGGATCATGAGTTCGCGAGGAGGACCTTCTTGACTTTCTTGCCTACCCGAACAATCAGCGGCTCCTGGGGACAAACCCGTATCGCAAGCCTTTCAATTACATGACCGTTAATGTGGACAGCTTTTTCTTTGACTCTGCGGCCCCCTTCGGTCGTAGACACAACGAATCCTGCTTCTCTGATCAGCTTGTCCGCACGGAGAATCTCGACGTCAGACAGATTCGACGTGACATCCTGAGCGTTGCCGCCCTCATTTGAATCTGGCGCGACATCAGCAATTCTTACTTTTGTGATATGGATCTTTACTTCGGGAAGGTCTTCCGGCACCTGATCTTTCTGAAACTGCCGCGCCCAATCTTCTGCCGCCTTAGCGGCTGCTTCCGCCGAGTGGAAGTCGCCCACAATTCCCCGCGCCAACTCCTTCTTCAGCGCCATGGGATGCGCTTTCCCGCTGGCCGCATCTGCCTTCATCGCGGCGATCTGCTCCACTCGCACATCCGTGAGCAGCTCGTAATACCGCCACATCATCTCGTCCGAAATCGACATCACTTTCCCATACATCTCGAGGGGAGGTTCGTGAATGCCAATTGCGTTCCCCAACGATTTCGACATCTTGTTCACACCGTCGAGGCCTTCGAGGATCGGCGTGGTCAACACTACCTGCGACTCCTGGCCGTAGGCTCGCTGCAACTCGCGTCCTACGAGGAGATTGAACTTCTGATCGGTGCCGCCTAGTTCGACATCGGCTCCGAGCGCGACCGAGTCGTATCCCTGCGCCAGCGGATAGAGCAGCTCATGCATGGCTATCGGTTTCTCGTCGTGAAAGCGCTTGTGGAAGTCCTCGCGCTCCAGCATCTGCGAGACGGTGTACTTCGCCGTCAAACGTATAAAGTCTTCAGCCGAAAATTTCGAGAACCAACGGCTGTTGAAGTCGACCACCGTTTTTTCGGGGCTGAGAATTCGAAAGACCTGCGCTTTGTAGGTCTCGGCGTTGTCGGCAATCTGCTCGCGGGTCAGCGGCGGGCGCGTTGCCGAGCGCCCCGTGGGGTCGCCGATCATCCCGGTGAAATCGCCGATCAGAAAGATGACGGTGTGTCCGAGATCCTGAAAATGTTTTAGCTTGCGCAGCAGGACGGTGTGCCCCAAATGCAGATCGGGTGCGGTCGGATCGAATCCCGCTTTCACCCGCAAAGGCTTGCCAGAGGCGAGCGAGCGTTCAAGTTTCGCGCGCAGTTCGGATTCTTTTACGATCTCCGCCGCGCCCTTTTTGATGTAGGCTAGCTGTTCATCAACCGGTGGAAAATTAGCCATGCGTAGTGATTATAGCGACCCGTTGCGGTGCCATGCTCGAGTGACCACCGAATTGCACGACGCCCTTATTTCAGACTCTCGGAGGTCGCGAGGTTCGAAATCTGCTTCCGATAAAAGCTTAGCGCCGCATCCCCCTGCACCAGATTCCGATATCGGCGCAATTCTCCAAACGCCTCGCTCGGATCAAATCTCTTCTCATGCTCCGCGATCACGATGCAACGCTCGCCAAGCAATTTCGATCCAGCCAATGCGGCCAGCGTCTTCGCGTACTCATCCTGCATAGAGTAGGGCGGATCGAGGAACACATAATCGGCAACGCGTTCTGCCGCTTCCAGTTGCCGCGAGGCCTTCGCCGCCTCGGCGTTCACGATCTTAAATCCGCTCGAAAGCCCCAACGACTTCAGATTTGCGGCGATCACCTCCGTCGCCGCCTTCGACGAGTCGACGAAATACACCTTGTCCGCGCCGCGACTCAGCGCTTCGATGCCGACCGCGCCGGTCCCGGCATATAAATCGATCCACACCGACCCTGCCAGCGCCGCCGGATTCCCCGCGCAGAGCACGTTGAACAAAGTCTCGCGCAGGCGATCTGACGTTGGACGAATCTCAAGTCCGGGCAAGGATCGCAGCGTACGCCGCCGATATTCGCCCGCAATTACGCGCATAATTTCCCCGCAGGGAAGCAGCTCAGCCAGCCTCGTCCAGATTGCGATTGAGGGATGACGCGGAATCTCCGCTCGCCTAGGATTGAGCTTTTCGCGGAAACAATCCTAGCATCTCTGCCGGCGCAAGCTCTAAGCCACGCGAGCCGGTGTGCGTACCGGCCTCTTGTGGAACAGGACTAAGCCGCGCGAGCCGGCGTACGCACTGGCCTCTTCCGGAATACCACCCTGATCTCCTCCCTCCAGCGCTCGTCGATCCCCAGCACCTCCCAATTGATCTCTGGCGACAAATACCGCAAGATCGTATCGGTTGTAGGATGCACGTGCAGAGTGGGCGCAACCAGCATCAGCAGCGGCTTCTGCGGCGAGATATCGCGTCCGGGGAAATCGCCGGATACTGAAACTCTCCGCGGCTCCGATGCCAAGCGACCCGCGACCAGTAATCCACGCCCTGCAGGGGCAGGTGCAAATCCTCATCGGTCTTAAGTTCGATCAGCGCCAGACGCCCGTCGCGCGTGGTGCCAAGAATGTCGATCATGCCGCGATCCGCGGCGGCAAACGCCGGCACCTGCGTGTAAAGCGGCTCCGGCTGCAGCCGTCCGTCCAGCGTCTCGATATTCCCGACTGCCAGCGACTCCAGCCAGCGCTCCGGATGCATGCGCCAGAGCGCGTGGTCCTTCGGACCATCCTTAATGGCGCACTGCCGCCGCTAGCCGCACAAGGTCGGCAAACTGCGTTGCATTTTCCGTATTGAGTACGCCTCTCTTCCGGCCCAACACCAAAAGCGATCTCCTCGCTGCTCTCGAAATTTCGCGGATCATGCGCAATGCGCGCCTGCGCGAACTCAAGGCCATGCCGACGGAATGAAATCAGGGCAGGCGACAGCGCCACGACTTCCGCATTCGGCAGAATGCCGCGGATGCGCTCAATCGTTTGACCTTCGGTCGCGACGGCCTCCCGCTCATGGGATAATTGAAGTAACTGGTCGCTGCGAGCTCGTAGCAGGGCATCGCGCAGCCTCTTTAGGGAGCTGCTGCTCCGCGAGTCGTTTCGCAGCCAGGGGCATCAAAATATGGTGACTGCCAATCAAGAACGTTTCTTCTTCGAGCACTACGGGCTTACTAATCACGACCTTGAGACGTATCTCGCCGCCGCGCTTTCGGCCGGCGGCGACTATGCCGACCTTTATTTCGAATATCTTACTTCGACCTCGCTGATGGTCGATGAGTCGCTGGTGAAGTCCGCTTCGCAGGGAATCTCTGCGGGTTGCGGCGTGCGTGTCGTCTCCGGAGAGCGGACCGGCTACGCCTACACGGACGATCTTTCTCCGCAGCGGATTCTGCATGCTGCCCGCACCGCGGCGCTGATTGCTAGTGCGCCCGCGAAGTCGACGGTCGCCGGCTTCCAGCAAAAGCCCGCTCGCAGCCTCTATCCCGTAGCTTTGCCCTCGGTCGACGCCGACATTACAGCCAAAGTCGATCTGCTGATGCGTGCCGATCACACCGCGCGCGGATATGATCCTAGAATCAAGGAAGTACGCGCGAACTATGGCGATGAACTCAGGAACATTCTGGTCGTCGGCTCCGATGGCACGTTTGCCGAAGACTCGCAGCCGCTGGCGCGGATGAATGTTTCCTGTATCGCGAAGACCGATGCGAGTTCAGGCCGCGGCACCTCGGGCGGCGGCGGACGAGTCGCGCTCGACTTCTTCTTCGGCGAGAAAACTCCCGAGTTTTTTGCCAAAGAGGCTGCGCGCCAGGCGATTTTGCAACTCGACGCGCGTGAGGCTCCGGCTGGAGACATGGAAGTGGTTCTCGGGCCGGGATGGCCTGGCGTCCTGCTGCACGAAGCTGTAGGCCATGGGTTGGAGGCTGACTTCAATCGCAAAAAAACATCGGCCTTCGCCGGACTGATCGGCAAACGAGTGGCCAGCGAAAAGTGCACCGTGATCGACAACGGCACCATGCCGTGGCGCCGCGGGTCTTTGAACGTTGATGATGAAGGCCAGCCGACGCAGGAAACCGTGCTCATCGAAAACGGAATTCTAAAGGGGTATCTCAGCGACAAGCTTTCGTCGAAGCTGATGGGCCTCGCCGACACCGGCAACGGACGCCGTGAGAGCTACGAGCATATCCCCATGCCGCGCATGACCAACACTTACATGCTGGCCGGGCAAGACGATCCGGGAGACATTATTCGTTCGGTGAAGAACGGGGTCTATGCAGTCAACTTCGGCGGCGGGCAGGTCGATATCACGAACGGCAAATTTGTTTTCGGAGCATCGGAAGCCTATCTCATAGAAGACGGGCAGATCACGGCTCCCATCAAAGGCGCGACGCTGATCGGCAACGGCCCCGATGTGCTGACGCGGGTCTCGATGGTTGGCAACGACCTGAAACTCGACGAAGGCGTCGGCACCTGCGGCAAAGATGGACAGGCCGTTCCGGTGGGAGTAGGCATCCCGACGATTAAGATCGATCGCATGACCGTGGGCGGAACTGCCAAGCGCGAGACCGGCGGATACATGCAGTAAGTCGCTATGGGCTTTTAGCTCTCGGCTTTTGGCAAGAGCTAAGTGCCAACAGCGAACAGCCAAATGACGACAACTCTAGAAACCAGCGAAACGAAACTTACAACCGACCTCAAGGAGATCGCCTCCGGTGTAGTCCGCCGCGCGATGCAAGGTGGCGCTTCGGCCGCTGAATGCGTGGTCCGCGAGGGCGACGAATTCTCAACCGTGGTTCGCCTCGGACAAGTTGAAACCTTAAAAGAATCCGGCTCACGCGCCATCGGCGTGCGCGTCTTTTTTGGGCAGCGCGCGGCCAGTACCTACTCCAGCGATTTTTCTCCGAGCGGAATTGATCGCATGTTGAAGTCGGCGCTTGAACTGGCGCGGATTACATCCGAAGACCCGTACGCGGGAATCCCGGATGCCGCTGTGCTTGGCTCGCTTTCCGGCGACCTTCATCTTTATCACGAAGACGTTTATTCGCTTCCGGGCCCCGAGCGCATCGAGTACGCGCGGCGCGGCGAAAAGGCTGCGCTCGACGCCGATCCCCGAATTAAGAATTCCGAAGGCGGATCGTTCGACGCCGCCACGGGCAGAAAAGTTTTGGCCAATTCTCACGGCTTCGTCGGCGAATATCGCCGGTCGTATTGCTCAGTCGCGGTGGTCCCCATCGCGCAGGACGAGAGCGGAGGCATGCAACGCGATTATTGGTATTCGGTCGCGCGCAGCCTGGCCAAGCTCGAAGCGGCCGAGCAGGTTGGAAAAGAAGCCGCGCGCCGCACTTTGCGACGCCTTGGCGCGCGTAAGGTGAAGACCGCGCATGTGCCCGTCGTCCTCGATCCCATGGTGTCGAGCTCGATGCTCGAGCATATTTTCGAAGGTGTGAATGGCGACTCGGTCTATCGCGGAGCCTCATTCCTGGCGGGCAAGCTGGGAGAGAAAATCGCCGGAACGAATGTCACCGTCATCGACGACGGCACCATGACCGGCGGCTTCGGAACGACACCCTTCGACGGCGAAGGTATCCCCACGCGCCGCACTGTGGTCATCGAAAACGGAATTCTTAAATCGTATCTGCTGAATACCTACACCGCGAAAAAGCTGGGCCTCGAAACCACGGCCAACGCCTCTCGCGGGCTAGCCGGCACTCCTGGAATCGGCCCGGGAAATTACTTCCTTGAACCGGGGACAAAAACCCCAAAGCAGATTATCGCGGATATAAAAGACGGCCTCTACGTAACCGAGTTTCTCGGCCACGGCGCTAACTTAGTTACTGGCGATTACTCTCGCGGAGCTTCCGGCATGTGGATCATCAACGGCGAACTTGCCTATCCGGTCGAAGAGATCACGGTGGCGGGCAATCTCAAAGACATGTTCTCGAACATTTCCGAGATCGGCAGCGATCTGGAATTCCGCGGCAGCGTAGCCTCGCCGACGATCCGCATTGACGGCTTGACGGTGGGCGGAGAATAACGCACAGGGCTCCCCATGAAATTCGCCAAGGTAGTCTTCTGGTGTGCCGGCATCTGGGGCATTCTGGTGCTGACCCCGCTGTATTTCATGTTCGACGTCATTGGTCGGCAGGACCCGCCGCCGATCACCCATCCCGCCTTCTACTACGGCTTCGTCGGAGTCGGCCTCGCCTGGCAAGCTGCGTTCCTGATCATCGCCACCGACCCCGGCCGGTTTCGTCCGCTCATGGTGGCCGGCGTGATCGAAAAATTCAGCTACGGAACGGCGCTCGTGTTTCTTTATCTGCAGCACCGCTTGCACGCGTCCGACCTCACCTTTGGCGCCGCCGACCTACTGTTCGGAGCGTTGTTTGTAGTTGCATTTCTCCAGACAAAGGCGCCGACGTAGAAATTTTCTGGAAATGATCGCCTCCCGCAATTAACCTGTTATTAACATTCGCGGCTGCGTCCGCCGTTTAACATTTCTCGCATGGCTGACCAGCCCCTGCACATCGAAGAGCTCCCCGGTTCCCGCGAGGGAATCCACATTCTGCGTCTCACCGGGCCACTGACGCTGCAGAATGTATTTGGCTTTCAATCCAAGGTGCGCGCCGACAAGTCACGCGCGCTGATTATCGACTTCACGGATGTGCCGCTCGCCGATTCCGCGGGAATTGGAGCGCTGGTCGGGGCGTATGTCTCGCGCCAAAAAGATAGCCGCAGCCTCGGCCTGGTGGGAGTCAATCAGCGCATCCACCACGCGCTCGAGGTCACGCGGGTCGAGAACTTTTTTCATTTTTACAAGACAATTGCCGAGGCCGAGAACGTGGCCTGAGCGGCGCGGGATCGCATAAATCATCGATGCTGTCCGCAGCTGCCGAGCTTAGCTCGGCGGGACGGGCGCGGACGCCCGTCCCTAGGTGATTGAGGTTGAAAGTCGGCCAAAAGAAAGGCGGCCTGCCCGGGCCGCCTTCTCTCTCCGAATTTTGGTTGTGGCTTAGACGCCTTTGACGTTCTCCGCCTGCCAGCCCTTCGGGCCTTTGACCACGTCGAACTGAACTTGTTGACCTTCCTGCAGGCTGCGAAACCCGTTTGCCTGAATGGCGGAGAAGTGCACGAATACATCTTCACCATTCTGGCGGCTGATGAAACCATAGCCCTTGGCGTCGTTAAACCACTTTACTGTTCCTGTCTCCATGATGTTGCTGTGTTCCTTTTGTGTTGAAGTGTGCGCCGGAACTCGCAGGATAGTGCTGGCAGATCACGCTCAGGCAGGTCACGCTGTGGCGCAGGTCACGCTGTAGAGCAGGGTACTGCTGACAACCGCAAAGTCAAACGCACCTAGATTTTACATATTCGGGGATAAATGGCTAGAAAATTTTGTCATTACCGGCGTAACTGCCGGATGCCTCCTACAGGCCCATCCTGGCGGATACAGCCTTCCCGGTAGGAAGACATTGCTCGCTCCCCGTAAGGAATTGCCCGATTAGACCCTTCTTCGAACTGCGCATCAAATTGAAAAGTAAGGAGCCCGGTTTTTGGCAGGGTTCTTGCTTCTACATCGAAAAGGGGAGGATTTATGCTGGACATGAACGTCGAGACCTTCAACGACCTGGCCGTAGTTGCGTGTAAGGGCAGAATCGTCCGCGACGACACCGTGTTCAAGCTTCGCTATGTTGTGCAAGCCCAGACGACCGCCCGCACCATTGCGCTCGATCTATCCGAAGTAGAGGCCATTGGCGGAGGCGGACTCGGCATGCTGGCCTTCCTCGAGCGCTGGGCGCGCGAAAAGGACATTCGCTTGAAACTCTATTGCCCCTCGCCGGCGGTCGTGCAAGGCCTGGCGCAAAACCGTTCCTTGGGGAATTTCGAGATTGCGACTTTCCCTGAAATGATGGAAGCCTTCAGCCACACCGATAGCCGCTATTCCGACAAGCGCTATGATGTTGCGGCCTGAGCAGCCGATTTGCAACTTCTTCGCGGCTCATTCATCATCAGGGAATGATAATTCGATTGTGGCCCAGCGGCGCTCTCGCCGCAGCCCTGCTGATTGTTCTCTCCTACTTTTTCATGCCTGCTCCGATACTCGCCCAGGGCGACGTTGTCGGAGATGTGCGCGCTCAGCTAAGTCAGAACTCCTTCGCTGCGGCGGAGTCAGAGCTTAATTCCTACAAGTCGCAGCACGGCGTTACTCCCGAGTATCTCGAAGCATTGTCTTGGATGGGTCGCGGAGCGGCCGCGATCGGCCAATGGGACAAAGCTACGGCCTATGCCACCGAGACGCGCACATCGTGCGAGCAGCAATTAACCAAACGCAAACTCGATGCCGAGCCACACCTGGCGCTCGCCCTCGGAGCTGCTTATGAAGTTCTGGCCCAGAGTCTGGATGCGCGAGGTCAGCACGCCCAAGCGGTCAGCCTGTTGCGCACGGCTTTAACGCGCTACGGTAATACCTCGATTCAAGCGCGGCTCAAAAAGAATCTCAACCTGCTCGTTCTCGTCGGCCAGCCCGCGCCGCCTTTGCAAGAGGCGCAATATCTTGGACCGAAGCCACCCACACTCGCCTCGCTGAAAGGCTCGCCCGTGCTCTTATTCTTCTGGGCGCACTGGTGCGTGGACTGCAAAGCGGAAGTGCCTGTGATAACTCGATTGCGCCAGGAGTTCTCTCGCGACGGCCTGGTGGTCATCGGCCCGACGAAACTCTACGGTTACGCCGCGCAAGGAGCCGATGCCACGCCCGGCGTCGAGCGCTCCTATATTGAATCGGTGCGCGACCGCTATTACGCCAGCCTGCAGGACATGCCGGTGCCGCTGAGCAAACAGAACTTCGACGCCTACGGAGCGAGCACCACGCCGACGCTCGTCGTGTTGAATCGCGCTGGGCAAGTCGAAATGTATCATCCGGGAGCACTCTCCTACGGCGAACTACGCGCCGCTCTGGAGAAGGCAGTCGCCCGCTAGCTCGCCAAGTTCACGTAGGGGCAGGTGGCCCCACACCTGCCCAGCCGAGCGAAGCTCGGCAATTGTGGGCAGTCGCCTCACTTTGGACTAGCTCTAGAGAATCGGCAGCTATATAGATAGAGAAGCGATACCACCATGGATCGAAGCGCACTGTTCGGCATGACCACCGGCGCCGCCGTAATGTTCGGCTTCGGCATCGTCTGGCTGCTGTTCGGCTGGTTTTGCGGACGACCTTCGCCAAGATGGCTTCGGATTTCCCCTCTGGTCGTGGGGTTCGCGCTGGCAACATCGATCACACTGCTTGCACTCCGGGCATCGCACCTGCCGCTCGACCTTGCTCCACTAACCCCGCATCAGCTCGCCCTTAACCGCGAGATCGCGGGTCATTTTTACCTGGTTTTCGGGATCGAGCTGGTTGCAATTTTATCGGCCGTGGTGGTGCTGAACTTGATCCATTACCCCGATTTCATCCTCTCCGGCATCGCATTGATGGTCGCCGTGCATTTCTTCCCACTCGCGGCTCTATTTAAAGCCCCCGTCTACTATGGGACGGCTTTGGTCGGATGTGCCATTGCCCTGTTTGGATTTTTCATGGCTGACGCGGGCTTGCGCCAAAAAGTGGTGGGATTGTCCTTTGGCTTGACGCTGTGGGCGACGGCCGCGTGGATCGTGTGGGCCGGCCTCTCCGCCACACCTAAAATCGGGCCGAACTTACGCCCCATGTGAAGTGCACTTTTATCTGAGTGTGCAGTGAGGTTAGGTCGAGCTACGGCGCGGCAGCCTGTTCTCGGCGCCGGCCTTGAATCTCTATATAAACATTGATCAGCGAAACTGCCGCCGGCGTTACTCCGGGAATGCGCGAGGCCTGTCCGATCGTCTGTGGAACGACCTTGCCCAGCTTCTCCTGCATTTCGCGCGACAACCCACTCACTGCCTGGTAATCGAACCAGTCGGGGATGCGGCGCTGCTCGGCTTTCTTCAGCCGTTCGATGGCGCGCTCCTGCTGGCCGAGGTATCCCGCATACTTGATTTCAGTTTCGATCGACCTGAGTTCATTGCGGATTTCAGACGAAAGCGTCACCGCGGAGCACGCTGAGTTTGCCGCGGAACTTCGTTCGAAAAATTGCGGCATCAGATTTCGAAGAACGGGAGCGAGTTGCTCGACTGTAATCTCAGGTCGCTTCAGCAATTGCGCGAGGGATTGTCCGACAGCAGACGACAGATCGTGTGGCGCGGACACTCCCTTCGATGAGCTCAGGGCAGGCCCTGTCCGCGAACTGTCGGAAGCAGCGAGAGGAGCTAGTTCGATTTTTTCCGCCATCGCTCCCGTCAGTTTCGTCCGCTCCAACACCTGCTTCACTTCGTCGAGCCGCTGGAGCTTCGCTTCAAAATCCGTCCACGCCTCGTCAGAAATCAGCCCCACCCGCCGCCCGTGAGGAGTCAACCGCCGATCGGCGTTATCGATTCTCAGGTGCAAGCGGAATTCCGCTCGCGAAGTGAACATGCGATAAGGCTCGTTTGTCCCCTTCGAAATCAGATCGTCGATCAGAATCGCCGTGTAACCTTCCGTACGGTCGAGGATTAGGGGCACCTCATTTTTCACTTTAAGAGCGGCGTTGATTCCCGCCATGATTCCCTGGCAGGCGGCTTCTTCATAGCCAGATGTGCCGTTAATCTGCCCGGCAAGAAAGAGCCCGGCAATTTTTTTAGTCTCGAGCGTCCGCTTGAGCTCTGTCGGATCGATGGAGTCGTATTCAATCGCATACCCGGGCCGCATCATCTCGGCGCCGTCGAGACCGGGAATCGACTTAAGAATCGCCAGCTGCACGGCGATCGGCAGCGAGGTGCTCATACCGTTGACGTAGATTTCGTGCGTGTTCAGCCCTTCGGGTTCGAGGAAAAGCTGGTGCGTGAGCTTGTCAGGAAACTTGACAATCTTGTCTTCAATCGAAGGACAGTAACGCGGCCCCGTCGATTGAATCTGTCCGCTATACATCGGTGAACGATGGACGTTCTCACGAATGATGCGATGCGTCTCTTCGGTCGTAAAAGCGATGTAGCAAGGCACCTGCGTGTCGTGATGCGCAACACGGCGGGTGCGAAAGCTGAACGGAGTGGGATCCAAATCACCCGGCTGCCGCTCAAAGCGGGACCAGTCGATGGTGCGGCCATCGAGACGTGGAGGCGTTCCAGTCTTCAGACGGCACCCGCGCAGCCCGAGCTTCTTGAGCGCTTCGCCGAGGAGAACTGCGGCGGGCTCACCGGACCGTCCCGCCGGATATTGCTGCTCCCCGCAATGAATCAGGCCATTGAGAAAAGTTCCAGTCGTGATGATAACCGCGTCCGCCGAGACGCGACGGCCGTCGCGAAGAAGAATGCCGCGAATGCGGTCGTTGGTCGCTAGTCGTTGGTCGTTGGGAGAGGTGCTGCCCTCACCGGAATCCGCAAGCGATGAACGAACATCGACCAATGACTCCAAAATCACATCCGCCACTTCCGCCTGCTTGATCTTCAGATTCGATTGCGACTCCAGAACCTCGCGCATCTTCAGGCGATAGGCCTGCTTGTCGCATTGCGCCCGAGGCGACCAGACCGCCGGCCCGCGCGAGGTATTGAGCAAGCGGAACTGAATGCCGACCGCATCCGTAATTTCTCCCATGATGCCGCCGAGCGCGTCCACTTCGCGCACCAGGTGTCCCTTGGCGATGCCGCCGATAGCAGGATTGCAGGACATTTGCGCAATTAAATCGACGTTCAACGTAAAGAGAGCGGTCTTCAAACCCATGCGAGCCGAGGCCATGGCGGCTTCGCAGCCGGCATGACCGGCGCCTACCACTACGACCTCGAAATGTTCATCGAACTTTTGCGTCTGCGTCTGCATGTGTGTTGGCGAAACTCCATTACTTAATACTGCAGCACGAGGGAGGAGATGCGGCTGATTCATTGTAACAACCCTCATCGGCGAAGGTCTGACGTCGCGGGTCACGCGGAGCGGTGATGGGTCACCTTCATCCGAACTCCGCGTGAGACCGATCTAAGGCAATTTATGCCGGGTTGGCATCGCCCTGGCAATGGAATCTTCATGTCCGCGTCGGGCGTTTTAGCTGGCTTGCGTCTTGATGTCAACCGTTACATGCGTTCCAAAACGCGTCCCCTCGCGACCAATCTCATCTTTCGGTTGGCAACCGGCTCTCAACCTCCAATCCCGTTCGTGCGGCCAAGCCAGTTCCAGGCGCTTCACCAACCGCATAGCCAGGAACTTTGAGGTGAAGAAATAGCCTTGACCGCGGCGAGTTTTTCGCAAGAGCTGAGACCTGACACTCAACCCCTGCCCTACAGCGTGCGTTTAAACAACGGTACCGCCGCCGCCAGCGTCACCACCGCAAAAATCGTCAGGTAAACCATGTCTGGCACAATCGCGCCCAGCCCCGTTTCCTTCAACAGCAGCGACTTGAATCCATGCACCGCATAGGTGAACGGATCGACCTTCGCGATCGCCCGCAACCACGGCGGAAACGCCTCCACCGGATAAATCGATCCGCTGGGAAAAAACAGAAGCGTATTCAAAATTCCAAACATCGCCCGCGGCACCAGCGGATCTTCCACTCGCGCCATCAACAAAAACATCATCGAATTAAACGCCAGCGAGGTCAGCACGATCATCACCAGCAAGCCCAACATCGTCGCCGGATTGAATATTGTTCCCACGCCCGCGATCAGCGATCCCACCACCGTGATCACGACCCCGGTCATCACCGCCTTGATCGCTCCCGCTCCGTTCAATCCAAATACCAACTCGGCCTTGGTGATCGGCGTCACCAGATATCCCTCATGCACGCCGCGCGCCTTATCGTCGATATAAAGCATTCCGCCGCCGATCATCACCG
>Ga0209008_1000034_pt1 | contig 73570 bp, 66 predicted proteins | sample JacPin_JW_Ref_O3_FD_187963 | JGI IMG/M metagenome (GOLD analysis project Ga0209008, IMG submission 187963) | Forest soil microbial communities from Algoma, Ontario, Canada - Jack Pine, Ontario site 1_JW_Ref_O3 (SPAdes) (version 2) | ecosystem: Environmental > Terrestrial > Soil > Boreal... | reverse complement strand
TCGCGCATCTTCCTCCTGCAGATGAGCCGAGTCAGGCAGCAGCACCGCACAAAGTTCGTGAGTAGCAGCATTCGCATAGATCGGGCCGCGATAGCCGTTCCGAAACAGCCGCGGGAGATAGCCGGTATGGTCGATATGCGCGTGCGTCAGCAGCACCCAGTCGATGGTCGCTGGATCCAGGGGAAGCTTGTCCCAGTTCCGCTGCTTGAGATCTTTTGAGCCTTCGAACAGTCCGCAATCGACCAGAAGCCGCTTTCCCTCAGCCTCGATCAAATACTTTGAACCGGTCACAGTTCCTGCCGCGCCAAGAAACGTCAGTTTAGCCATAGGGGCGGTATTCTAAGACGAATCGTCAGAAAGTATCATCGCTTTCTAGTCTGGGATTCGCCGCAAAGAATGAACCACTTATGTTGGCACGCAGGCAGAAAAGCCAGATGCGGCGACACTATGTGGCAACAGTTCGTGATTTTCTAGGGCAATTTCTTGTGGGGTACGTCGATCTTGAGACCTGAGATTTGGGAGGCGCCTACGACCCAGAGATGTCACCTATGTCTCGAGTACGTTGTTAGAGATGTATTAGGTACGAAGTGTCACCTATGTGTCCGGGTTGGACCAAATAATGATGGTGGAGCCGATGGGATTCGAACCCACGACCTCCTCGATGCCATCGAGGCGCGCTCCCAACTGCGCCACGGCCCCACGCAGGAGAAGTGTAGCCGAAATCCTAAAATAGTCCATGCGAGAAAGCGGCGATGCGACCGTCGACTGGCCGAATCGTCCTTGTAAGCTTAACAAAACAGGTTGTTTGAAAGGAATGCCTTGTCTCAGCCAGCAGTACCTCCGGACCATAATCATTCGACACCTTTTTCTGCTATGCTCTGCAACATAGTGGGGCAAACTGGTGTCTAAGCTTAGCATCAGGGTTGGCCCGAGGAGCGCGGCGCACGCAATGGGCGAACTGGCACACAGTCTGTCGTGGGCAGGCGACGAAGGCGAGCTGGTCACCAAGCTTCAGGCCGGCTCGGATTCCGCTTTTGACTACCTCGTCACCTACTATCACTCCAGTGTTTACAACCTCGTATATGGCATTCTTTCCGATCGCGCCGACGCCGCCGATGTTACCCAGGAAGTTTTTCTGCACGTTTTTCGCGGGATCCGGGGATTCCGCGGCGGAAGTTCTCTGAAGACCTGGCTCTATCGCATCTCGGTCCGTCAGGCGCTGAACCACCGGCGCTGGTGTTGGCGACATCACCGCATGCAGACCTCCATTGACGTTGCGGGCACTGACCAGAATCCCGTGCTGGAACTGAAGGACGCTGAAGCCACTCCCTTCGAGCAGTGCGCAGCGCACGAGGTTCAGGCCACCGTTCGCCATGCTCTCGCAACAGTGCCCCCGGTGTTTCGCAGTGCGGTCATCTTGAGAGATCTTGAGGGACTTTCCTACGAAGAGATCGCGGAGGTCCTGGAGGTTTCAGTTGGAACGGTAAAATCCCGAATTATGCGCGGAAGGCGAATGCTGAAGGAGATTCTCGATCCGTTGCTCAGGGCTCCTCAATCCGACTTCCACGAAGCGTTAGACCATGCCAGTCCGGGCGAAGCGGTCGTAACTGCCGGGTCGCGGACTCTAGTGCGCCGTCGCGCGAAGGTTCCATTCGCAGCCCGCCCCGAGACTTTCGAGCCGCCGCGACTGGAATCAAGTGAGCCGGCCGAATTGCCGGGGGCGCCGCTATGAACTGTCGCGAAGCACAACAGCGGCTGCCCGGCTATCTTGACGGAGGTATCCGTTCGCGTGATCGCGTTCTTTTACGCGAGCATTTGGATACTTGCGAAGACTGCCGACAGCAGCTTGGGCGCTATCGAATGTTGGCAATGCACTTGGCCAACGTCAAGCCTGTGGATGCGCCGGCGGGTCTGGCTGCGCAGATTCGTGCTCAGACCTCGCAGGTGCGTTCTCCGTGGGCGCTCGTGAACCGATTATGGGTTCGTGCGCTTTTGGTGTCGCAGAATATCCTTGAGCCGCTCGCGGTTCCTGCCACTGGCGGGGTACTGACGGCGGTGGCCGTTTTCATGTTGGTCGTGCAGAGCATGCTCGTGGGAATGCCTATTGGCCGTGTAGAAGCTGACGATCTGCCATTGAATTTGGTTCAGCCGGCGCAGTTGGAGAGTCTGGCGCCTTTCCCGGTCCCTGGAATCGGTCGACCCGATGGCCAGCCCGACTCGGCGCCTCTTTTGATCGAGGCGACATTGAACGCCCAAGGCGAGGTTCTTTTTTACAAGATTCTTTCCGGTCCCAACGACGCTGCAGTACAACGGCAGATTGACCAAGTCCTTCTGTTTTCCCGGTTCCGTCCTCAGCTGGGTTTCGGACGCCCGATGGGCGGCGGACGTGTCCTTCTGAGCTTCAGCGAAGTTCGGGTCCACGGCTAGTTTCCTGCCGACGTTCTCCTGCTAGCTCTTTCTTCGCAATTCTTGACTCTATTCGACCGGCTCGTTAGAGTTCCTACGGTTGGTAGGCTGGATGGTGTCGCGAATTCCGGAGAAAACGATTGCCCACCGCACCGCATCCCACAGGGCATATAGGTTGAGGAGTTTGCTCATCGGAAAGTTCGCTCATAAATTAGCCGCCGCGTACTCCATGCTCGTACTCGCGACCGTGACGATCGGCCTTGGCGGCATGGCGCGCAACTCGCAGGCACAGGAAGCCCCGCCGCCCAGCGATACAGGCATCAGTGTCGACGCCAGCCCACAGATCTTCGCCGTCATGTGTGCGCTTGACGCCGCCGGCTTTGATTCGCAGGAAATCACCCCTGCGGATATGCCCGCGCGGGTCGCGCTTCGCGAGGACTTGCTCAAGTTGCAGGGGCCGGCAACACAAGCCCTGCGCCAGTTTTATCGGGACCATGCCTTGGCGAGCTCGACCGAGACACTTACGCCCTACATGACCTTTGCTTTGGTGGCCGATCCCCCGCCTGGCTTCCAGCTGCCGGCCAACCGTGATCTGCTTCCGCCGTCCGTGCTTACGATCGACGGGTTTCAGGAGATTATCTCTAACTTTTACCAGGAAGCGCACCTCGATGCGCGCTGGCCCAAAATTGAACCTGAGTCCGAGCCGGTCATCGTCGGTTTTCGGGCTGTCCTTCGAAGAATCGTGACCGTTTCTAACGCGTACCTGCGCGAACTCGGCAAGCCGGCTTATGGACGCACCTTCACTGTGTATGTCGAGCCGCTGGTCGGATCTCGGGCAAACTTTCGCAACACTGGCGACCGATACGCGATTATCGTCGGCAGACTGTCCGATTCATCCGTTGATACGATTCAGCATGCCTACTTGCACTACATGCTCGATCCCTTCGTCCTGCGCTATCGGCCCGTTGTGTACACCAAGCGTGCCCTGTTGAACGTGGCGGAGCGGGCGCCACAGCTCCCATCGGAATACCACGATGATTTCGTCTCCTTTATGGACGAGTGCTTGATCAAGGCCGTTGAGTTGCGACTCCGCCATCTGTCGGGTGAGCGGCTCGAAGCCGAGCTCAAGAACGATGACGAATCAGGTTTCATCCTGGTGCGCCCTCTCGTCGCGCAGTTGCAGAAATTCGAAAAGGATGCGCCGGCGATGTCGTACTATTTCCCGGGGCTAATTACGGGCATCGACGTCGAGGCGGAGCAGAAGCGTCTGCAAGGGATCACATTTGCCTCAGCCGAAGCTACTCCCGCCCTGGAGCATGGCCAATCCGAGCCTCGGCAATCGGAGCTGGAACAGTGGGTCGCCCAAGGCAATCGCCAAATTGCGAGCAAGGATACTGAGGCAGCCGCGGCAACCTTTCAGACCGCGTTCGCCAAGTATCCGAACGATCCGCGAGTTATGTATGGCCTGGCGATCACATCTGTACTTTCGGGCGAAGGGGACCGCGCCAAGGAGCTTTTCGAACAGCTTGTTTCCGCGCGAAATTCGAGGGCGCCAGGTGACAACGGCGCCCCGGCGCCCGATCCGTCTATCATCGCGTGGTCGCATGTATACCTCGGGCGCATCCATGATCTCGAGGACGAGCGCGAGCTAGCCGTGAACGAGTACCAGGCGGCCCTGGCTGTCGAAGGGGCCCCGGAGGTTGCGCGGGTGGCTGCGCAGGGCGGCGTTGAGACCGCCTACAGGCCACCGGCGCGCCCAGGCAAAGACCAGCAAGGCCAGCCATGAACCGAACGTCCCGTGTTAAGGTTTGCTCTGGAAAGTCCCGAACAAAGGAGCACAGCTGGCTGTGAGCACTGCATCGATGCGATTTGCCGCTCGGGCCATATTACTTCTCTCCTTTGCCGGCATTCCTTGTGCGCCTATGTCGCTTGCTCAGATGGGTGGCTCGCAGGCGCGGCCGATACAGTCGTCGACCGATATGCAACAGACCGAGATGCACCAGCTGACGGATGTACAGAGACAGCCGGGCGTAACGGTAGATGCGAAGGAGCAGAAGGCCTACGACGCCTTTTACCACGCGAGCGTGGAAGATCCGGACAAGAAGATTCTGCTTGGCAATGCCTTCCTGGAAAAATACCCCAAGAGCATTTTTGCGGAGGCGGTAGAGGCCGGACTTGCGAACACCTACTTCGCCGAAGAAGATTGGAAGGATTTTTATGCGGCGGCGGACAAAGCTCTGGCCATCAAGCCAGACGACGTGGACATCTTGGCTTCGGTCGGTTGGGTGATACCGCATTTCTACAATCCGCATGACGACAATGCAGTCGAGCAATTGAACAAGGCTGAAACCTGCGAGAAGCACGCGATCGAGGTAATGGCCGCGATGCCCAAGCCTGCGAGCCTGACAGACGCCCAGTTTGCCGCCGCGAAAGCCCAGAAAGCCAGTCAAGCGCACAGCGCCCTGGGGCTGGTCTATTTCCGCCGCGAAGACTATGCCAACTCGGTGACGGAGCTTCAGCAAGCGATGCAGAACAACGCGAATCCCGATCAAACCGATCTGTTCGTGTTGGGAATGGACTTGCAGAACTTGGATAAATTTGCCGACGCCGCCGACGTGTTCGGGCGTTGCGGTCAGCTCGCAGGAAACTTGCAGGACCGCTGCAAGCAGAATGCCGAAATGGCAAAAAAGCAGGTTGATCAGCCCAAGTAGTGAGCATCAGATCTCAACTGAGGAAAGGCACAGGGACAATGAGGCTTCGACTTACCGCTATTGGACTTCGCATGATGCTGTTGACCTTCGCAGTCAATTTAGGGATTGCCGCAGTCTGCTTCGCACAGGGTGCACCGCCCAGCTTGAAAGGCTCAACGCCGCCGTCTTCTTCGTCTCAAAACGCGCCGCAGGCAGGCCAGAACGCGCCGCCGGCTGCTCCGAAGGTTGATCCGGCGGAGGAGGCCGCCTACAAGGCTTTCTTCGATGCTGGAACCAGCGCTCCGGACAACAGGATCCAGCTCGGCAATGACTTCCTGCAAAAATATCCGACGAGTCGCTACGACGAATCCGTTTATGCCGGACTCGTTCAGGCGTATTACGAAAAACAGGACTGGAAGAACTTCTATGCGGACGCGGATAAGGCTATTGCGCTGTATCCGGACGACGTGACCGTTCTCACCATCGTTGGCTGGGTCATCCCCCATGTTTTTAATCCCGAGGACGCCGACGCGACAAAAAATCTCGATAAGGCGGAGCGCTACGAGAAACACGCAATTGAACTCATTGGGGCATTGCCGAAACCAGCCAACTTGTCCGACGATCAGTTCGCCCAGTCCAAGGCGGCGGTGCTCAGTGAGGCCCATAGTGGCCTCGGCCTGGTGTATTTTCGGCGTCAGCAGTCTGCTGAGTCTGTCGCGGAATTGCAGCAGGCGACGCAAGCTGCGCCAAGTCCCGATCAAACCGACTTTTACGTCCTCGGCCTGGATTTGCAAAAGCTGAATCGCTTGCCGGAAGCTGCAGACGCCTTCAATCGCTGTTCCCAGATTATGGGAGGTTTGCAAGATCGCTGCAAACAGAATGCGGACGCGGCCCGCAAACAAGCGGCGCAGCCGAAGTAGTGCAGAAAGGCGACGCGGCCATGACCGCAGGGGAGCTCAACGATCTTGAGACGGTCCTCGGTCACCATTTCGAGTTGCCCGAACGGCTCGAGCGTGCCCTGACTCACCGGTCGCATCGCCAAAATAGCGCCGGAATCGACAATGAGCGACTCGAATTCCTCGGAGATCGCGTGCTGGGTCTGGTTGCGAGCGAACATCTGTTCGGATCCTCACCGCGATGGGACGCAGGTCAGCTGTCGAAGGGTCTGGCGCGGTTGGTGAGCGCTGCCTCGATTCATGGTGCGGCACAGCGATTGAAGCTGGGCAGTTACCTCCGCCTCGGACCCGGCGAGGAAAAGACCGGCGGCCGGGAGAAAAGACGTCTGCTCGCCGACGCCTATGAGGCAATTGTTGGCGCTATCTATCTCGACGCTGGCTTGCCAGCTGCCGCCGCGTTTCTGAGGCGCACTTTGATTGACCCGGCGCTGGCCGACGGAGTAGAGGGCCTTGAGCGGCCCGATCACAAGTCAGCCTTGCAGGAATGGTTGCAGCAGCGCGGCCTCGGCGCTGCTGCCTATCGCATCACGAACGAATCCGGGCCGGAGCATAACAAGACGTTTGAGGTTGAGGTTTGGCACAAGGGAGTTCGGCTATCCGCGTCCCGGGGCCTCAGCAAGAAGGAAGCCGAGCAGGCCGCAGCGCGGTTGGCGCTCGAGACGCTGGTGCAAAGCGGTGAGATCGCCTGAATGGAATCGCTCGAAACAGGAAACCCAGTATTGGATTCTGCCGAAAGCGTAGCGCCGGTCGCCGCGGCGCCGCGCGCTCGTGCGCCAAAGGCTAGCTACGCGGACTTTCTGGAATCTCTGCTAGTCACCATTCTTCTGGCGCTGTTTGGAACCACTTTTATTTTGCAGGCCTTCAAGATTCCGTCCCAATCCATGGAACCGACACTGCTTGTCGGCGACCATCTCCTGGTGAACAAGTTCATCTTTGAAGGCAACGGCTCCTGGTTTGAAAAGCTGCTTCCATACAGGGCCGTTCGCCGCGCCGACATCGTCGTCTTCAAGTTTCCGTTCGACGATCATCCTCACTACGTGAAACGCGTCATCGGACTACCCGGTGATCGCATCCGAATCGTCGACCAACAGGTTTACGTCGACGGAGTTCGACTAATTGAACCCTACGTTGTTCACGATCCCTCCGCGGACGATCCCTATGCCGACAACTTTCCCCCGTCCGATGCCGGCTTCCCGAAGTGGGGGCTGCGCCCTGAATGGGCGCAGGAGATCATGACCTCGGTTCACAACGGTGAGCTTCTTGTGCCACCCGACCATTTCTTTGTCATGGGTGATAACCGTGATCGGAGTTGGGATAGTCGCTACTGGGGTTTTGTGGACCGTCAAGCCATCATGGGCCGCCCCATGGTGATTTACTGGTCTGTCGCAGCGACAGCTGAGGACTACAATGACCGCAGTCTCCTGGGTACCCTGCGAGGCATTGAAGATGGGCTGATTCACCTTTCCAGCCGCACGCGCTGGAACCGGATGCTGCGCGAAGTTCACTGAACCGGGGAGTTGGTTGCTGTTTCGTAGCGATTCGCAATGTCAGATACCTATTCGGAATCTATCCCGCGCGTGGAAACGCTGCCGCCGATGCAGGCGCGGCCCGGGCTCTGGGCTCGACTGCTGAGGCGGGTCCTTGTCTTGCTCGTCCTCCTGTGGATCGCCTCGGAGGCAGTTTCCGCTACGATGCAGTACACCGGCCTCCGAAGAGTCTTGACGGCGCGAATCGAAGCGGCCTTCGGCCGACCTGTTGACGTCGGCAGTTATCATTTCAGTTTGTGGAATGGGCCCGCGCTGGAAGCGAACTCCGTGATCGTCGGCGAAGATCCGCGGTTCGGCCATGAATACTTTCTCCGTGCCGAGTCGATGACCGTTCGGCTGCGTTGGGCCAGCCTGCTGCGTGGGCGCATCGAGCTTGGCACCCTCTCGCTAACCCGCCCCAGTTTAAATCTCGTCCGCAACGCCGCGGGTGATTGGAATCTTGGTGAGTGGCTTCCGCAGCCGACCGGAAGCCCGTCCTTCCGGGTGCCGGTCGGGCCTTCGCTCCCGACATCGCCGGTCCGCTTTCGACGGATCGACGTAGAGGGCGGGCGTATCAACTTCAAAAATGGCGACGAAAAGCTGCCGCTGGCCTTCGTCGGGGTGAAAGGTACTGTTGAAACCGATCGCCCCGGCCGCTGGACCATGAACCTCGACGCGACTCCGTGGCGCGCCGCCGTGGCGGTGCAACAGGCCGGGACCATTCACCTCGCGGGTGACTTGGGCGGGACTTCTTCGCGTCTCCGCCCCGCGGCTCTGGACATTTCCTGGACTGACGCGTCGATCTCGGACGTGTTGCGGCTCGCAGGTGGGAATGACGCCGGGATTCGCGGCGCACTGGCCGTGGCGGTCAGCGCTCGTGCGCGCGAGCAGGACGACGGTTGGGCTATTCACGGGCGCGCGGAACTGCAGCAAGTCCATCGCTGGGATCTCGCACTTCGACCCGATACGCCCTCGGTGAACCTAATCGCCCAAACGAACTGGCACCCTACGGCGCCTGACATCGAGTTGACCGACGTTGCGCTCGAAGCTCCTCATTCGAGCGCGCACGCCTCCGGTAGGATTCGATGGAGTCTCGCGGGTTCCGTCTCGGGGGAGAAATCTCCTGCAGTTCAGTTCGCGATATTGTCGCACCTCGACGCAAGCGACCTCTTGCCGTGGCTGCGGGCATTTCGGCCCGGTGTTGGCGAAAGCATCTCCGTTCGCGGCCACGCGGATGTTCACGCAAATGTCGTCGGCTGGCCCATTCACGTCGTAGATGGCACCATGTCGAGCGCGGGGCTTGATTTCTCCGGCGCTGACCCCGGCACGCCGGTTCATTTGGGACAAGTCCAGGTCGTTTCCGATCGTGAACAGATTTCCTTTCTTCCGATGTCTCTTTCCTGGCGCGCTGCTTCGGGCCTATCCGACGGCGAGTTTCGTCTGGACGGCGCCGGGAAACTCCCGCAGGGCGCGATTCCCGGGTGGCACATTTCAGGAAGCACCAGCCAGGCGCGCGATCTGATTGCAGCCGCGGCCGCGTTCGGTTGGAATCTCTCCCGTGGATGGGAACTCGCGGGTCCTTTCGCCTGCGACCTCCGCTGGCAGGCAGCCCCTTATCCATGGGTCGGGGGGGTGAACCAACCCGTCGGATGGATCGAATTCGGCGGAGCGGGCGCGGTTCCAGGGGCGGCCGGCGATACGCTTCGCGCTCCTTTCTTGAACCGTCCGATTGAACAGATAAAGGCCCGCGCAGAATGGAAAGCGAACTCTCGCCATATCGCGCTAGGTTCGGCGCAGGCCTTCGGAGCGCGCTGGAGCGGTACCTTTGACCGGCCCGAACTATCGCGCGAGTGGCTGTTTGCGATCTCGGCGGACCGTCTTAACGCGGGAGATCTCGATCGCTGGCTTAATCCGGCATGGCGCCAGAGTTTCCTAGACCGCATGCTGCCGTTTCTGAGTCCGCGCGCGCAGACCAGTGCCGCACCAGAATATCTCCGGGCGAGCGGACGCCTCGCGCTTGACCAGTTCACGCTGCTACCGCTGGTAGTCCGTCATCTGCAGGGTGAATTGAAAATCGACGGGCGCCATATCTTGCTCACCGACGCGACAGGGCAGTTCTATGGCGGCCAGGTCAGTGGTTTGCTCGACGCCGAGCTAAGCGCCGCGCCCGTGTATCGCGCGGATCTGGATTTCTCCCGCATCGATATTTCCGCGCTCTCGGCTGCGACGCCGGTGCTCGATGGGTTTAGGGCCGAATCCGCAGCCGGCCAAGTCTCGTTTGTCGCGCGCGGCGCCAATCGAGCCGACCTTCTTGCGTCTCTTACCTGTCAAGGCAGCGTTCGCGCCACCGGCCCCGAACTTCTCAACTTTGATCTGGAAGAGTCGCTGGTTGGCAAGTCCGACGTCGCCGGATCCACTCGATTTCCCTCCGGCTCCGCCACCTTTTCCTGTGGGCAGCGGGTGATTGACATTCAAACGCTGAGCCTGGTGACCGGAGCGGATACCGCCGCGAACGGTTCCGGCAGCATAGATTTCAGCCGCAATCTCGACCTGCGAATGCGGGTCGGCTCGGCGTCTCCGTCAAGCGACGGTCGCGCCGTGGCTTCCTTTCGACTCGCTGGGACCCTTGCCGCGCCAAAGGTCGCGCTACCCCAACCTCCACCCCGCCGTTCGCGCTAGGGCGCCCCGGGCAGCTTTTTCGTCACACGCGAACCGAGGCGCAACTCAAAGGATTCGCTAGACCTGCCAAGCGCATTCGTCGGGCATCGTCGCGCCTGTTGTGGCAGTTTGGCCGAGCCGGTTGTCCTTTTGGACAGAACGGGCCTGGTCCGACACGAAACTGGAACGCCCTCTCCCGCATCTTTCCTGTGGCTCCTCCCCTCTTCCCCACACCCCAAACCGTGTGCTAGCGTTCGTTCGATGCGGTCCCGGCGCACAAATCGGATCATCCTGGTTCACTTAGTGAGTTTCACGCTGGTTACGCTTGCGACCACGGCCGGCGAGCGTGAGCGTTTCACCCCCAAGTTCGTGCCTGGCGAAGTCCTTCGCTATCGCATCGAATCCCGCACCACCACTACCGGAAAGACCACCACGCCCATCGTCAATCCTGAAGGAGGCTCGCAGTCAACGCAGGCGGTCCATATGGTTGTCCGCCTGGACACGCTCGACGTCGCGCCGTCGGGCGAGGTCCGGTTCCGAGCGACCTACGAGAAGTCGAGTGCGGAATCTGAAAGTGACGCGCTGGATCTCTCGGCGTCTTCATTTGCTGATCAATACAATCGATTCGAAGGCCACTCGGTAGAACTCACCATGGAGCCGGGCGGGCAATTTCGGGTCCTCAAGGGCGGGGGCACAACGCCTGCTGACCGGCCAGTAGACTCGGGCGAACCGGCTGATGATCCGGTGCTTGCGCTGCTCCAGGGACTCTCGCTCGGGGGCGTGTTGCCGGTAAAGGGTGTCGCCGTCGGCGAGAAATGGACAAGCGAGCAGCCGATTGAAGGCGCGTTGCTCGCCGGCCTTTTCCGGCGCACGGAGTCCTCCTATCTACGCAACGAGCCATGCGGGTCTTCCGCGGAGTCCAGGACTTCCGTGAATCAAGCAGGAGGTCGTCCCGACGATTGCGCCGTGATCCTGACCCATTTCGAAATACTTCGCCACGGGTCCGCTCATTCCGACGTTACGCCCGACGACTACCGGCGGAACGGCCTGCGCACCTCCGGCACCTGGACGGGTTCTGGAGAAAGCCTCGACTCCATCTCGCTTTCAACCCACCTCCTTGTTAGTTCGACGCTCACGAGCACGCAGGAAATGGACTACCGGATCACCAGCGCCAACACCGGCTCGAGTATCCATCACGTCGGCAAGGTGCGAAACCAGTCCGAAATTAGCTCGGTACCAGACCAGCCGTAGAGCCCGCTCGAGAACCAGAAGCCAAGGTGCCTTTGACAGAAGGAGTATAATAAAGAGTTTCGAGTGCCACAGATTTCGGTCCAGAGGCGGTGCGCTATGAAATTTAAACTTGCGAGTGACTACGAGCCCCGGGGCGACCAGCCGGAAGCCATCTCCCGGCTTGTTCGTGGGCTGAGCGACGGCGACCGCCACCAGGTATTACTCGGTGTCACCGGATCGGGCAAGACCTTCACGATGGCAAAGGTGATCGAGCAGCTCAATCGCCCGTCGATCGTCCTTGCGCACAACAAGACGCTCGCTGCGCAGCTCTACCACGAATTCAAATCGTTTTTCCCGCAGAACGCTGTCGAGTACTTCGTGAGCTACTACGATTACTACCAGCCAGAGGCCTACGTTCCAGCGAGCGATACCTTCATCGAAAAGGAATCCACGATCAACGACGAGCTCGACAAGTTACGCATGAGCGCCACGCGGTCGCTCTTTGAGCGTCGCGACGTAATCATCGTGGCGTCTGTCTCCTGCATTTACGGGATCGGATCGCCCGACGCCTATTTCGGAATGATGCTGATGCTTGAGAAGGGCCAGTCCATCGCGCGCGAGTCTATTCTGCGAAAGCTCGTCGAAATCCAGTACGAGCGGTCCGAGGATCTCCGCCGCGGCACGTTTCGCGTTCGCGGGGACATGATCGAGATTTTTCCTCCCTACGATGACCTCGCTGTCCGAATCGAGCTCTGGGGCAGCCAGGTGGAAGCGATCCGCAAAATCGATCCGCTCACTGGTCAAATTCGCTCCCGAGAAGGGGAAATCTCCCGCCTGCCGATTTACCCGAAGACGCACTACGTACTGCCTGCCGCTCAGAAGGAGCGCGCCATTCAAACCATCTACGAAGAGCTCGATTGGTGGAAGGGCGAACTGGTGCGGCAGGGAAAAATCGTTGAGGCCCAGCGCCTCGTGCAGCGCACACATTTCGATATCGAGATGATGCGCACGATCGGTTATTGTCACGGGATCGAGAATTACTCCCGGCACATGTCCGGGCGCCTGCCCGGCGAAGCCCCGCCTACGTTGCTGGATTATGTTCCCTCCGATTTCTTGCTCTTCGTCGACGAATCGCACCAAGGGATCCCGCAGCTTCGCGGCATGTACGCAGGCGATCGATCGCGCAAGCAGACTCTCGTGGATTACGGTTTCCGCATGCCCTCAGCACTCGACAACCGACCACTCAACTTTGAGGAATTCGAACATCGCGTCAACCAGGTCATCTATGTTTCCGCCACGCCCGGGCCTTACGAGCTGACCAAGTCTGGGGGAGTGGTCGTCGAGCAGGTCATCCGACCCACCGGGCTTGTGGATCCGCAGACTGAGGTGCGACCGGTAAAAGGTCAAGTGGACGATCTGCTGGAAGAAATCCGCGTGCGGGCCGCGCGCAACGAACGCGTGCTGGTCACGACGCTCACCAAGCGCATGGCCGAGGATCTCGCCGAGTATTTCGCTGAGGTTGGCGTGCGCTGCCGTTATCTTCACTCCGAAATCGAAACCCTCGAGCGGGTGCGCATCCTGCGCAACCTGCGCCGCGGCGAATTCGACGTGCTGATCGGTATCAACCTTCTGAGAGAGGGGCTCGATCTGCCGGAGGTTTCGCTGGTCGCAATTCTGGATGCGGATAAGGAAGGCTACCTTCGCAGCGCCACGTCCCTGATTCAGAGTATGGGCCGCTGCGCCCGGCACATCGAAGGCCGCGCGATCCTCTACGCCGATCGCATGACCGACTCCATGCGCCAGGCCATTGGTGAAACCAGCCGCCGGCGCGCAAAGCAGGAAGCGTATAACCGCGAGCACAACATTACGCCGCTATCCATCGTCAAGAGTGTGGACATGCAGCTTGCGCGAATTGTCGAAGCGGATTACATCACCGTGCCGGCAGATGACGTTCCGATTGGCGACATCACCAACGAACACGAACTGCAGAAGGCCATCGTTCAGCTCGAAGCTCAGATGCGCGAAGCCGCGAAGAATTTCGAATTTGAACGCGCTGCAACGCTACGTGACCGCATCCGCTCACTGAAACAACGCGACCTGGGAGTCATAGCCGAGACCGAAATCCCCGCGATCGCCGAAATCTCGAAGTCGGCGCCAGTGGTAGACGAATCGGGCGCGCGACCTGCGGACTTGAGGTCCCGTCAGCCGTAATGGCTCGTCCGTCTATGGCCTATACCACTCCCCGTCGCAATTCGTTGAGCCGGTAAAACGTCCCTCTCCACACAACCCCGCCCTGCCACATGGTCACGATCGCCGATCGCACCATCATCCATGTGAAAATTAGAGCGCCGATCGGATACGTCAGCGCGTATGCCGGCTGCGCTTTAAACTCGATAGCCAGCCCTGCCTCTGCGATTACGGGCACGCCAATCGAAATCAGATCGAAGGCACGTCCCCACCCGTGGGTAAAGGCCAGTGCGATCAGCGGAAACACGAACATCAGCAGCACGCCGGCTACCTGCACGGTTGTGAGCCACAAGCGGAACCCCGACACCGCGAAGAGGTTCTTCGTCGTGCCGCGAACGATGTTGCCCACGCCCGCATGCCAGTGGACCCTCACAGCGTCCCCGCACCTTGCGACGCCCGAGCGAAGTCCGGCGTCCTTCACCAGTTTTCCCAGCTTCATATCATCGATGACTTCCATCGCCAGCCGCCGGTGAGTGCCGATCGCTTCGTAAGCGCTGCGGCGGATCAGCTGGAACGCCCCCACGCCCATATACGCACCCGACCGCGGGTTGCTTGTGCGCCATGGGCGGCTGCCCACCGCAAACGCCAGCGCAAAAAACAGCATCAAGATCTTTTCGCCGAACGTGAACATTTCCACGCGGGCAATCAACGTCATATGCTCCCAGCCGCGGCGTTGGGCCAGAGCGATCGCGCGTCGCAGCACGTCTGGCGCGAAGTGTACGTCTGCATCGGTGAAGACCAGCCATTCGCCGCCACAACGCAGGTAGGCTTCCTGCAGAGCGTGTGGCTTCCCGAGCCAGCCGGTAGGCAGATCATCGACGCGGGCAGATTTAAGGCGTGCATCGTTCCGCGCGGCAGCCTCAAGAATCGCGCCGGTGCTATCTTCAGATCGGTCATCCACGGAGATTATTTCGTAGCGGGGATAGTCGAGGGCTAGCATCGTTTCGAGCGCGCCGGGCAGCTTTTCGGCTTCGTCTCGCGCCGCGAACAGGATCGAAACAGACGGGCAGTCGGAGTCGGCTGCCGCAGCAGACTCCTTCAATGCGGGAATCGTAGGTACCCCCCGCACGATGTCGGCTGCCTGGATGATCCAGGCAAGAGCTACGACACCCAGCAGCAGGGTCCAGAGAATGTGCAACGTCCAATTTCCTCCGCCTCAATTGGGTCTAACAAGTTATGCTAGCACGCTGAATGACGCGTGTTGTTTCCATTGTCGGAGCAGGCCGCCTCGGCACCACGCTCGCGCGACGCTTGAGAGGACTCGGCTGGTCCGTAGGTGCGGTAGTCACACGATCAAGCAGGACCTCACGGGCCGCTGTACGAAAGATAGGAGCGGGCACGCCGCGCGGGCGCCTCACCCGTGATGCACTCGTCGCCGATTTAATTCTCGTGACTGTTCCGGACGACGAGCTCAAGTCCGTCGCAAGCTCTCTTGCGAAGCTGGGAGGCGAGCAATGCCGTGGCAAGATTGTCTTGCACGCCAGCGCGACGCTTGACCACTCGGTCCTTGCGCCCCTGGGGCGCCGCGGCGCCTGGACCGGATCGCTTCATCCCATGCAGACTTTCACGGGGCGCGAATCACACAGAAGCGGCCCAAACCTCGACGGGGTGACGTTCGCTGTAGAGGGCGATCCCAAAGCTCGCCGCGCGGCGCTGGCGATCGCGCGATCGCTCGGAGGCGTGCCGGTGGAGATCGACAGCCGCGACAAGCCCATCTACCACGCGGCAGCCGTATTTGTTTGCGGCAGTGGTTTCCCGCTGGTCGAATTGGCGCTGCAAATGCTCGTAAAGATCGGATTCACCCGCCTTCGCGCGATGCAGACGCTTCTACCTTTGACCCGCCAAATGCTCGATAATGTGGAGAGGATCGGCCCGAGGGCCGCCTGGACCGGACCGCTTTCGCGAAGGGACTACGCGATCGTCGCCAAGCACACGAAAGCGCTCAGGTCGTATCCGCGAGACGTGCGGCAGGCGTATGCGATCCTCGCGCTCCTGGCAGTCCGCCTCTTTTCGAAGCATCCGGTGACGGAGATCGGCAAGCTCAAGCGCGCACTCGCGCATTCCTGGGGAGGGAACAGTTGAACGTACCTTTGAAGCGTCTTCACATTCCGGTCGAGCACACCACGCTCGCCAACGGCTTGCGCGTGATTGCGTCGCCGGACCGATCCGCGCCTTTCGTAACCGTAGGCGTCTATTATCAGATTGGTTTTCGTCTGGAGCCGCACGGCCGCAGCGGATTCGCGCATCTTTTCGAGCATATGATGTTCCAGGGCTCGGAAAATGCCGGCAAAATGGAGCACATCCGCCTAATCAATTCCTCCGGTGGCATGCTGAACGGCACCACAAATTACGACATCACGAATTATTTTGAATCGGTACCGTCCAACGCCCTGGAACGCGTGCTGTGGCTCGAAGCTGACCGCATGCGCGCGCTGAAGGTCGATGACGAAAATCTCCGGAATCAGCGCGATGTCGTGAAAGAAGAAGTTCGCGTCAACGTGATGAACCAACCGTATGGGGGGTTCCCATGGCTTGATCTGCCGCCGGTCGCATTTCGGAACTGGCCCAACGCACACAATTTTTACGGTGATTTCGCCGATCTGGACGCCGCCACGCTCGCCGACGTGCAGAAATTCTTTCACACTTACTACGCGCCGAATAATGCCGTCCTCCTGATGCTCGGCGACTTCGAGCCGTCGGAAGGGTTCGCCTACGCCAAACGCTATTTCGAGAGTATTCCGGCGCAGCCGCTGTTGCCGCACGCCGACGTCAGCGAGCTGCCACAGACTGAGGAACGCAAAGGCGAGGTCGAAGAGAAACTCGGCCCGCTTCCGGCCATTGCCATCGGCTATACGCTGCCTGCGCGCGGCACCTCCGATTGGTTTACCGCCGGAATACTGGATCGCGTTTTGCACGGCGGCCGGGCTGGGCGGGTCTATCGCAAGCTGGTCCTCGAGGAACAGATCGCCGTGGATGTGGACGGCAGTGCCGACGTCTTTGACACCAACGGCCCCACGCAGATGGTCACACGCATCTTCCACAAACCCGAATTCACTTCCGAGGGCACAGTTGCCATCTTCGATGAGGTAATCGATGAAATTCAGCAGAAGGGAATCGCGCTCGATGAACTGGATCCTGTCAAAGTGAAATTCCGGTCGGATTACTACTCGATGCTCGAAGGCGGAATGGGTTCCTCCATGCCGCGCTTCGGTTTGATGCATTATCTAGCGTGCTTTACGCTGTTTGATGGCGATCCCAATCGCGTGAATACGATCCTGGATGGTTTTCTCGCCGTAACTCCCGACCAGGTGCAGGCCTTCGCCCGAAAGTATCTCGTCCCTCGCAACTGTGCTGTCCTTGTGCGAAGGCCCGTAGTTCCCGGAGGCGCGCGATGACCACGCCGGCCACCTCCCCGATTCTTCGCACCACGCCCCCGGCCCTGGGCCCGGAAAGCCCGGTCGCCTGGCCCAAGCGCACCGTTCGCACACTGTCGAATGGCTTGCAAGTTGTGCTGGTTGAGTCCCGGACTTTTCCGAAGATATCCGCGCAGCTGTATTTCCGCAGCGGGAACGCTGTTGTGGCGCACTCCGCACCGGGTCTTGCAGAAATGACGGCCACCGTGGTTCGTACTGGAACCGCATCGCGGCCCAGCCGCCGCATCGAAGAGGACTTGCGCCGGATGGGTGCCGGTCTCGGCACGCACGCCGGCGCTGATTCCAGCGCGATTTCCGCTTCGGGCCTCGCCGAATTCTCATCCGGCATACTCGAGCTGCTTGCTGACATCGCACGGAACGCTTCGTTTCCCGAGGATGAATTCGAGCGCGAGCGCCGCCAGCGTCTCGAAGAGCTGAAAATCGAGCGCACCACGCCGGGCTTTCTCGCAAGCGAACGCCTCCGGCGCATTCTATTCGGCGCACATCCCTACGCTGTAGTGGCACCAACCGAAGAGCAGCTTGCCGGATTCACTCGCAATCAGCTCGCGGAGTTCTACCGGAGTCATTACGTTCCGGCGGAGTCCTTGCTCATCGTGGTCGGGGATTTCTTCGCGGACACGATGCTCGAGGAGATCGAAAAAATCTTTGGTACATGGAAGGCACCAAAGCCTCAAGCTCCCGTATCTCCAGCGCCGCCGCGCCAGTCGGGCCGACGCGTCCATCTGGTGCACAGGCCCGGCGCCGTGCAGACGCAGGTGCTTCTGGGGAACCTTGCCATCACTCGCCGCGACCCCGACTGGTATCGCCTGATCCTCGCCAATTCGATTTTCGGCGGCGCATTTCATTCGCGCCTGGTCATGAATATCCGCGAACAGAAGGGCTACACCTACAGCCCCGGTAGCGGAGTGAACGCCCTGCGACAGCTGGGTTATTTTACCGTCCGCGCTGCAGTGCGAAACGACGTGGCCGCCGCCACGCTCACGGAAATGTTCTACGAAATGGACCGCATGCGCTCGCTTCCAGTTACCGCCGAGGAACTTGATAGCGCCCGCAGCTACCTCACCGGCGTTTTCTCCCTCGGCGTCGCGACCCAGGACGGTCTCCTGGGCCAGCTTTCGACCGTCTATCTCGACCAGTTGCCCGAGGGATACCTCGAATCCTATCGTGAGCGTATTCGCGAGCTCACCGCCGGCGATGTTCTTGCCGCCGCGCGCCGCCATTTTGATTCCGCGAACTCGCAGATCGTCCTGGTCGGTGACCGGTCCCAAATTGGTGAGCAAGCGGGCCTGTTCGGACCTGTTACCGAATACGATCCCAAAGGGAATGTCCTGACCTAGCGCAACCGCATCACAGGAGACTTCGATGTCCATTCGGCGTTATTCATCATTGGTTGCTGGCGTCATCTGGCTGTTATTTTTCGCGGTCATTGCCGGGACCGGCGGCGCGCATCTGCTTTCAAAGAGCGCCTCGGCGACCTCTGCTGCGCAAGCATCCGGTCGGTCCGGCTACCACCTACTGAAGAAAATCAAGCTAGGTGGGGAAGGGTTCTGGGATTACCTCGCTTTTGACCCGCCCACGCGGCGGTTGTTCATTTCGCGCGGCACGAAAGTCGTGGTTCTAAACGTGGACACGGAAAAAGTCGTCGGTGAAATTCCCAACACCGCCGGTGTGCATGGCATCGCCCTGGCTCCGGATCGCGGCAACGGTTTCACTTCCAACGGACAGGCCGGCACGGTAACCATCTTCGATCTCAAATCGCTTCAAGTGATCGGCCAGGCGCAGGCGGGCATGAATCCCGACGCAATTGTCTACGATTCTGCGACAAAGCGCGTCTTCGCCATGAACGGTCGAAGCGGCGATGTCACGGCCATCGACGCAGCCAGTGGAAGCGTTGTGGGCACGATTCCCATTGGCGGCAAGCTCGAATTTGCGGTTTCCGATGGCGCAGGTCATGTTTATGTCAACGTCGAGACCAAGAGTGAAGTGGTTCAGCTGGATTCAAAGAACCTCGCCGTCACGGCGCGCTGGCCGCTTGATCCCTGCAAGAACCCAACCGGCCTTGCGATTGACGTGACAAACCACCGGCTATTCGCTGGTTGCGCGAACAAAATGATGGCCGTAATGGACACCGATTCCGGTATGGTCCTCGCAACCCCCGCCATCGGAGCGGGAGTGGATTCAGATCAATTTGATCCAGGCACTGGATTTGCATTTGCGTCCAATGGCGACGGCACGTTGACTGTCGTGCACCAGGATGTACCGAACCGGTACACCGTAGTCGAAGACGTACCGACACAGGCCGGCGCCCGGACCATGGCGCTTGATCCCAAGACTCACGAGATCTATCTCGTCACGGCCGAATTCGGCCCGGCGCCTCCACCCACTGCGGACAATCCTCATCCGCGCGGTGGCATGGTGCCCGATTCCTTCGTGGTTTTGGTCTTCGGCCGCTAGGATCCTCGGAGGACGTCCTTCGTTAGTGTGTAGCCTGTACGAGATCGCTGCCGCAGTAGAAGATGCGCCCAGCGGCTTCACGGGTGGGCAGCGTAGGCGGCCCTGCCGAACAGGACCGCGAGGGGTTCTGGTAGCGCGGCCGCCGGAACCTGTCTTGTTTCTGACGCGGAGAGCTTCAATTCACATCGACGTTTGGGACCGCACTTGCAGCCCGCGCCCTTCGACCTCGGCCTGGAACGTCTGGATCTGCGCTGCCAATTCCGGCACCCGGTAGTGTTGCTCGTGCGGCAACAGAACCTGATGCACGGCGCGCCTAGGTTACCTGGTGACTCCGCTTGCCCGGCTTGATCGCAAGCGGCACCTGATCCGCGATTTCTATGCCGTATCCCTGGAGCGCCACGACTTTCCTGGGGAGATTCGTGAGCACGCGGATTTTCCGAAGCCCGAGATCCTTCAGGATTTGCGCCCCAATTCCGCTTTCATGCTGGATCACGCGCTGGACCCCAGGATCCCGCTCCACATGCCCGCGCTCGTGGTATACGATCTCGGGCAGCGACGCGCCCTCTTCGGTCCTGGAGTCGATTCGAAATCCCCGCCCGGTGTGATGCAAGTAAACGAACACTCCGCGGTTCTCTCCGGCTATCGCCTCAAGCGAACCTTCGACCATCTCGCGGCAGTCGCACGCGGTCGAGCCCAGCACGTCGCCGGTCAAACAGTGCGAATGGACGCGCACCAATGGGGGAGCTCCGTCGTCTGAAACTCCCGGAGGATCGTTCGCGAGATCCCCGCGCACCAAAGCCACGTGAATCTCGTGATCGACGTCGCTGGAGTAGGCGATCATCCGAAAGTCGCCGTACTTTGTCGGCAGCACGGATTCGGCGATGCGACGTACGTTGCGCTCGTGTTGCATGCGATAGCGAATCAAGCTCGCGACCGTAACCAGCTTCAGTCCGTGGACACGACAAAACTCGATGAGCTGCGGAATGCGAGCCATCGTCCCGTCTTCGTCCATGATCTCGCAAATCACGCCCGAAGGATTCAGCCCCGCGATGCGAGCCAAGTCGACGGACGCCTCGGTCTGTCCGGCGCGTACCAGCACCCCGCCGTTACGCGCTCGCAGTGTGTACACATGCCCTGGCCGAGCCAAATCCTCCGGCTTGGTATGCGGATCGGTCGCAACGAGAATGGTCGTCGCACGATCCCACGCGCTTGTCCCGGTTGTGGTGCCGCGGCGTGCGTCGATGGGCTCGCAAAATGGCGTCCCAAACATGGACGTATTTCGCGGTGATATCGGTTTTAGATCGAGCGTTTCGCATCGTTGCTCCGAAAGCGACAGGCATATTAGCCCGCGCCCGAACTTGGCCATGAAATTTATGGCTTCGGGCGTGATCTTCTCCGCAGCCATGGTGAGATCGCCTTCATTCTCGCGATCTTCGTCATCCACCAGGACGATCATGCGGCCTTGGCGGATATCTTCGACTGCCTCTTCAATCGTCGCAAACGGCAGTTTGTTTTCTGTCATCTCATCGAATCCGATGTAGAAACACTAAGTAAAAAAGCGCGCCCATACTTCCCTGATTCAAATGATAACCTAATCGGGTATCTTGCGAAATCCCGCTGCTGCTATCGCCGCTTGGCCATAGCCTCCCATCAACTGCCGCCGCGATGGGAACAGCTACCATCCAGGTGACTTAGGCCCCGCCTCCATGTATTCTTTCGCGTGCACTTCAGTCATCCAGTTTTCCTGTTTTTCGCGGCGGTTGTTGCAGGAACCATCAATTCTGTCGCAGGAGGCGGTAGCTTCGTATCCTTCCCGGCTCTGCTTTTCTCCGGCATTGCACCCATCGCCGCCAACGCCACCAACACCGCGGCCGTTTGGCCAGGGACGGTTGCCAGCACCGTGGCATACCGCAAAGCGTTCACTCCGGCGGCGCGCCGGCTTCTGCCACCTCTGATCGTCACTGGTGTTATCGGAGGTGTTCTTGGCGCGCGAATTCTGCTCGTAACGCCCCAAGGTACCTTCCTTCGGATGGTTCCGTGGCTGCTTCTGGGAGCCACGCTACTTTTCGTGTTCAGTGGCCGGATTACGGCCTGGATTCGCGGGCGGGCCCATCTGACAGCGGGCGACGCACCTGGTGGCGCGCACGGCCCGCGCGCGCTGTTTGCCGGCGTCCTGTTCCTCGAACTGCTTGTCTCAATCTACGTAGGTTACTTCGGGGCGGGAGTAGGTATTCTTTTTTTGTCACTCCTCGCGTTGATGGGCATGGAAGACATTCACACGATGAACGGCATGAAGACCCTGCTAGTCAGTATTGTGAACGGCGTGGCGTTGGCGACGTTTATTTTCGCTCGCGTGATAGTGTGGCCGCAGGCGTTATTGATGCTCGTAGGCGCCCTGGCGGGGGGGTACGGCGGTGCCTACGCCGCGCAGAAGATGAATCCGCAGCACGTGCGATGGCTCGTGATCGTGATTGGCTTCGCCATGTCCGCCTATTTCTTTATCCGCCGCTAAGCCCGACGCCGTTGTCCTATTGGCTGCTGGATCTTGCGCCCGATAACGGCCCGTGGCAATGCGCGACCTACCGGACCGGATTCGGGGACCCGCGAGCGCACTCATAGCGCCTGCTGTGAGCAAGAACGGGGTCGAGCAGATGCCCTTGGCCTTGCTAGAATGCTCTCGCGGAATACGACGCACTCCGTCGGATCGCTTCATGTGAAACGCCTGGATCATCGCGGAACGGCGTCGCAACATCCAATCCGATGCACCGCAAGATGCTGGGGCTGGAAAATGGCCCCCAATCAAAAAAGGAGCGGAGAATGGCAAATAAGGCAGAACTAAAGGAGCGGCGCAAAGCCCCGCTGGCGACCCCGTCCGACATACGGCCCGGAGCAGTCAAGAATATCTCGGGCGGATTGAATGCGCTGCTGGCCGATGTATTCGCGCTGTATCTCAAGACCAAGAATTTCCACTGGCATATGAGCGGTCCGCACTTTCGTGATTACCACCTGTTGCTCGACGAGCAGGCCGACCAAATTTTTGAGATGACCGATGGAATCGCTGAACGAGTACGCAAAATCGGTGGCACGACGATTCGCTCGATCGGACACATTTCTCGTTTGCAGCGGCTGGACGATAACGACGCTGAGTTCGTCGATCCCGGAGACATGCTGAGCGAGCTCCGCGAGGACAACAAGGCGCTGGTTCTCAGCATGCTCGCGGCGCATGGTTTGTGCGATGAGGCAAACGACGTTGCGACCGCGAGTCTGCTCGAAAATTGGATTGATGAGGCGCAGCGGCGCGCTTGGTTCTTGTTCGAAGCAACGCGGAAATCCTGAATCCTGGGGCACCCCCCACCTTAGCCGTTGACTGCCGGGGCGGGATGGTCCAAAGGTCCGGTATCAGGCCGGTTTGATGTGGAATATGCGCTCGGCGTTGCCGTGGTAGAGCTTTTCGCGCTCGGCGACGGAGACGGGTGCGGAATCCATGAAAGCGACGGCAGGCGCGCTCGGCTGATAGGGATAGTCAATCGCCCATAGCACGTTATCAATCCCGAGCGCTTTGATCGAGAAATCCAGTGCGAGGTGCGATTCCTGCCCGCTGGTGGTGATGACGAAATTCCGCTTGAAATATTCACTAGGCGTCAACTTCGTCTTCGGCGCACTGCCCCTGTTCTGCGCGTTCTTGTTCATGTAATCCAGTCGCCACAGCCAGAACTGCACGGCTTCGCCCATATGGCCGATACAAATCTTGAGTTTCGGGAAGCGGTCGAATACTCCGCTGACCATCATGCGCACGGCGTGCGTGGAGACCTCGATGCCGTAACCCCATTGGGCGCTGTCGAGGCCATAGTCGCGAAACGGCGCGGCCATTAGGTCGGATGCGGCTCGAGGATGGATGTAAATGCAAGCGTCTAGGGCTTCGGCGGCCTCCAGAATCGGAAAAAATTTCGGGTAGTCGAAGTATTCGTTGTTCGTATGGGAATTCACGATGAATCCGTTGAGCCTCAGCTTGGTCATCGCGCGTTCCATTTCCTTGGCGGCGCGCTTGGGCGATTGAGGAGCGAAGCTTGCGAGCCCGGCAAAACGCGAAGGATGCTTCTTGACCACGGCGGCCAGCTTGTCATTCGCGAGCGCGGCGAGCTCCGTCGCGGTGTCGGCGTCAAACATCTGAACTCCGGGTGCCGTGAGTGACAGCAGATGCATCGCGACTCCGTTTTCGTCCATGTCGCGCAGGCGTTCTTTTTCCAAATCGAGCAGACGCGGTAGCAGACGCGCTTGCACATCGTCCTGTTTTGCGTCGTAGATCCGCTGCACAAGAATCAAATCCTGGCTGATGCTTGGCGAGCGCGCCACGTCGCGCAGGCCCGCAGCCACCTCGGGGATCGAAAAAGCCTCTTCCGTTGCGATGCGGCGAATCGGTTTCCGGCTGACAGCCATGAGTGATTCCTTTCGTCACGTTTGCGGACTATTTGTAAGACGGCACATCGTTTCCGGCTGCACAGCTTCGCGCGATGCGCGCCAAAATGCAATAGGGCGCACTTGCTACTCGGAATCCGGCCCGCATTCTGAGAATCACCATGAACCCGATTCTGCCGCCTGTTGCGGCAGCGCTCTCGCTGTCGTCCCAGAGCCCGTGTGTCAACTACAGAGGAATCGCCAACGCGCTGGCCCTCAATCCGCAGGGTAATCCCGATTCTGTCTCCACGATCGCTTTCAGCTCTGGAATCGGCTTCGCCATACACGTCCGGGCGCGTAAAACTCAAATCCCCTGTTCTGGGTTGCGGTATCATCCGTCGTTCCGAATCCGATGACGGAATCCAAAGAAGCATCGCCGAATCGTACGAACGGTGATTCGCTAGAGCAAGCCGCGCCGATACGATTGTGGTGGCCGGTCGCGATGATGTCGGTCTGTTCTCTACTCAGCTATATGGACCGGCAAATCCTCACCGTGCTTTCGCCGATGATCCTCGCCGATCTCAAACTGAACGTCGAAAAATATGGCGAAATCGTGAGTGCGTTCAGCGTCGCCTACATGCTGGGAAATCCGATGTGGGGCGCGATTTTGGATCGCGTCGGCTTGCGCCGAGGCATGACGCTCGCGGTGACCATCTGGACGATTGCCTGCGGAGCACATGCGGTGCTTTCTGGATTTCTGGGTTTTGCAGTGGCGCGCGCCATACTGGGATTTGGCGAGGGTGCAACATTCCCCGGAGGGTTGCGGACAGCGACCGACTGGCTGCCGGCGAAGCAGCAATCGCGTGGAATTGCACTGGCGTACAGCGGCGGATCACTGGGAGCAATTATCACGCCTCTGATGGTCACGCCGGTCGCGCTGGCATACGGCTGGCGCACTGCCTTCATCGTTACAGGCACCGCGGGACTGGCGTGGGTGCTGGGATGGCGCACGACGGTTGATTTTTCCCCCGAGGCGCAGGATAGGCGGACCGACCGGATTATGTTACCGAATCCTTTTGAGCGGCGATTCTGGAGCCTCGTGGCGGCTTACGGGCTAGGCGCTTTGCCGATTGGAATCATTATCTATCTCGCGCCGCTGTACTTGTCGAAGGTCTTAGCCTTTACGCAGGGAGAACTCGGACGTGTGCTTTGGCTGCCGCCACTGGGTTGGGAAATCGGATACTTTTTTTGGGGTTGGTTCACCGACCGCTTCGCGGCCGGCAATGCCAGGCCATCGTGGATCTTGTTCAGTCTCGCCATACTTGGCTTGCCGCTCATCGCGGTGCCGGAATTCACGAAATCCGCCGTGGTGCTCGCGCTCATGTTTTGGGCGATGTTTATCGCCTCCGGATTCGTGGTGGTCTCATTACGGACCAGCGCGATCGTGTTTCCGAAGCAGCAGGCCGGCCTCGTCGCAGGGGTCGGCGCCGGCTCTTGGTCGGCGCTCGTAGCGATGGTGCTGCCAAGCTTGGGACACATGTTTGATATGAAGCACTATGCGAATGCTTTTCTGTTCGCCGGAATCGTTCCGGTGATCGGTGCGTTTTGCTGGTGGGCCTTGACAGCGCCGGAGGCGGTGCCGTCGGAAGTGTGAATCGCGAAATAAGACTGCGGCAGGTCGATGCCAGCAGTCTGGCGCGAGAGCTCACTTGGGCTTCATTAAATCTGCCTGCCGTTTTGCCGCGTCGGCATATTGCTTGCATTGATCTTGCAAGGCTCCTCCGATCTGACCGCATCCACGAAAAGCGTCCGCTGCTTCACCATAGCGGTTCAAATTCTGCAGGTCCGCGCCCAGAACATAGAGATCGGTCGGATCGGGGGTTGGATTGTCCTTCGTGGATTGCTCCAATTCCTTTTCCGAGTTGTCGTAGTCTCCGCGACGGAAGTAGACCAGGCCTAGGGCACTGTGGGCCTGCATGTACCTTTTCATTTTGGAGGCCGCAAACTGCGCGTCGTTCATGTTCGTTGGCTTGGGGATGTTAGCCAGGACTTCAAGGGCATGCTTCGCGTAGGTCTCCGCCTTGTTCAGTTCGCCATCGGGGTCTGGATCTTTTGGTGTGTAAACGTGCGGTATCGTCCAGGCGACTGTGGTCAGGACGTCCACATCATCGGGCTTCAAGGCGAGTGCGTTGTCGGCGAACAGGTAGGTATCCTTCCAGTCCTGCTGTGCGTCATAGACATTCATCATGCCAACGTCGATCCGCTCCGCGAGCGGGCTTTTCGGGTACTTCTGCAGAAACTTGTTTCCGAGCTGGATTTTTCTCGCAGGTTGTTGCTCTTTGGAGAAGGTCTGGAAAGCGGCAATCTCATCCTTGTCGCCCAGCGCGTCCATGTTTGAAAGCTCCATTCGCTGCTGACCCTCATTTGCCGCCGTTCCCAAATTGGGGCCCGCGCTCTGGTTCAGCTGTGCCTGGGAAATCGAAGCGAAGGCAAGAATGGCCGTTATTGCAAAGCAAATAGAGCGCAGCTTGTTACCTGCAAACGACGAATTCATGGCGCCTCCCCTCTGTTGCTTCGTAAGGTTCGTAACACCGGCCAGTTATCGACCCTACCCTAATCCCATCGGGAGGCTCAGTCAACGAACGCTGCCGCTGATCGGTCAACAGAGGTGCGAGGAGCGCAGCGAGAGCGACTGGTTGGCTGCGCCGTTGCGCAAAGTTGGGGCGGATGCGCCTTGCCCGGATCGCCGCCGCAGGCTCACTTAAAGGGGCAAACTCGAAAAAGGGCTGAGGAATGCACCGGGGGCTAATAGCGTCGAACAACAAAAAGGGCGTCCTGACGAATCGCATCAGGACGCCCTTTTGAAGTACTTGAGCTGAGTTTTGGAAAGGCTTAGTACATCCCGCCCATTCCGCCGCCACCGCCCGGCATGCCGCCTCCGCCGCTGGCCGCGCCCTTCTTATCGTCTTCCTTGATGTCCGCGATCAGAGCTTCGGTCGTGAGCATCAGGCCGGCAATCGAAGCGGCGTTTTGCAGAGCCAGGCGAGTCACCTTGGCTGGGTCAATTACACCCGCCTTGACGAGGTCGCCAAACTCTCCGGTTTCCGCGTTGAAGCCGAAGTTATCGTCCTTCGATTCCCGGATTCGGCCGACGATCACAGCGCCTTCGTGCCCGGCGTTGTGCGCGATCTGCCGCATGGGCTCTTCCAAAGCGCGCTTCACGATGTTGACACCGATGGCCTCGTCATCGTGGAGCTTGAGCTTTTCGAGAGCTGAGATGCAGCGCACCAGAGCCACGCCGCCGCCGGGGACGATGCCTTCATCGACCGCCGCACGGGTTGCGTGCATGGCGTCTTCGACGCGAGCCTTTTTCTCCTTCAACTCCATCTCGGTCGCCGCGCCTACCTTGATTACAGCCACGCCGCCGACGAGTTTCGCGAGGCGTTCCTGCAGCTTTTCCTTGTCGTAGTCCGAGGTGGTGTCCTCGACCTGCGCACGGATCTGCCGCACACGACCTTCGATCTCGGTGGACTTGCCGCCGCCTTCGACGATCGTGGTGTTGTCCTTGTCGATGGTGATCTTCTTGGCTCGGCCGAGGTCCTCGACCTTCACGTTCTCGAGCTTGATCCCGAGATCCTCCGTGATGGCCTTGCCGCCCGTGAGGGTGGCGATATCCTCGAGCATGGCCTTGCGGCGGTCGCCGAAGCCAGGAGCCTTGACGGCGGCGCACTGCAGCGTACCGCGGAGCTTGTTGACGACGAGCGTAGCCAGAGCCTCGCCTTCGACATCTTCCGCGATGATCAGCAGCGGCTTACCCATCTTGGCGATCTGCTCGAGCAGGGGCAGCAGGTCCTTCATCGAGCTGATCTTCTTCTCGTGGATCAGGATGCGGACGTCTTCGATTGCGCATTCCATCCGTTCCGGGTCGGTGACGAAGTAGGGCGAAAGGTAACCGCGGTCGAACTGCATTCCTTCGACTACCTCGAGCGTCGTCTCCATCGTTTTGGATTCCTCGACCGTGATGACGCCGTCCTTACCAACCTTCTTCATGGCCTCGGCGATGATGGAACCGATCTGCTTGTCGTTATTGGCGCTGATTGTGCCGACTTGCGCGATCATGTCGCCCTTTACGTCCTTGTGGAACTTGGCAATTTCGCCAACGGCCACTTCGACGGCCTGTTCGATGCCGCGCTTCAGGGCCGTCGGGCTTGCGCCGGCCGCCACCGTCTTCACGCCTTCACGGAAGATGGCTTGAGCCAACACAGTAGCAGTGGTTGTGCCGTCGCCCGCTACATCGGACGTCTTCGACGCGACCTCACGCACCATCTGCGCACCCATGTTTTCGAGCGGATCCTGCAGCTCGATTTCCTTTGCTACCGTCACGCCGTCCTTGGTGATGATCGGCGCGCCGAACTTCTTCTCGATAACTGCGTTGCGCCCCTTCGGGCCCAGCGTAATCTTCACGGCGTCGGCGAGTGCATTGACGCCGCGTAGAATCGCCTGGCGCGAATTCTCACCAGTTACGATTTGCTTTGCCATATCACTTTCTCCCCTTCGGTCTATCTGGAATGGTTAGCCGTGGCCCGCGGTGGCGGGCTCGCCGGGAAGTTATCTCTTGCCGCCCGCCGCTTTGGCCGAGCCGCCGATCTTGGCGAGGATTTCGTCTTCCTTCATGATCATGAACTCCTCGTCGTCGATCTTGATGTCGTTGCCGCTGTACTTGCCGAACAGGATGCGATCGCCCGCCTTCACATCGAGGGGGATCCGGTCGCCCTTCTCATTCAGCTTGCCGGCGCCTACGGCAATCACTTCGCCCTCTTGCGGCTTCTCTTTCGCCGTGTCGGGGATGATGATGCCGCCCTTTACTGTTTCCTTCTCCTCCAACCGCCGCACAAGCACGCGGTCGTGCAACGGCGTAATGTTGACAGCCATTTTTGCGATTCCTCCGATGGTCCCGATGTTTTGGGATGGTTTGCTGAGAGTTGCCCGGTGGAGTGTAGGATTAGCACTCACATCAAGCGAGTGCTAATATAGCAAAGATGGATCGGCAGTAAAAGGAAAATCTATCGGGGACTCCGGTGCGTGGGTCGACGCCAGAAATCAATTCTGCATTAACCTGCTTCTAATCATAAGTTTACGGTATGACGGATTTATCCTACAACCCAGCGTGGGGTTGGCTCACCACTTGGGCTAGAATTCCCAGCCAAGGGGCGCTGCTGGCGCTATTCTTCGTCTGGCTCGCGCTCGTTTGCCATTTCCTTGTCCCCGTGATCCTCAGGCATCGCCGCCGCCGACGGTTCGGACCTGGGGACTGGCGATTGTCGCCCGGCGCGTCGGCGAGATGGGGGTACGATGTCGGGTGGCCCCTTTTTATGATGGGGTCGGGACCCGTTTTCGGCGTCGCTACCGTCAGCCACGGCGGCGGGGAAGTAGAAAACTCAGCGAGTACAGGGGCATAGCGATACCGCGCCGGAATCGGAGGCTTCGTCAGAAGATGGCGAGTGCACAGCAAATTGCGGGCTTCATTCTCGCTGGCGGCGCAAGCTCTCGCATGGGGCGCGAAAAAGCGCTCCTGGAATTCGGCGGCGTGCCCCTGATCGTTCGCACGGCACGGCTGGTTGCCTCCGTCGCCGGTCCTGCGACCGTGATCGGCGATTCAGCTGTGTTTCGCTCACTCGGGCTGCGCACGATCGCAGATGATTGGCCGGGCGCAGGGCCGCTGGGAGGCATCGCGACAGCCTTACGGGCATCCGGGGCACTCTGGAGCCTGGTAGTCGCCTGCGACCTGCCGTACCTTACGAGGCCGTGGCTTGAATACGCCGTCGCGCGCGCTCTCGCCTCACAAGCCGACGCCGTAATCCCGATGAACGTGTCGGGTACGGAACCGCTTTGCGCGCTCTATCACCGACGCGCCGAGCCGTCGATTCGCAACGCGCTCCTCCTCGGCAACCGGAAGGTAAAGAACGCGGTTGAAGATTTACGGGTGGAAATCATCGAACCCAGCGAATGGAAAGCCTTTGATTCCGAGGGGTACCTGTTCAAGAATATGAACTCGCCTGCGGATTACGAGGAAGCCCGGGCGAGTCTGGACGGCGGCGCGGACCCTGCCAAAAAATGAGCGGCCACTACCTGGAATTCCAGAACGTCTCGAAATCGTTCGATGATCACGCCGTCCTGAAAGACGTCAGCTTTTTCGTTGATCAGGGCGAGACGGCGGTCATCATGGGCCGGAGTGGTGTGGGTAAATCAGTGTCTCTGAAACTGCTGCTCGGGTTTCTCGAACCGGACGCCGGCCGGATCATCGTCGCAGGGCAAGACGTAACCGGTTGGACCGAGGCGCAGTTCGAGAAAATTCGCCGTCGCGTAACGATGGTGTTTCAATCCGGCGCGCTTTTCGATTCGTTGACGGTGGCGGAAAACGTCGCATTTCCGCTCGTTGGACGTAGCGACGAGGGAACGGCTGAAGAGATCGATCAAAAAGTGAAAGAATTACTCGTCATGCTGGAGGTCACCGAGTTTGCCGATCGTTTGCCCGCTGATTTGAGCACCGGCATGAAGCGGGCCGTGGCCATTGCGCGGGCCCTGGCGGAGAATCCTGAAGCGATCCTTTATGACGAGCCAACCACGATGGTTGATCCGTTGATGGCGGCCCACGTGAGCGACTTGATTCTAAAACTCAAGAAAACGCTCAAGAAGACCTCGATTGTGGTCACTCACGACACGCATCTGGGCAAGAAGCTTGCCGACCGCGTGATTTTTCTTCAAGATTGCCGCGTTGCGTTCTTTGGTACATGGCGGGAGCTGGAATCTTCGCGGGATCCCTTCCTTCGCAATTTTCTGCAGCAGGACGATCTGATTCCCGCACTGGACGCGACCGCGTGACCGATCCCAATTCCACCGATCCCAAAAAGCAGCTTCGACGCGCGATGGGGCCGTGGGATTTGTTGCTGTTCAACGTGGCGTCCGTGCTTGGTCCGCGATGGATTGCCGTCGCCGCCCACAACGGCAGTTCCTCCATCAGCCTCTGGGTGCTTGCCGCCGCGCTATTTTTTCTGCCGACTACATTTATTCTCGCCGAGCTCTCCACGCGATTCCCGGAGGAGGGCGGCCTATACGTCTGGACGAAGAAAGCGTTTGGCGAATTTCACGGCTTCGTCGCAGGCTGGACGTATTGGATCTACACGGTTTTTTATTTTCCGGGGCTGCTGATCGCCAGCGTGGCGATGTGTGCGTATGTCGGCGGTAGCGGCGCCGCGCATTTGGCCCAGAATCGCCCGTTCCTTCTAGCCGGCGCATTTTTACTGCTCTTCGCGGCCGTTGCGCTGAATATTGTCGGCGTGGGAATCGGCAAATGGCTGCAGAACGCGGGCGGAGTCGGCACCTACGTTCCCCTGTTGATGCTCGTTGGCATGGGTGTGTATGTCTGGCTCCATCATGGCGCTGCGACGCATTTTACGTGGCTCAATGTGATGCCGGCGTGGAATTGGGGGACGCTGAACTTCTGGCCGCAAATTGCCTTTGCATTCAGCGGCCTGGAACTCGCATCCTCAATGAGTGAGGAAATTCGCAATCCACGCACCACGTTTCCGCGCGCGATCTTGGGCTCCGGCATCGCCATCGTGCTGATCTACATTGCGGGAACGATGGCGCTGCTCGCGATTCTGCCGGCGGGCGTGGTTGACCCCAAGAGCGGAGTTTTCCAGGCGCTCACGACCGGTTCCACATCGTTACGCATCGAGTACTATGGAATCATCGCCGCGGTCATGGTGGTGTTTGGCAACGCCGGCGGCGTGGGGGCGACCGTTGCGGGAGTCGCGCGGATTCCGTTCGTCGTCGGGATCGATCGTTACATGCCGGCGGCTTTCGGGAAAATTCACCCGCGGTGGAAGACGCCCTGGGTCGCTATTCTTGTGCAGGCCAGCATCTCGCTTGCGATCCTGCTGGTGATTCAGGTGAACGAGACGGCGAACGGTGCTTATATTATTCTGGTAGACGCCTCGAACATTCTTTATTTTATCCCGTTCGTCTACGTGTATGCGGCGGTCATCCGGCTGTCTTATCGCCCCGATCGTGCCGAAAACAAGGACGCGGTGCTGATCCCCGGGGGAAAGTTCGGCGTGTGGCTCGCTGGTTCGCTGGCACTTGCGGTCGTGCTCATCGCGATTGTGCTGTCGTTTGTTCCGCCGGGCGAGTCAACCAACAAGTGGCTGTTTGAACTGAAGCTCGTCGGGGGCACGTTTTTCGGGATTATTTTCGGGCTGATGCTATATTACCGCGGAGCGCGCGCCAAGCGCCGTGAAGCCGCGCTTTCGCCGGTGAACTGAATCGCAGAAATCCTGAAGTAATGCCACTGTAGAACGCGACTGCCTATGAATTTAAAATCCCTCTTGCGCGGCACATTTCGCGCAGGCGTCAGCATGAAAGGGATTGACGGCCTGCTCGAAGCCATCGGCGGAGTCCTTTTGTGGTTCATAAAGCCGTCCGAGATGAGCTGGACGATTCAGACGCTGTGCCAGCACGAACTCTCGCGCGACCCCCACGACTTCATCGCTGCTCATCTACTGCACGTCTCGCAAAGGCTCGCGCACGGCAATCCGATTTTCGCGTCCATTTATCTGCTCTCGCATGGACTCGTGAAAGTACTGCTGGCCATCGCGCTGTGGCTCGACGAGCTTTGGGCCTACCCGCTGGCGATCGTGATCTTCACGGCATTCGGCGTGTACCAGATTTACCGGTACACGCATACGCACGCAATTGTGTTGCTGGTGCTGACCGTTTCTGATGCAGCAATCGTTTGGCTAACCTGGGCGGAATATCGTGTGCAGAAATCGGTTCCGGGCGCGCAACCGAGTGGCGGAGCGAGAACAAAATAAGGGCGGGGAGTCACGTTGCAGACGCTTTTCGTCCCTCGAGCAGGCTTTCCACGTATTTCGCAAGGATGTCGCATTCCAGGTTCACGGGGTTGCCGGTAGCCATCGCACGGACATTGGTGTGTTCGAACGTGAGGGGAATGATGGCGAAGTCTGCGACCCCGTCGTGCCATCGCGCGACCGTAAGGCTGATGCCATCGATGGCAATGGAGCCTTTTTCAGCGACGTAGCGGCGCAGCCCGCCGGGCACGCTCACCGAGAGCCACCACGAATTGTCTTCGGGAGTAAGCTTCGTCACGCGCCCGATGCCATCGACGTGCCCCTGAACGAAATGACCGCCGAGCCGTGCGTTGGCTGCGAGCGGCCTTTCCAGATTCACCAGGTCCCCGGACTTCTTTTCGCCGAACGACGTTCGGCCTAAAGTCTCGCCTGAGAGGTCGGCCCGGAAGGATCCTGCGTCGAATTCGGCGACGGTCAAGCAGCAGCCGTTGACGGAAATGCTGTCGCCCAGCTTCATCCGCGGACCGCTTTCAACGGCGCCGGAAAAGCTCACGCGCAGGACGCCACCTTCGGTGCTACGCTTGAGCGATTCAATCTTTCCGACGAATTCCGTGATTCCCGTAAACATCGTGGAAATATCCCTCGACCAGGAAGTCTGGTTCGCAGCGATCTACCGTGTAACTGCTCAGTGTCGGGGATTTTGCAAACCAGCTTGACGATATCCCCACGGCGGGAACGCCGCCCGTCCCCATGAACTTCGGAGCATAGAAGAGAGCGACTTTGTCCACAAGATCGCTCTTGAGTGCAGCCCCGTTCAGTTTCGCGCCCGCTTCCAATAGAACGTGGAGCATCTCGCGAGTACCGAACTCGCGAAGCACTTTTCTCAGATCCACCTGCCCGGCGCGCGCAGGCACCCTCACGACCTCCACGCCGGCTCGCTTGAGCGCACTCGCTTTGCGGGAATCCGTACGCTGTGTCGTGAATACAATCACATCGCTCTGGGCGGATTTAACCACTCTCGATTTCAGTGGTAAGCGCAGCCACGAATCGACGATTGCTCGGAGCAACCTCCGTCTGCGACCCTGGCCTGAGCGATCCGTGAGGAGCGGATCGTCGGCCAGCACGGTACCAATTCCAGTCAGCAGAGCATCGGCGGAGTGGCGCAGCCGGTGGGCTGCAGCCCGCGCGCTGGCGCCCGTGATGGCGGTCGCTTCGCCGGCCCGCTCGGCGATTTGGCCGTCCAGTGTAAGCGCCACTTTTAAAGTGACGAATGGAAGTCGTGTGCGAATCCATTTCGCAAAAGCTTCGTTGAGCTCTTTGGCGACAGACTCGTCGACTCCCACAACGACTCCAAGGCCCGCGCGCTTCAACGCCGCGAATCCGTGTCCTGACACAGCCGGATTCGGATCCTTCATCGCCGCGACGATGCGCGTCACGCCGGCAGCAATGATCGCCTTCGTACAGGGCGCCGTCCGGCCAGTGGTGCAGCAAGGCTCCAGCGTTACGTAAAGCGTTGCACCGCGCGCACTTTCCCGGGCCTGTTTCAAAGCGACGATTTCGGCATGATCCCGCCCGTCATAAACGTGTAGACCCTCACCGATCTTGCGGCCATGTTTTACCAGCACGGCGCCGACCATCGGATTCGGGTGCGTCCGTGCGACGCCTCGGCGTGCAAGCTCGAGTGCGTGAGCCATCCACGCTCTATCGGCTCCGTTAATCGAAGAGTGAGTTGACATAAGTTTGCGCGTCGAAGGGCACCAGGTCGTCAATCTGCTCGCCGGTGCCAACAAAGCGAATCGGCAGATTCAACTCCCGCGCGATGGCCACGACGATGCCGCCTTTCGCCGTGCCGTCGAGTTTAGTCAGCACAATGCCGGTCACTCCCGCGTGGCTCCAGAATTCGCGCGCCTGATTCAGGCCATTCTGTCCCGTGGTCGCATCAAGTACCAGCAACACGTCGTGTGGTGCGCCCGGGATTACCTTTGCGGCGGTGCGCTTCATTTTGTCGAGCTCGGCCATTAGATTCGATTTCGTGTGAAGGCGGCCGGCGGTGTCCACGATCACTACGTCGGATCCGCGCGACTGCGCAGCCGAGAGCGCGTCGAAAATCACCGCCGAAGGATCTGCGCCGGACTTCTGTTTGACGATTTCGACGCCCGAGCGTCGCGCCCACACTTCCAGTTGCTCGATCGCCGCGGCGCGAAACGTGTCCGCCGCGCACAGCACCACGCTCGCGCCGTCTATTTTCAGGCGGTTTGCGAGCTTGCCGATCGTCGTGGTCTTTCCCGTGCCATTGACTCCGACCACGAAGAGCACGCGCGTGACGCCCGGGGGCGCGCTCCGTGGCGAAGGCGACGAGGCGCTGCCTGGATTCTCGGCGTGGGCGGTGAGGATTTTCACGATTTGTCGCTTCAATTCCTGTTTAAGCGCGGCCGCATCATCGATTTTGTGTTCGTTTACCTGCGCGCGCAGCGATGCAAGCACCTCCTTGGTGGTGCGCACGCCGATATCCGCACTCAGCAGCGCCGACTCCAGCTGCTTCAGCACCTCAGGATCCACCGGCCGGTTGCCCGTCAGGAGTTGTTCGACACGTGCGGACAGTTCCGTTCGTGTCTTGCTGACCGATTGCTTGAGCCGGTCCAGAAGGGACGGTTCCGATTTGCCAAACAGTGAGATCATGGTTTTCGTCGCGCGGGTACGAAGTTCACTATTCTAGCAGAGGAAGCGAGCGAGACTCTGAAGAGCGATCAAGCAACGCCACGTATCGCGATCTGCACGGATTCACATCCTGCCCCAGGAGGAGCCACGGTCATCCGGACTGGGATTCGATGTTCCTGTCCCAGCCCCCGAGATTGAGCGCAACTTTCAAGCACGAGTCGCGGAGTTCGTCGGCAAGAGTGCGGTCAACCATTGCTCGCGCGACGACCATGCCACCTACGCATAGCGCAGCGGTGGCTTGGGCCCTGGCGCGCCTAGATTGGTCGCTCCCCAGGCCGCCGCGCTCCAGCACCTTCACCATCGCTTTGAACACGGTTTCAAATGCGCGCTTCGCGCTCGTGGTGCTCCGCGAAACGTCGGACGGCAAGGCGGCCATTGGACAGGAGTTTTCTCTGTCTTCGAAATGCTGCCGAGACAGATACGCACGTATGACCTGCGGCCCGACCTCGGCGGATGACAGATCCACCTCTATGCCTTTCCAACGGCTCTTCCATTCCGGGTCTGTGAAGAAACAACCCAACACCTCCGTGTATAAGTCGCTTTTGCTCCTGAAATAGTTGTAAAAACCGCCGTGGGTCAGGCCGGCCCCAGCCATAATCTGAATGACAGATACATTGTCAAACCCGCGGCAGTTGAATAATCTGCGCGCGCTCTGAACGATCTTGGCCCTTACTTCAGGGCGGTGGCTAGCGGCATAGGGCATGAGTCCTCCTGATTAATCCAGATGAGCGATGTTTGGAGCAAAGGCCATTCCTCTTTCCCAGAATATGATCTTGATCATAATTTAACTTCATGTTGTGCTGCTAGGACTGGAAGCACCAGGGAGGCCACCGATGAGCGAGAGGAACAACCCGTCCGCGCCGGCAGATCCGTCGAGGCGCAGGCAGATGGTAGCCGGTTTTGGTATCGCGCTTGGCAGTCTGGCCGCTGGCTCGGCACTTTGGGCAAAGTCGCCGCAGACCGCAAAGGAAGTCGGCGGCAAAGTACCTAGCCAGACGCGCACATCACTTCACCAGGAGGTAGCCTTCACGCCCGGTCCGCAGCGAGTTTATGAAGTGCTGTTGGATTCAAAGCAGTTTGCCGCCTTTACCGGCCTGCCAGCCGAGATTGACCCGAACGTCGGGGGTGCGTTCAAGATGTTCGGCGGACGGATCGTTGGACGAAATGTGGAGCTCGTGCCCGACAAGCGAATTGTTCAGGCATGGCGACCCACCAATTGGGATCCAGGGGTTTATTCGATCGTCAAATTCGAGTTGAAACCGCAGGGTTTCGGCACGCTCGTTGTTTTGGACCACACGGGCTTCCCTGAAAGCGATTTCGACGGCCTCAGTTCCGGGTGGCCCGAACGGTACTGGGAGCCGCTGAGGAAATTCTTCGCCTAGACGCTGAGAGTGCGCTACCGAGCCTGGCCGTTCGGGGCTTCTTGCGAATCAGAGCGCTCGCAGCTTTCCTTGAGGTTCCATTGATGCTAATTTCCTCTGAGCTGTCGCGTTTGGATCGGCTTCTTGCGGCGCCGCCTTTGGGCGGTCTGCGCCCATATGCACGAGCGATTTGTCTTTTCCGATCTCCGGGAGCTTTTCGCCAAGGCGAATGAGGAGAAGTCCGGCGACCAGTTGGCGGGAATTGCGGCGCGATCTGAAGCGGAGCGCGTGGCTGCCAAGCGCCAGCTCGCAGACCTTTCCCTCCTCTCCATTGTTCAACGACCCTTGATCGACCCCAGCAGTGACGAAGTCAGCAAATTGATTCTGGAGAGTTTTGACCGGCAGGCTTTCCAGCCGATCAAGAGCATGACCGTCGGTGAGTTTCGCGAATACATTCTGGACGATGCAACAAACGATGCGCAACTAAAGCAGATTCAGCGCGCAATCATCCCCGAGGTTGCCGCAGCTGTGGCGAAGATCATGAGCAACAAGGATCTGGTCCTGGCGGCCGCAAAAATCCGCAACATTACGCGTTGCCGAAATACGATGGGCGAACGCGGGGTACTCGGCATACGGCTGCAGCCGAACCATCCCGTCGATGACGTCGGCGGGATCCTACTCGCGGCATTCGAGGGGCTGCTCTACGGCTGTGGGGACGCGGTGATCGGTGTGAATCCCGCGTCGGATTCGGTCGAGACGGTGAGCTCGATTCTGCACGCGCTCGACCGTCTCGTCGAGGCTTACCAAGTGCCCACGCAGACGTGTTGCCTCGCGCACATCAGCGCCCAACTCGCCGCCATGAGAGGTGGCGCCCCCGTCGATCTGCTCTTTCAATCCATTGCCGGTACCGAGGCAGCCAATCGCAGTTTTGGCATTTCACTCGCGATGCTGAGCGACGGCCGTGACCAGGTTCTCGAGCACCATAAGAGCCGGGCGGTCGCTTGGAAGGGTCATCAGGCGATGTATTTCGAGACAGGGCAGGGAAGCGCTTTGTCTGCCGAAGCACATCACGGTGTCGACCAACTGACGCTGGAAGCACGCGCATACGGCGTGGCGCGAGAGTTTGATCCGTTTATCGTGAATAGCGTAGTCGGCTTCATCGGGCCCGAGTATCTGTACGACGAACGCCAGATTATTCGCGCCGGGCTCGAAGATCATTTCATGGGCAAGCTGCTGGGTCTGCCTATGGGCTGCGACGTCTGCTATACAAATCATGCCGCAGCTGATCAGAATTCGGCGGACAATCTCCTTCTGCTCCTTGGCGCGGCGGGCTGCAACTACTTTATGGGTGTTCCCTGCGCCGATGATGTAATGCTCAATTATCAGTCCACTAGTTTTCACGATGCGGTCGCCGTGAGGCGGCTTTTCAAACTCCTGCCTGCGCCAGAGTTCCTGGGATGGTTGAACGAGAAGGGAATTTACCGCGATGCCGAGCCAGCTCTGCTGGACCCACCGGCGCGGCGCCAGCTGATGCAAGGGCTTGAGTCTTCGCTTGGGGAGATCCTCTGAATGGAAGACGAACCCGACCGGCCGCTGGCCCCGAGCGGGCTGCCGGAAATCGTGCGGAAGGTTCGCGCGCGCACGCCCGCGCGTCTTTTCGTTGGCCGGGCCGGGGCCGCCTACCCCACGAACACGCAGTTGGACTTGCGTGAGGCTCATGCTGCCGCGCAAGACGCGGTGCGGGCAGAGCTTGACTTGCAATCAAGCTTCAGCGCGGAGTTCGTCCGACGCTGGCAGCTCTTCGAAGTTCACACGAATGCGCGCCGGAAACACGAATACCTGCTGCGGCCTGATCTCGGCCGGCATTTTGATGTCTCATCTCGAGCCGAGATACAAGAATACTGCCCGCCCGAACCGGACATTCAGATCGCCATAGCGGACGGACTCTCGGTGCCAGCGATAACGGCGCAGGTCCCGCGATTGCTTCCGTTGCTCTACGCTGGCGGCAACACGCGCGGCTGGAAGCTCGGCCGGACTTTTGTAATTCATCATTGCCGCGTTGGCATCCTCAACGAAATTGGCGAACTCTTGAACCCTCGCGTAGCGGTGCTACTTATTGGAGAGCGTCCCGGACTTGCAACGGCCGAGAGTCTATCTGCGTATATGGGGTTTCACCCGCGAGCAACCGATTCCGACGCCAATCGCAATCTCGTCTCCAACATTCACGTTCGCGGACTCAGCGTAGATGAGGCAGCCAGACGTATCCTCGATCTTGCCGGGCAGATGATGAAATCGAACACGAGCGGTTACTTACTGACACAGGAACGCCCGGCGCTCGGCTAAGGGCGACGGCTGGGCCGTTGATGCGTGCGGCGTGGGGCTGGGAACTAGCGAGCGTCGTTGGATCACTAAACTTCGACGAGCGTCGCCGACAGGCGCAGGCGTCCGGCGGCGATGGCAGATTCAAGCGCCGTAACGACATTGGGATCAAACTTGGTGACTGCGAGAGACCGAATGCGCTCGAGCGCGAAATCCACGTCCATTGCCGATTGGTAGGGGCGATTCGTGGTGATGGCGTCGAATGTATCGGCGACGGCGATGATGCGCGCCATCATCGGGATCGAGTCGCCCTGCAAGCCGTAGGGATAGCCGCCCCCATCCATGCGCTCGTGGTGCAGTTCGATGCCCGGGAGCATGTCCTTGAGTTGAGCAACTGGGCGCATGATGTTCGCGCCCTTTACCGGGTGCTGCTTCATCAAGTCGAATTCTTCATCGGTGAGCTTGCCCGGCTTCTTGAGCACGCGGTCATCCACTCCGATCTTGCCCACGTCGTGTAGTAGCGCCGAGATCCGCAACCGATCGAGATCTTCGGCATTCAACCCGAGGCCGTCGCCAAGAATTAGGGCGTATTTCGCCACGCGACCGGAATGGCCCCGTGTGTAGGGATCCTTTTCGTCGATGGCCGCAGCGAGCATGCGGATGGAACCTAGGAACAGCTCGCGGTTCTCCGTCGCAGCCTGCTGCAGACGCTCAACGTATTCCTCGATGTCGCCGGCCATGTTGTTGAAGGTTTCCGCAAGCTCGCCGATTTCGGCAGTGCCGCTCACGACCACGCGTTCGTGGAATTCGGCGCGGCTGATTGCGCGAACGGATTCGACCAATCCGCGGATGGGCCGCGTGATGCCTACGGCGAATAGATATCCGAGCGCCAGCGCAACAAATGTGACGCCGACGACGAAGCGGAGCGCCTCCGCGGTTAGCTCGTTTACGCCAGCATCCACGCGCGCGGCGTCCAGGCTGCGTTGCGCGATGACGGCCCATCCAAGCTCGGGTATCGTGCTATAGGTCCCGATCATTTCAACGGGATGGTGACCGTCCTTGCCGGGCGTCAGAAAATTCGAGGTTTGCGTCGCACGCAACTCCCGCGGCAATTCCGTAATCTGTTTTGCAAGCGGCGAGGTCAGCGCGACGTCCCGCCCGGGAACCAGCTCACGCGTGTCGGGATAGGCGACGATCTGCCCGTGCACGTCGACAATGAAGACCTTTCGGTCGCGCACGCTGGCGTCATGCAGCCGCGCCTGAAGTCGGTCGAGCGATACGACGGCGCTCAGCATCCCCGCGAATTGCCCGTCCGCAAGCAAAGGCACCGAGACGACGAGCGCCGGGCGATTGTCCTGGCCGAGTGCGAAGGGCTCGCTCAGGGAATCGAACCCCTGCATGCTCGAGGTAAACGCTCGCTTCCAGGCTGCTTCGACGAACGGATCGTGGTCCGCGCTCACACTTCCGGCCGACGGGCCCTTGGCTTCCTTGTTTACCGCGGTAACGTAGAGAATGTCCGAATTGTTTTCGACGAAAACTTGCAGCAGGCGGGCAAGCTGTGGCGCATGCGAGGGATCGTCTACGTCCTGAATCCAGCCGGCCAGCGCCAGCATCTGCCGCTGGCTCAGCAACTGTTCGCGCAAGCTCTGCTCGAATTGCAGAGTTTCGCTGGCAAGCGAACGCGTTATTTCACTTTGCTGCACGCGCTCGGTGTCCTGCAATTTTCCCTCACTGAGCCGAAGCGCCTGCCGATGATAGAGCCAAAGCGGAGTCACGCTGACCAGCAGTAGCGCGCCCATGACGATCCACAGGATGCGCAGTCGTCGTGTCGTAAACGGCTTGAGGGCCTGAATGGGCATAGGGATCCCGCCTGAAAATGCTAGCGGAGCTGGCCGAGCCGTACAACGGGACTATGGTACTGGGGTTGCCGCATAAGCTACATCGCCAGTAGCAGTTCCGGGGACCCTCGAGGGGGACCGAAAAAGGAGCGGGAGGAGAGGTTTTCCCTCCCGGCGTTATGCGTTCATCAAGAACTTCTCCGGCCCCCGAACACCGCCTCGAACACCCGCCCGCGCAACGTAAACTGAAAAGAACCGAACCGCTTGAATGCCTCATCGCGGGTGTCGAAAAATCCGGCGTCGTCCAGTACGAACCTGGACAAGTCGTGCTCCGGTCTGGCGCACGCCAAGCCGCATGTCTTGCCGAGGAAATCGACCGGAGTTTTCTCGACTGCTTCAAACAGCGATTCTCCATCGTTCCGAAATCCGTGTGAAGCCGCCAGAGCCAATTCGGCCGCGGGCGCGTACAGTTCATCGAAGTCCACCCACGTTCGTTGAAGAAAAAACTGCGGCCAGACCAGCAGAATTCGTTTCGGGATAAACCAGCGCGAGAGCTTAAAACGCGGATACCAAAAACTTCCCTTTACATGCAAAGCGCGCACTCTGGTTGGAACTCCAGCGGTTCGCGCGACCGCCTCCAGGCAAGCCATGCGTTGGCTGCAAGAACCCTGTTTCATCTGAAGCGTTTTCGAGACAGGCTGCCATTCGTCGACGCTGTACACCGGCCGAACCATCCGCGACACGAGCATGTGGGCCTGTTGCAATAGGCTGCGGCCGGTCTGATCGGGCTCGATGACCATTCTTGCCGTACTCCGCACTGCTTCATGGTCGATGTCGAGGATGGCCGTTGCTTTGAGATTGGCCGATTGCGCGACGATCTCTCCCGGATTCTGCATGGTTGTCTCAGTCTAGATTAAAATCAATCGCGAGCACGCCCCAATATCCGGGGACGAAACCAAAACCATGGAACCGCCCAAACCGAGTCGAAATGAGGGATTGATCGGATGGCTCCCTCTGGTCGTCCTACCGCTGAGCGCACTGGCGCTCTACAATTTGCTTCAACCTTGGGCGTTTATGTGGATTTTGGCGGCCTCCATCTATTGCGGACTCAAGTGGCTGACATGGTTTAAGGGCCGAGGCCGAGTTCCACACGCGGCATGGCGTTCGATTGCCTACCTCGTGGCGTGGCCTGGAATGGATGCGGACTCTTTTCTGGACGCGCGGAAGGTCGCGGCTCCGCCCAGATTGCGGGATTGGTTGCGTGCAGTTCTTGAAACCGGCCTCGGAGTGATTTTGCTTTGGGCGGTGGCACGAATCCTTCCGCCAGGACAAACGCTGCTGCGCGGATGGATAGGGATGCTGGGCCTGATCCTGCTGCTTCACTTCGGCAGCTTCCAGATCCTGGCGCTGTTTTGGCAGCGGTTTGCGGTCACGGCGACGCCGATCATGTCTGCTCCGCTTCGCTCTGGGTCGTTGAGCGAGTTCTGGGGAAAACGGTGGAATCTCGGGTTCCGCCAGCTTTCCTATGACCTGATCTTCGCTCCGCTGCACAGGAGATTAGGTGCCACGCTGACAACATTGTTGGTCTTTGTGGTCTCGGGGCTTATTCACGATTTGGTGATCTCGGTGCCCGCTCGTGGCGACTACGGGTTTCCAACAGCCTACTTTACGCTCCAAGGAGTGGGCGTCGCCTTTGAGCGGTCCCGGAGCGGCGAGAGACTCGGTCTTGGCAGCGGTGTTCGCGGCTGGCTATTCATGGCGGTCGTAACTGCTGGGCCGGTTTTTTGGCTTTTCCACCCGCCGTTTGTCATGCATGTGATAATCCCTTTTATGAAGGCGATCCACGCTTTATGATCCATCCGCTTGCAGAACGATTCTTCGATTTCGACCTGTGGGTGATCGGCATCGCTCATTTCGCTATTTTGTTTGCTAGCTTTCAGGTGCCGTTCAGGTTGCATTGGAAACAGGATCTTCGACCTCTGTTACCTCTCAACCGCAAACTTCTGTGGGTCCAGAGCGGTTTCACTGTGTTTACCATCGTTGCTTTTGGCGTGCTTACTTTGGTTCTTCATAAGGAACTGCTCCGTGGCGACCGCGCCGCGGTTGACCTTGCCTGCTTTATTGGCGTTTATTGGACGGCCCGAATTCTCGTTGATGCGCTCTACTTCTCTCACGCAGACTGGCCCAAGGGAAGGCAGTTTGTCGTCGGACATTTCCTTCTCACCTGTTTGTTTGTAATGCTGGCCGCAAGCTACCTTGGACTGTTCATCTGGCAGGATTGGCTCAGGACCCAGAGTTGATGACCAGGAGGATGGGACTTGCGCTGCAGGTCCTAGCGAGGGGCGCCGAGACGGTGCTCTTTCCCGGCGATCAGGCGTTGGATGTTCGGGCGATGCATGAGGATTACGAGCACCGAAATAAAAACCGTACACAGGCTTACATAGGTCGCAGGCGCGCGATGTGGCGCGTAAAACAAGTACACCAGCAGCGGCAGTGCGGCCGCGGCGGCGATCGAGCCGAGCGACGAGTATCGCCAGAACCCGACCACAAGCAGCCACAGGACTGCTGCTGCAACCACAGCCTGCCAGCAGATCGGGAGAAAAACACCCAGGCTTGTAGCCACGCCCTTCCCACCCCTGAACCGCAGCCACATCGGGAATACGTGACCCATCACAGCGGCTACGGCCGCAGCCATGATCCAGTGAGCGTTGCCTCCGGTCCCGCGCGCGGCCAGCCAAACTGCCAGATAGCCCTTTCCTGCGTCCAGCAGCAGTGTGAGAGCACCTGCAATTGGCCCAGCGTTGCGCGCTACGTTCGCCGCCCCGATGTTGCCGCTGCCAATAGAGCGAATGTCCGGCCCGCCCTGAGCCTTCACCAGCAGCAGCCCGAACGGAATCGACCCCAGAAGATAGGCGACACCGACCAGCCCGTATGGATTCACGCTGGATTCCCCAGGAACGGATAGGTTTCGATTTTCCGGTATTCTGCGCCGCCTGGCTTCAACAGGCTCTCGAACAAGTGAAATTCTGTCTCGCTCGCCGATCCGAAATTGCGCGACGCCCACTCAGCTGCCGAGCGCACCAGCGCATCCACTCCCTCAGGCGTCTTGAATCTGGCGAGGGTCAGATGCGGGACGAACGCTCGCGGTTCGCGCGGAATGCCGATCGGCTCCAAAACCCTCTCGATATCGGCGGCAAGCTGCACCAGACGCGCGGATCCTTTCACGCCGCACCAAACCACACGCGGGCGGCGAACGTCGGGGAAAAATCCCACCCCACGATACTCGATCTCGACGGCCCCGCTTGAACGTACCTGTCCCAGTGCAGCGCGCGCAGCGTCGAGTTTCTCGGCGTCACGGTCCGCGATTGTGTGACCTATAAATTTCAGCGTCACGTGCATTTCTTCGGGTCGCGCCCACCGCGCTGCGCGGCAAAGCGGTTTCAATCGCGCGATCGGTTCGCCCAGCGCCAGCCGTATCTCGCCTGGGAGATCGAAGGCCACAAAAAGCCGCATGATTAGGCTCGTCCGTGCGATGGGTACAGATAATATCGACGCACTAGGTCGAGCGACCGCTGAGTCGAAAACTGGCGTATCCGCTCCCGGTCGCCCGGCAGCTGAATTGGAATTTCGCGCTGCCCCCGCTCGTCCGCGATGCTGATATGGACAAGGCCGACAGGTTTTTCCGGCGTGGCACCGCTCGGGCCGGCAATTCCTGTGACCCCGAGTCCAAGAGTGGCTCCCGTGCGTTTGCGAATGCCCGAAGCCAGCGCGAGTGCCACCTCCGCGCTCACCGCTCCCTTGGACTCGATCAGCTCCGAGGGCACTCCCACCATGCTTGTCTTCATTTCATTGCTGTAGCAAACAACGCCGCCCACGAAATAGGCCGAGCTGCCCGGCAGGCTCGTCAGCCTTTCCGCTAACAAGCCGCCCGTGCAGCTCTCGGCCACCGCAATCGTTGCGCGATTTTCCGTAAGCAATTGCGCGACGATCTGCTCGAGCGATTCTCCGCGGGTCGAAACCAGGTATTCTCCCAGCGCGAGCGACATATGCTTGACGAGTTCATCGAGTCTGGCTTCTGCTTTCAGCGGGTTGTTCGACCAGAGGCGCGGGTGAAGCTGAATGCCGGTCGGTGCCGCGAGGATGGTCGTCTCGGTATCAGGGTACTGCGCGTACAGGGGCGATACGCGCTGCTCGACATCAGATTCGAAGATCCCCGAGATCCGCAGTTCGCGGGTGTAGAGACGCTCCGCGATCCCCAGATTCAGCAGCCGCGGTTTCACTTCAGTCTCCATCAACCCGCGAAGCTCCTGGGGCACTCCGGGAAGCAGGACGATGATATGCCCGCGCTCTTCGAGCCAGAGTCCCGGCGCCGTACCGCGCGGATTTTTTAGCACCGTCGCGCCTTCGATCACCATGGCCTGCCGCTCATTGATCTCCGGCATGGCGCGACCAAACCGGCGAAATCTTTCGTGGATGGACCGCAATACGTTTTCGTCGCGGTAGAGCTTTCGTCCAAGAAGATCCGCCACGGTCTGACGGGTGCGGTCATCGTCAGTCGGGCCCAGCCCGCCGGACGAAACGACCACATCGGCGCGCTCGAGAGCGTGGGCGAATGAAGAGAGCATCTCGTCCGGTCTGTCTCCAACCACGGACTTGTGCACCACACGCAGTCCAGCCTGATTCAACTCCGCCGTCAGGAATAGCGAATTGGTGTCGAGCCGAAACGGCGTAAGCAGTTCGGATCCGACCGCAATGATCTCAACCTTCATGTCTTAAGAGTTTTACTCGATGAAGCCGAAGCAGCGCAAGGGAGCCAAAAACTGAATTGATCGAACTAACCGTTCAGCGGAAGGCCCTCGACATCCCAATCCAGCGTGTAAAGCGCACTATGTGTTGTGATCATCGCACGATGCGTTGGCAGCAGCGCGACTCCAACGATGTTGCTCCCACCCAGGACAAGCTCCGGCTGCGCCTCTGGTGTCAACCGAACGATGCCGCGACGGCCGCCCAGCGATGCTGCCACATAGAGATTTCCTTGGCGATCAAACGCAAGCCCTTGCGGGCGCCCCAGGCCGCGAAAAAAAACGCCGACCTCCCCTGCGGGAGTGATCCGGTGTATTCGCTCGAAGCTCGAGGTCGTCGGTCCGCATACGAACAGGTCGCCTGCCGGGCTAAATGCGAGATGATACGCTGCGAGCGATGGCTCGAGCGTGGCGAATACGAAAATCTCGCGGTCGGGGCCGATTTTGAAAATCGTGCCACTGCGGTCGCCCACGTAGAGGTTGCCCGCCTTGTCGAAAGCCAGCCCCGTCGCGACGCCCATACCTTCGATCCATTGCATCGCATGGCCGTCGGGCGACACGCGGTGAATCGTGCCTTCGTGGCGGCAAGAAACGAAAAGATACCCGTCGCGATCGATCGCGAGCCCGGTCGGATTCATCAGGTCGGTGATGTAGGGTTTCACGACATGGTTCGACGTAACCTTGTAGAGCGATACGGGGACTTTCTGCCCGCGCTGGCCGCTGAACGTGACGTAGACGTTTCCGACTGAATCTACTGCCGGATTGCCGACCGGATGCAGATTGTCGGCAATTTGGGTTCCCAGTGCGATTGGGAACGGCGAGCTTTCGATGCTTCCCATCTTCACGCGCACCGCCCCGCCCGTTGCGCCTTCGGGGACGCTCGCGATCAAACGATCTTCGGAAGCCAGCATCACCACGGCCTCAGAGGCCCCAAATTGCACCTGGGGCCGCGTGTGGTTTCTAGCCCCGAATCCACTGCCCACGAGCGCTACCTCGCCGCCAGGCAGTGCAGCCTTCGGCTTCACGCTCTCGATCCTCGGTACGCCGTTCATTTTCAATTGAAGCTCACAGTTCCCTAAACGGGCTGCTCGCGCCCTGCTCGCTACCGCCGAAACCGATGATTACATTGCCATCCCCGGTTGCGTCACACGCTTTTGTTCCGCCCTTCGCGGCGGGCCCGGATCACAAGCCCACAGCCCGCGCGATCCACAACCCGATCGCCGCGTAGACGCCAGCGACCCAATCATCGGTCATGATTCCCCAGCCGCCCGGCAGCGATTCCGCCTGCCGCGCGGGAAACGGCTTCCAAATATCAAATACGCGGAAAAGTATAAAACCCAGCAACAAATATTTCCAGTTAAGAGCCGCCCCCAAAAGAATGTCGGAGTGCTGGCCAGGGGCGCTCATTACTTGCGCCGCCCTCGACCATGATCCGACGCTGCACCCGAAGGTGAGGGCCAGCTGTTGTCCTGACACCTCGTCGATCACCACCCTCTGAGGATCCTTTAGGCCCCAGAAGTTCGCCGCCCGGGTTGCACTCCAGACTCCAGCCATCGCGACGACCGCTGCGATCAGGATCTGAAGCATGAGAATCGGGCTGACTGGACGGCCGGGCAAGCTGACCGTAACGCCAGAACCAGTAGTTCGCGCGAGCACTTTGAACAATGCATAAGGCAAAACCGCTACGATGACCCCGCCGATCGACCCCCAGGTTCCCGGCGCTTTCGGGAGATAACCCAGACCCCCAGCGGTAGCGACGAACAGTGCCAAGCGCGGCTTCCGCCCAATGACCGAGGGCGATTCGGACGGCAATCGAGCGGCACCGGGCGGTTCTTGCTGGTCGGTCATCCTCATTCGCTGCTGTCTGCGTCCGACGGCGTCGCGTCGCGTTCTAAGTCCTCGAACATGGATTCGTCGAAAGCCGGCTCGCTGATAACGTATTTTTCACTCGCCCAGTTCCCGAGATCAATCAGACGACATCGTTCGCTGCAAAATGGAAAATCAGCATCCGTCTCGGACTCGGTAGGCTTCCGACAGATCGGGCAGTTCGCCTTCATGCGAAGAGCATACCGCAAAGGTTCCAGCTGCGCAGCAAGGCGCGGGGTGGACACGATCAGGCGAGGCAGGATTGCACAGGGCACTCGGTCGCGTCTTTCTCGGGGTGGAGCGGTTGCAGTGTTGTAGCTCGTCGAACCACACCGTCAGGCGCCAGGTCTGGCTCGCGCTCCGGACTGGGCCCTGTATCAACTCTAGCGTTCATCGCCAGTTGACGCCAGTGGCGCCGGACACCTTGTCGCCCCGATCTTCGTGTGCGAAGTCGCCCGGTTTTTTCGCTGCCGCTCTGTTCAGGCTGTCCAAGCGATGGACGAAATCCGGCCAAAGCCGGTCCTGATCAATGGACGTGATCCATCGAATGGTTTTCCCAGTCTTGGGAAACGAGAACGAAAGATCTCCAAGATCTAGAGAAGGTCGCGGATAAGTGCGCTCGGTCGTGAAACCGAGCAGGTGTGCGACCACCACCGTGTCCCAAATGACCCAGTGCTGCGGGCTCACCACGCTGGCCACCAAGTCAGCGTTGTGCGTAACCCAATTTTGGAACAGGGTGTTGAGCCACTCGGCGAATTCGCCGTGTCCTTGGAGAAGGCGCGCGGCAGCCCTGTCGTCCAGCTCCAGGTGCTTTCGGCAGACTTCGGTACCGCCGATTGTGATCGGTGCGGACGAATCCAGGATCACCTGATACGCCAGAGGATCGTTCTTGATGTTCCAGGGATCCATTCCTTTTGGCCACGAGTCAAAACCCATTGTGAGGACCTCGACCCGTTCCCCCAAAGTCGGATCCTGCAGGAAGGCGGACGCCACATCGGTGGTCGCGCCGATCGTGATGATCACCAGACGATTCCGCGAAGAGTAGCTGCCCGAGGTGTTAACGGTGAAATCCACTCCCGGATTGTGCAGCGGGCTGCGGCCGTTCAGCGGCCCGTCGGACCCTGCGAAGACCGGAGGCGGAGAAGCCAGACGCAGCCGACCGAGAACATCCTTGACGCAAGCTGCGGATGATTCCGCCTGTTTTGGAAGGCTCGGCGCATGCGTTGTGACGATGCCCTTCACATGGAGCTGCGGTAACAGGAGAAGGTAGGCGATCGCGAACTGATCATCTATGTCCGCGCCACAATCGGTCGTAACGATCACGTCTCGCTGCTGAGTTTGAGCAGGTCCTCCCAAAATCAGAAGGAGCGCACCAAGAAAAAACATCTTCGCCAGATTCGTCACGTATCCCAGCTCATCGGTTCAACCTGCGGTCGCGGCGCTCGCCCCGCGTTCGCCCCAAACTTCGCGTGCCACCTCGACGATCAGCCGCAGCTTCGCAAACTGCTCCTGCTCGGTGAGTCGGTTGCCGGGCGCCGTGCTCGCGAAACCGCACTGCGGGCTCAGCGCGAGCTGATCGAGACTGATGAATTTCGAGGCCTCGTCGATTCGACGCTTGAGTGAATCCTTGGATTCCAGCTGGCCCAGTTTGCTCGAGACGATTCCGAGCACTACTGTTTTGTTCTTCGGCACGAGTCGCAGCGGTTCGAAGGTGCCCGAGCGAGCCGTGTCGTACTCCAGAAAATACGAATTGACGTCCAGCTGATTGAATACGACATCCGCGACGGGATCATAGCCGCCAGCCGAAACCCACGCGCTCTGATTGTTTCCGCGGCAGATGTGCATGGACAATTGCAGTGAAGGCGGGCGGCGCCCGATGCAGCGGTTCATCACCTCCGGATATAATTTATTTAACAGAAAGTCCGGATCGTCTCCGCGCGCTTTCACTCCCTCACGGAAATTTGGGTCGCCCAGCATGACGACGGGAACCTCATCAATCTGTATATAGCGGCAGCCGGCCTGGTGGAGCGCACGAAATTCGTGCTGGTATGCGAAAGTCAAGTCGTCCCAAAGGAGATCGAGGTCGGGATACGCTTCGCTGCTTACTCCGTCACGCCCCGAGGGGAAATACATCAAGCCAGGCGAGGGGATCGTAATCTTCGGAGTTCGCTTCGTGAGGGACTGCAGGAACTTGAAGTCGTCCACGTGAATCGGTTCCAGCCATCTCATGCGGCCTGTCACTTTCGCGATGGGAACCGGAATCTTGCGACCCTCGTGATCTATAAAAAAGAATTTCTCCATCTCCTCGTAGATCGTCGCGCCGCCAAGCCCTTTGCAAAAGAAGTCGCCGTAAAAAATGTCGCGACGAAACTCTCCGTCGGTAATAGATTGAAGTCCGGCCTCTTCCTGCAGCACGACGGCCCGGCGAATCGCGGTGTCCTCCGCCAATAGAAGCTCCGCCGCCGAGATTTTGTCGTCCGCATAGTCCCGGCGCGCTTTGTGAAGTTCCGGTGGACGCAGAAGGCTGCCTACGTGATCTGCCCGAAAGGGGGGATTGTGGGGCGGTGTCGCGGCCATGAGGACCTCCCAGAGATGCATGCCGATCCGGTCGAGCGCCGCGATTATACCTATTTCAGCGGGATGCGAGTATCGGGAACAAGGTTCTCGATGCGGGGGGAACCTGTGCGCCAATGGACGGAGCTGCGAATTCAACGACACGGCCGATCAGGTCGTATTCCTTCGTTTCCGTGATTTCGACCGTCGCGAGGGTCCCGGGCGCCGGCAAGCCCGCGGCATCGTTCACACCCTGGAATTCGGTGATGTAAACCTTGCCGTCTATCTCCGGAGCCATGCCTTCGTGACGTGCCTCCCAGATGAGCTCATTGTCCATCGAGGGCCCTTCCAGCATCACGCGTAACCGCTGGCCAACTTGGCGGCGCAGTTTTCTTTTAGAAATTGTTTTTTGAAGGGCCATCAGCGCGTTCTTACGGCGCTCGATCGTGCTCGCGCCGACCTTGCCGTCCAGGGAAAAACTTTTCGCCGTATCCTCATCCGAGTAGGAAAAGACACCCATCCAATCGAATTCCGCGGCCAGGACGAAATCACACAGCTCGCGAAAATGCTGTTCCGTTTCGCCGGGAAAGCCCACGATGAAAGACGTGCGGATGGAAACCCCGGGAATCGTCTTGCGGATTTTCTCAAGCATTGAAAGAAACGCGCCGCCATGTGAACCGCGTTTCATTCGCGCGAGCACGTTTCGGCTGGCGTGTTGCAGGGGGATATCGAGGTAGTTCGCCAGGCGCGGGTACGCCGCGATCGTCTCAAGCAGCCTTGGCGTCACGCGATTCGGGTAGCAATAGAGAAAACGAATCCAGTGGAGTCCCTCGACCTGCGCGAGACGCTCCAGGAGACTGGGCAAGCCGTCGCGTAATCCTAGATCCTCGCCATAGTAGGTCGTATCCTGGCCAATCAAAGAGATTTCACGGACGCCTGCCGCGGCCAGATTCTGCACTTCGCTCACGACCGATTCAAATCGCCGGCTGCGGAATTTGCCGCGCAGCTGCGGGATGATGCAGAAGGCACACGGATGATCGCAGCCCTCGTTGATCTTGACGTAGGCAGTGTGGCGAGGTGTTGCCAGCACGCGGGGTGTCAGGTCGTGATAGAGATACGTCGGTGCAACCGGGGAGGGCGTCTCCGGCCGGATTTGGCCCTCGCAGACTTCGAGGATTTTCTCCACCTCGCCCGTTCCGATCACCGCGTCTACTTCCGGAATCTGCTCGCGGATTTCGTTGCGGTAGCGCTCGACCATGCAGCCGGCGACGATTAATTTCTGCGCGCGGCCAAATTTCTTGTACTCGGCCATTTCAAGGATGGACTGCACGGATTCCTGCTGCGCCGGCGCGATGAAGCTGCAGGTATTCACGACCAGGACGTCCGCGTCGCCCGCGCGAGCGGTGATTTCGTAGCCAGCGCCTTTGAGGATACCCATCATGACCTCGCTATCCACGAGGTTCTTCGGACATCCCAGGCTAACGAATCCGACCTTCGGCATCTCAGGTGGCCTTTTTACAGCGCGGGGAAACAACCAATTCTAGCACGGCGCGAGGTTGTTCCCTATTTGCCGGTCGATTGGACCAAAGCTGGCGCACGGCGTCGCGCGCGCTCGATGCAACGTCGCGTGGTACGACACACGGTCTGTGCTTGACGCAGGACAGGTTTCACAGTCACGTCACGTTCGAAAGACCGTTTTTATCTTCGTGAGGGTTTGCGCACTCGCAGGGCGTCGCGGATTAGCCGTAACAGAGACGACATCTGATCAATCGGCTCGTGGTGATTGCCGAACCGAGCAGATTGGTACAAGTCGGTCAACTGGGCGATGGGCCCAGCCAGCTCCGGAACGGGAATGGCCGACGCGAATTCGAGCGGAGTCTGAGAGGGAGATTTTTTCCAGCCGCGCTTTTCAAGAAGGCGCAGCATTTCTGTGTATTCCAGGGATGCAAGCGACGCCGTCAAATCGCCGCCGCGTCGTGCGCGCAGGCTCCAGCGCGCGACAGCGTAGCGAATCATCGAGCGTCCACGCAGAACGAATAACAGCGCCAGAAGACAGACGAGCAGTACAGGCAGGAAATACGGGGAGGCTTCGGTCCTGCGGTCAAACGCGAGGATCGCATGCAGCATCTTTTCCTGCTCGCGATGATAGAACGCGTGGGCGCGTTCGTTCCAACTGCGCGTGGAGTCGCGCGCGTTCCTTCCGAGCGTCAGCTGATGAGAGAAATCGTAGTTGATCACCCATTCGTTCCACGACAACTGAAACCAGTCCCAGTAGAGACCGAACCGGCTAAACAGGCCGCGCGTTTCGTTTCCCGGCGGAGTCGGATCAAAGGTCAGCCAGCCGTACCCGGTAAAATAGACTTCCACCCATGCGTGAGCATCGCTGCCGCGGATGATGTAGTCGCCGCCCACGTCGTTGTACTCACCCGGCAGAAAGCCGGTGACGTAGCGCGCCGGAACGCCGACCGAACGAAGCATGATGGTCATTGCCGTGGCGAAATACTCGCAGTGCCCGGCGCGTCGCGTAAAAAGGAAATAAGCCAGCGGATCCTTGCCCGCGCTGGTGAGATTCAGTGTGTAGGCGTAGTTCGCGATTAGGTAGCGCCGGATATCGGCGGCCTTGTCGTAGTCACTGGTCGAGTGAGCCGTAATGTCCTCGGCGAGTTTTTTGACGCGAGAGTCCAGCTGCGGAAGCTGCAAATACGTGTCGCGGACTTCTTCTGGATAATCCCGCGAAGCCTTACGCAGATCGGCGGGTGCGATGAGCGGAAGGCGCGCAGTACCTTGATAGCGGATTCTTGAATTGTTATGCGACGGATTGAAGAAGGAGCCCGTGCGGTCCATGAACAAGTAGCCGTGGTTGGGTAGCCCGCCCGGCCGGATGCTGTCGGCGCCAAATCTCCCGCGCAGCGTTTCCAGGGGCGGAGCGATGAAGATCGCATCGGTCGCGATCGGCTCCATCAACACCGTATAGAGGAGCGGATTAAAACGATCGCCCGCATGCGGAGGCCCCCCGAAATAGTACTCGCCCGTGGCGTTAGGTTCCAGAACGGTCTGTCCCTGCGTGGGCGTGGTCCAGTTGCGGCCGTCGAAGTTGGTGAGGATGATCCCGCGCCAATGCATATCCACAGCGCGAGCGGGATCACCGTCAACGCGGATGCGCATGACAACGGCTGTGTTCTTCTTGATTTCGCCGATTTGCCCAAGCGCGACATTGTCGCTGAATCCGGTCAGCAGGCTCGGTTGGAGGCTCAGTGAGCCGAGGTAGCCCACGGTGAATCGCGGGATGATGAAGAAGAGCAAGATCCCGCAAAAGAGCACACCGCCGGCGACCATGAGCGAGGTGAGTCCGAGAGCACGATTCAAGCGGCGCGCCGTCGGCGAGCCAGCTTCGCATGGAGGCGAATCAGCTCCCACCGAACTTCGGCGGATTTCCAGGGCGACGAACGTGGAGACCGAGAGCACCAGGAAAATGGCAAGAGCGATCAGAAAGCCCGTCTCGACGGTGAGAATTGCGGAAACCAGCATCGAAGCGACGGCGAGGACCGCGAGAAAAGCATAGTCGCGGTTCGAGCGCGCCGAATAAAGCCGGACCAGCGTCGCGAACAGAATCAAATGAATCGAGGACAGCAGTGCCGCGTACAGTGGCGGATTCGGCGCTCCTTCGGCCAAGCCGTGCGAAAATACCCACAGATCCAAAGGAAAAAACAGGAAATAGCCTAGAACGAGCCACGTCGCTACGCGTGCCGAGATTTCCGGACCGCGCCCCCGGTGCATGCGGATGCCTTTATAAATCAGCGCGATCGACGGGATCAGGACAGAGACAATGTCCAATTTGCCGGTGGAAACGATGGCCAACACACCTGTTGCGACGAGCAGAAAGAGCGAGACCTCGAAGTATCGCTGAACCGCCGGAAGGGTCGGCGGCCCGGTCGTCTGCGCGGCGGAGGCCATCCTAAGATGCTAGCACTCGCGGGGGGCGAGCCGGCAGGCACGACGCGAAAGGGCCAATGGTTGGGACGTTGTGGAGTTGCCACGAGAAGTTGCGAGCAATCGGGCATTCTGGCCCTTGCCGACGTGTAAACCCGGCCAAAATCGGGTGGCTCGAGCCGCTCAAATTCCGATTTCGCTGTTCCCGGGCAGATTTTCTACCGTCGTGCGACCGCAGCCGCGATCTTGCGCGTCGCACTGGAGACCGGAAGTTGAGCAAGACGCGTCAGTAGAAGGACGCGGGTGCGGGAGCGTTTCGGGAGCCGCGATACGCGGGCGAGAAAGGGCAGCAGCGTGATGCTGCGGAAGGTCACACCGTGGCGCGCCGCCGGCAACGGTTCCAGACGGAGCGAGGTGGAGTCGATATCTAACACGTGATGCAGATGCGCGGCGAGTTCCGCTTCAGGATGACGCGCGACCTCGACGGCGGGGAACTGCCACATGCGCGAGAACAAGACATCGTCATGTGCTCCGGGGTCGCGCACAAGAATCGTGCGCCCGCGCGGGTCGCGCAGGATCGCCGCGGCGATCTGCACCTTCACAGACGCCCTCTTGCGGCGAGGCGAGGGGATTTCGCCGGTGAGGTTGCGCATACGTGCGCGGCACCAGCTCGAAACGGGGCACGCCGGACACCGCGGGACCTGCGGTGTACAGACAGTCTCGCCAAGTTCCATCAGAGCCTGATTCCAATCGCCGGGCGCGGCAAGCGCGAGATGGTACTGGGCGGATGCGGTGAGCTGCCGCCATCGGAGCGGCGCTCGAAGATCACCGCGCATGGCGCCGAGGCGTGCAAGGACCCTGGCGACGTTGCCATCGAGGGCGGCAAGCGGGTAATCGTAGGCGATGCTCAGAACGGCAGCGGCCGTATAACGTCCGACGCCGGGCAGCGCAAGAGCAGTCTCAAGGGTTCGCGGGAATTCGCCTCCGAAGCGGGTCACAATTTCCTTTGCGGCGCGATGCAGGTTCCGCGCGCGACTGTAGTAGCCGAGTCCGGACCATCGTTTCAGAACTTTTTCCAGAGGGGCACGCGCGAGCGTTCCGACCGTGGGAAATGCTTCCAGGAAGCGATGGTAATAAGGCAGGACGGCGGCTATGCGCGTCTGCTGCAGCATGACTTCGGCGACCCAGATGCGGTAGGGATCGCGGTTTGCGCGCCAGGGGAGAGCGCGTTGATGCGCGCGGAACCAGTTGAGTAGCCGGAGCTGAAAGGTGCGCAGTGCGCGCGGATTGAGCTGCTGTGGCATGCGGGCGGTATTGTCGCACGGAACGGTGCGAGTGCTGGCGGCGCGGCTTTGGTCGGGCGGAAAAAAAACGGGAGGTGCCGAAGACGCGCGACAGCAGCAAGGCGGTAATTTCTCAGAGGCGGTCGATGAACAGTAAATACGATGAGGACCAAAGGCCGGTGGGTATGGTGCGCTGGGCGCGCGCCGTGATGATGATCTTGAAGATTTCGGAATCGCCCGCCAGTTCGTCGAGGAAAGCGCCTCCGGCTGCGGATGAATCGGCCTGAACCAGCGCTAGCTCACGCAGTGTCTGGTAGATGATTTCCGCCGCGGGCGCCATCGGAGTCGAAAAGCGGTTGGTTCGAAATTGCATGACGGAGTGGATCTCGTGGAAGTGCCAGGCAATGCACGCAGCCAGAGAAACGGCGCGCTCGAAGCGCTCCGTGTGTTCGGCTTCGGCGAGCCGCCCGAGATCGGCGCGCGGCGGTCCGAGAAAGGGATCGAGAACGAGCATAACGCGGCGCTCGTCTTCGCGCGCGAATTCGCGAACCACCAGACGGCCTGACTTTGCCGAGACCTTCCAGTCCACGAAGCGGGCGCTGTCGGTCGTCACATAATCGCGAAGCGAGTGCAGCTCGTGGCCGCGGCCTCGGAAGTGGCTCGCCATTTCACCGGTGAGCAGCGGCAAGACTTCGTAGAACTGGTCGGTCGGCTCGACGCGCGGGTAGACCGCAATCTCCAGATTTGAGTCCACTTGCCGAGTCTTTTCGAAGAAGCCAAACGGAAACCGCGTCCGGATGCCGAAAGAATCCTGCCGGTAAACGCCGCGCCGTGGGAACCGCAGCTCGACTTTCTGGCGCGTTGCGCTCATGTGCGGAATATATGGAAAATAAACAGGCCGGGCGAGAATTTCGGCCGGGGACTTTTTCTTGCCGCCGATGACACGGAGCGAGAACGAAGGCCAGATCTGTTTGTCGTTGCGCAGTTCGACCTCGGCAAGGACGGGCTGCTCGGCGAAAATGTGCTCGGGTAAATCGAACCTCAGTTCGATCCCCGTGAGCACAACGCGTGAAAGTACCCCGGAAATAAGAATGCCAGCGAGCAAACAAGCGAGAATCAGGAAAAGCAGGTTGTTGCCGGTGTTGACGGCGGCAAGAACCAGGACGAAAACCGCTGCGAGATAGATGACGCCATCGCGAGTAAGGCGGTAATCGATCTGATAGGCGATCCAGCGAAGGCTTGTGCGCCGAGCAAGGGACGGCACGATCGCGACGGCTACCCAGCCAGCGATTGCGAGTGAAAGGAGCGTGGTGATTCCGGCAAGCCAGATGCGGCCTTCCTGTGCGGCCGCGGCAGAAAACAGCGCGATGAAGAAGGCGATGCCGAGCGCCAGCATGGCTATGCCGAAATTGCGCCAGCCGGCGCGGTCGCGCCCGCGCCACATGCGCAGGACGATGGAGCCTTGTGTGCTCATATTCTGCAGGACAGCACTTTCGCTCCGGCGGTGGCCCAACAGGGATTCCTCAGAGGGTGAGCCCCCAAGGGCGACGGCCGAAACGCCCGAGCTACAGGTTCGAACCCCTAGGAACCTTTGGTCGGTTTGCAGGCTCCGCGTCGTGCCCGACTCACAACGGGACGCGCGTCGTCTCGAGTATTTCGCGAAGAATTGCTTCAGCCTGCTCCGATTTCTTTTGCGTTGAGACGTAACGCGAGCTCACGACGACGCGATGCGCAAATACGGGAACAATGAGACGCTTGAAGTCGTCGGGCAAGCAGTAATCGCGGCCATTCAGAATCGCGCGCGCCTGGGCCGCGCGATGAAGCATCACGGTGCCGCGCGGGCTTACACCCAGACTCAGCTGTTCGGTAGTGCGCGTGCGTTCGACAATTTCCAGTGCGTAATCGAGCAAGCTTTCCTCGACCTTCACCTGCGACGTAGCTTCCTGCATCGCGGCGACGTCGGCCGCATCCATCACGGATGCGATCTGTTCCGCGTGCCCGGCGGCGGAATGATTGCGAATGATCTCTTTCTCGCTTGCACGCGCCGGATAACCCATGCGAATACGCATTAGGAAACGGTCGAGCTGCGATTCAGGCAGGGGATAGGTGCCATGGTGCTCGATGGGGTTCTGCGTAGCGAGGACCATAAACGGCTGCGGCAGCGGGTGCGTGTGATTGTCCACGGTAATCTGAGCTTCGTTCATGGCCTCGAGTAAAGCCGACTGCGTTTTTGGGGTGGTGCGGTTAATTTCGTCGGCGACGATGATGTTGGCGAAGATCGGCCCAGGCTTGAATTCAAATTCCTGCGCCGAGGGATTATAAACGCTGACTCCAATGACGTCGCTCGGCAGCAAGTCGGATGTGAACTGGATGCGCTGGAACGAGCAATTGAACGAGCGGGCGAGTGCTTGCGCGAGAGTCGTCTTGCCAACGCCGGGGACGTCTTCAATCAGCAGGTGACCCCGCGCAAGTAGCGTGGTGAGAGCGAGCTGGATGACGTCTTCCTTACCCTTGACGACGCGGGCAATCGAGCGCTGAAGCTCGGCAAGGCGGGTGCTAACAGTGGTGGTCGCGGTTTGCAATTCGCTGGCCCTTCTGCTACAAAAAGTCTGCTACAAAGAACACGATCTGCGGGCGACTAGCTCAGTGGTTAGAGCGCTCCCCTCACACGGGAGAGGTCCAAGGTTCAAGTCCTTGGTCGCCCACCATTTTCGGTGCAGGCAGAGCAGTTCGGGCGCCTGACTTCCCTGGCAAAATGAAAACCGAGTCCCCGCACAAGTCCCAAAAACATTCTAGCGGAATTCACTGATGAGCCACATCTTGCGATTCTTTCAGGTGTTCGCATTAGGCACGTGGGTGGGATCGATCGTTTATTTTGTCGTGGTCGTGACGCGCGGCGCGTTTGCAGTGCTCACTCGTGATCAGGCCGGGCTGCTGGTGGGGTTCACACTAGGAGGGCTGCATCAACTGGGGTTGATCGCCGCGCTGGTCTATTTGGGCGCCGCTATTGGTTTGGCCGGCTCGATACGGGCGTTGGTACGGCCGGCGGCGCTCGGCGTGGCGCTGATGCTGCTGCTGACGGTTGCTTCGCAACGAATCGTGATAGCGCGAATGGACGCATTACGGGCGCAGGTGGGGTCGATTGATGCGACACCCGCTGGTGACGCCAGGCGCGCGGAGTTCGACAGGTTGCACGGGATTTCGGTCGATCTCGAGGGCGGAGTGTTGGTTACCGGTTTGGTGGCGCTATTTCTGACCGTCAGATCGTATCAACCGGGATGACCCACAAAACCCGCGACACATTCTCCGCTACGATATGGCGCGCTTCTGCCCCATAGGCCGAGGTGACGGGCACTACGCCGGGGCGCTTAGGTTTTCTTGAGCGCCACTTTCTTGAGTGCGATGCGTCCCTTTGCTGCCGCGCGCTTTTTGGTGCCTGGCTTGGCTTTTGTGATTTTGCGGGCCGAAGACCCGGCGAGCTGTACGGCACGCCACATGTACCAACTCGCGACACTACGGTAGGGGCGCCAGCGCTCGCCAAACTTCAGCAGCTCCTTCGGCTTCGGAATGCTCTTTTTACCGTAGGTAATTGCATAGCCCTTCTGTACGCCATAATCGTGAATCGGCAGGACGTCTGGACGTCCCAGCCGGAAAATGAGAAACATTTCCACGGTCCAGGGGCCGATGCCACGCACCGAAATCAGCCGGTCGATGAGTTCCTGGTCCGACATACTCTGGGCGGCTTCGATTGTCGGCACGACGCCGTCGATCGTTTTCTGCGCGAGATCGCGGACGGCCGCGATTTTTGCGTGAGAGAGGCCTGCCTTGCGGAGTTTCGGTTTTCTCACGCGGAGCAGTTCATGAGGAGTTGGGCAGCGGCCTCCGGAGCCGAGCGCCACGATGCGGGCGAATATTACCTGCGCCGCCTTGCCGGCGATGCTCTGGTGGGTAATGGCTTCAAGCAGGGACTCGTACACGCTGTCGCACTCGTCGAGTTTGAATTGAAACTCGCCGACTCGCTCGATTACGCCTGCTAGGCGCTTGTCGGTTCTGGAGAGGTGAACATGGGCCTCCAGGTGGTCGAACGGAAGGGCGAGCTTGCTCGTTGTTGAATTCATAGCTGGTTCAGACTAGCCGTTCATTAGATAACGATGAACAAATGCGACAGCCATTGCGCCTTCGCCTACGGCTGAAGCGCACCGCTTAATGGAGCCGTGCCGCACATCTCCGGCGGCAAACATCCCGGGAATACTCGTCTCCATAAAGTACGGATCACGGTCGTGTTCCCAATTCTTCGGCCGTCCGCCATTTCGCAGCAGATCCGGGCCGGTGACGAGATACCCTTCCTCGTCGCGCACGATTCCTACATCCGCAGCCCACTGCGTTTGAGGCGTGCCGCCCAGGCAAAGGAATAGCCATCGCGATTCGATCCTGCGCTGTTCTCCTGAGGTGCAATCTCTCAGTGTCACCGCATTTAACGATTCGTTTCCTTGCAAGGCAGTGACTTCGGTGCACACCATAACCTGGACATTCGGCGTGGAACGGACGCGATCGACGAGATACTCCGAGAGCGTTTTCTTCAAACATTCCCCGCGGACGACCATGAGTACCTTGGAGGCGTACGGTGCGAAGTGCATCACAGCCTGACCCGCTGAATTGCCGCCGCCTACCACGATCACGGTTTCACCCCGACACAGTGAAGCCTCGCTCGCCCCTGCGCCGTAGTAGACTCCGGTCCCCGTGAGACGGTCCTCATCGGGCAGATTCAGCCGCCGGTAATTGACCCCGGTAGCGCACACTGTGGCGCGAGTAATAATCTTGGTCCCGTCTGCCAAGTAGCCGACTCCCTTGCCGGGGAGAAATTCTCCGCGCACGCCCTCGCGTAAAAGCAGAATTTCCGCGCCGAACCTGCAAGCCTGTTCACGGGCACGCTCGGCGAGGTCTGCACCGGTTATGCCATCGGGAAAGCCGAGGTAATTTTCAATCCTGGAGCTGCTACCCGCCTGTCCACCGACAGCCGAACGTTCAATCACGACGGTTTTCAGTCCCTCGGAGGCGCCGTAGACGGCTGCGCTCAGACCAGCCGGACCAGCCCCGTAGATCGCGAGGTCGTATTCCGAACGCCTCGGGTTCCGGAACCACCCGAGCTTTTCGGTAATTTGCCGCACGGTGGGGTGTTCCAGACGCGTGCCGTCGGAGAAAACGCAGAGCGGCAGGCGCGTATCATCGATGCCTGTCAGATGAGTTTGCGCCCGCACCTGGTCGTTGCTTGCGAGCTCAACCCACTGGAACGGCACATCGCTCCGCTGCAGGAAGTCGCGGATGGCGTATGCCGCCGCTGACCCGCGCGTACCGAAAACTTGAATTGTCAGTCCGGACTCGCTCATAGGCAGCATCGCTCATTGTAGTCGCGGGGCGCTGCACACTCAACTGTCGGAACCGACGCCGCCTTCGGGCTGTGCTAGTATCTCTCGCTCATGCAAACGGGGATTATAGGACTGCCTCAGGTCGGGAAGACCAGTCTGTTCCGGATTCTGACGAGGGCGCGCGTGGACTCGCGAAGCGCCCCGAATCAGGCGCACGTGGGGATTGCGCGAGTTCCGGACGCGCGAGTCGCGAAGCTTGCCGAAGTGTTCAAGCCCAAGAAAATAACGTACGCGACGATTGAATATGTGGATATCGGCGGCTTGCAGAAGGATCGCGAGAAGAACTCCGCTTCGCTTGTCCCGCTTCGCGAGGCCGACGCTCTGGCGCATGTCGTGCGGCTATTCGAGAATCCCGCGGTGCCGCACGAAGCTGGGTCGCTAGACGCACTGCGCGATATCGTGAACGTGGATTTAGAGCTGATCCTGACCGACCTCGAGCAGTGTGCGAAGCGAATCGAGCGGGTCGAGAAGGATTTGAAGAAAAAGAAAGAGACAGTGCTCGAAACCGAATTGCAGCTGCTGACGCGTTGCCGTTTGGCGCTCGAGGCTGAAACACCGCTACGCGAGCTGGAATTCAAGCCGGAAGAGATGAAGATGCTAACCGGTTTCATGTTTCTTACTCGCAAGCCCATGCTGTACGTGCTGAACCTGGGCGATGAAGAGGCCTCGGAGATCGAGCGCGTGGTCCAGAGATACCATCTGGAAAAACTGGCATCGAAGCCGCAAACGGCGGTCGTTCCATTCTGCGGGAAAATTGAAGCGGAGCTTGCTGACCTCGAAGATGCGGAAGCCGCCGAGATGATGAAGGCTTACGGGCTCGCGGAATCTGGGCGCGACCGGCTGATCCAGGCGAGCTATCGCCTGCTGGGGTTGATTTCGTTCCTCACCTGCGGCGAGCCGGAATGTCGTGCTTGGACGATCGAACGTGGCATGAACGCGCAAAAGGCCGCCGGTGCGATTCACAGTGATATCGAAAAGAACTTCATCAAGGCCGATGTGGTGAATTGGGAGGACCTGCTCAAGGCGGGCAGCTTCGCGGCGGCTCGCGAAAAGGCTCAGGTGAGACTGGAAGGCAAGGAGTACGTTGTGCACGACGGTGACGTGATTTTGTTCCGGCATGGCGGGTAGATGCGAACACGCGCGTTTGGCCGCGGGCCAAGGAAGGCTCGAACGACCAGGAGCTCGCCCCAGCGAATGCGCGGGAGCTCAGAGCAGGGAGACATAGAGACGCCATAGCCGAGCAGGCACCGCAAATGGCTTCCGGGGAAACAACTCGAATGTTGCTTGCGTTGCTGCTGGGCGTGGTGGCGGCAGGGGCAAATTTGCTGGGCGGGCTACTGATCACCCGGTGGCAATGGTCGCGGCATTACCTGAAGTACTTCATCGCACTCGGCGCCGGCTTCATGCTCGCGACCGCGATGATTGAAATGATTCCGGAATCGGTGAAGCTTCGCAGCGACGCATCCTCGTTATTTTTCAACAGCACCAACGCGGTATTCGTGATCGTCCTGGCCGGGTATTTTCTGGTTCACTTTTTCGAGCATACACTGGCTCCCCATTTTCACTTCGGCGAAGAAACTCACCACGAGGAAATTTCACACGCACACGCGAGCTATGCCGCTCTGTTGGGGCTGGTGATTCATACGTTTTTCGACGGCGTGGCGATTGCATCCGGGCTGCTGGTCTCGAACTGGCTGGGCGGTGTGATATTTGTGGCAATCTTTCTACACAAGATTCCCGAAGGGTTCACGGTTGCGTCGCTGATGCTAGCGAGCGGACAAAGCCGCGGGGCAGCGTTTGCATCGTCGGCCATTCTGGGAGCCGCGACGCTGGCAGGCATGGCGCTGATGTTCGTGCTGCGAAACGCGGTGGCCGATGCACTGCCGTTTTCCGCGGGTGTTACGCTCTATGTGGCTGCTTCGGATCTGATTCCCGAAGTGAATCGCGAGCCGGGCGTGGGCATGGCGGTCCTGGTTTTTCTCGGCGTCGCGATTCTGGTGGGCCTTAAGGCAATTTTCCACGTATAACCGGGGGATCTCGACGGCTTATGCGAACGCTTGATTCCGCCGCCGATCGGCAAGCGATTGTTCGACGCATATCGACGATCACAGCGTCCGATCGCCGGCTTTGGGGAAAAATGTCGGCACATCAAATGGTTTGTCACCTTTGCGATTCCTACTGGTTGGCGCTCGGCGAAAGGCACGCGAGTCCAGCGACGGGATTTCTCAAGCGAACGGTCGTTAAGTGGATTGCCTTGCGGGTGCCGGCGAAATGGCCCAAGGGCACTCCCACACCCCCTGAAGTTGAGCAGGGAGTTGGAGGCACCCCACCAGTTGAGTTTGAGGCCGACCGTTCCGGATTGCTGTCGGCGATCAATCGATTTTGTGATGAGTCAGGTGACCGTTCGATCGCTCATCCCTTTTTTGGGGGAATGACCCGCCAGGAATGGCTGCGCTGGGGTTACCTCCACGCCGATCATCATCTGCGGCAATTTGGGCGGTAGGCACGACCACACCGGGTTCAATAAGGGCCAGAGGCGGAGGATCGCGTTGGCGCGGTACCTATCACCGTTGGAGGCAGCGTCCCTAGGAGACCATCGTAGGCGGATCTGGTTGGGCGGGAGATGCGACGGTGGCGCGGCCCGCGGAGAATCGCACCAGGGCCATGAGCATCAATCCGAGACAGAATACGCATACGCCGGTCCAGCCGCGTATGCGCCACGCATATGCACCTAAGAATGAGCCGGCAGCTCCTCCGGCGAAATAGCAAACCATGTAGAACATGTTAAGCCGGCTTCGGGCATCAGGAGCGAGGCTGTATATGCGGGCTTGATTGGCGACATGGCCAGCTTGAACACCGACGTCCATCAAAAGCACGCCCACGATCAAGCCCACAAGCGTTTTTCCGGTTCCCCAGAGCACCAGGTAGGAAGCGAGGACCGCGAGCAAGGCCGCGCCTATGGCAAATCGCGGCCCGTGGCTGTCCGTAAAACGCCCGACCAGTGGGGCACCTGCGGCACCCGCCGCGCCCACCAGGCCGAACAGGCCTGCGGCCTGGCTGCCATAGTGGTAGGGCGGTGTTTCCAGCAAGAACACCAGAGTCGTCCAGAACGCGCTAAAGCAGCAGAACAGCGATGCGCCCAGGAACGCAGACTCACGCAACTCGGGGTGAACGCGAATCAGGTTTACCATCGATCTGAGCAGCGACAGATAGGTCAGCTCTGCAACCGGCTTGCTACGCGGGAGCAGAAACTGAACGAGAATCGCGACGCTCAAGGTCAAGACACTGGCGATGCCGTAAACCGCGCGCCAGCCCAAATGCGCGCCCACGGTTCCACTGAAAGTTCGAGCCAGCAGAATCCCCAGTAGGATGCCGCTGAATACCGAGCCGACGACCCGCCCGCGCTCCTCAGGCGCCGCCAGGTGCGCTGCAAACGGCAAGAAGAGGTGAACCGACGAACCCATCGCGCCAACCACGAAACAAGCTAGGGCCAGCCAGACGCCGTTGCGGGCCGTGGCAACCAGCATGAGCGCAAGCGCAGCAACGATTAGCAGCGTCGTGATCAGCGACCGCCGCTCCTTGGTGTCTCCCAGAGGAACGAATAGGAGCATGCCGAGAGCGGTTCCAATTTGTGTAAGCATCGCAACGGAACCAACCTTGGTGACACTGAGGCCGAACGTGCGAGCGATATCTGCCAGAAGGGGCTGGATGTAATAGATGTTAGCGACGATCACGCCCGTGCTTGCCGCCATGAACCAAACGGTGATAGCAGGTACGGAGGGGTGCGCGCGGTTGGTGGTGGGGCTAAGCTTCAAGGAGTAATTGATTACGATGGATCGGGATTAAGTGCAATGGCAAAGGGGGAGTGCGGACCCTTGGGACGATGCCCGCTTGAGTAAACCCGGCACGCGCCTTCGGGTAGGCTCCTGGGTGCATAGTCATCCCTAAACCATTTGTATGGAGTAACTTAACGGATTTTCCAGGCACACGAGTCTGACCCGTTGCCGGATCTGGAACCGGACCCGGACGCACAACTTTAAGGCCCGAGTAGTGTTCGATAGACTGTGGAGGCCATGGCAAGAAGCGACGTCCAACTGATGCTGGACGTGAAGGCAGGGGACGAAGCGTCCTTTGACTTTCTATTGCAGAAGTATCGCTCGCCGCTGGTCAATTTCCTGAATCGCATGGTACGCGATACGGCGACGGCGGAGGATCTGGCGCAGGAAGTTTTTCTGCGGGTCTACCGGGCGAGGAAACAGTACACCCCGAGCGCGAAGTTCACCACTTGGCTGTTCCGGATCGCAACGAATCTGGCGCTCAATTCGGTCCGCGATAACCGTCACCGCAGAATGGCAGTATCTCTCGATGCGCCTGCGGCCGGGGAAGATTCGGCGCCGATGGAATTGCCGGCGCCCCAGATGCGGATTGACGAGCACATGATCGAGCGTGATCGCGTCGAAATCATCCGCCGGGCGATTTGGTCGCTTCCTGAAAAGCAACGCGCGGCGGTTTTGCTGCATAAGTATGAAGAGATGGATTACATGGAAATTGCGGGAATTTTGGATTGCTCGGAAGGCGCGCTAAAATCGCTGCTGTTTCGCGCTTACGAGACTCTGCGCGTGCAACTGGCTCCTCTGGTAACCCAGCCCGTGGCGCAACGCGGAGAGGAAGGAAGGCCGTCATGAAGTCGTGCGAGGACATTTCAAAGGGTTTGATCGCATATCTGGACCAGCGAGCCAATCCAGTCGAGCGCCGCGACGTGGAACAGCATCTCGCAGGCTGCCCGGCTTGTAGAACCCGCGCCCAGGAGTTTCGGGCGCTCTGGAAGGTGATGGAGGAAGTCCCGGCTGTCGAACCTTCGTTTGGATTCGACGCCCGGTTGCGACAACGCGTCGCCGCCGAGCCGAGCCACAGCTGGTTCGGATGGTTTGCACCGCAGGCGCGCTTGGTGCTGTCAGCGGCCATGCTCGTCGCGCTAACGGTCTGGGTGGCGAAATTGCCACAGAGCAATCCAGCCAATCCCAGTCCGGTCGCCGTCAGCCCGTCAACTGACCAGGACTTTGACGCCATCAAGGATCTGGGTGTACTTGAGAACTACGATGTACTGACGAAGTTCGATGCGCTATCGGAATCTTCCACCACGTCGTCACCGCAACCCGACGAGGCACAACCGAACGAGCCAAGCTCGAATGATTGACGGAGGCAGATAGGTGAAGTGTCGCAACATCGTCCTCGGTACCTGTCTCGGGCTGCTCACGGGTCTTCTGGCTCAGCCTGCCTCGGCTCAGAACGGTGAGCTGTGGAGACAACGGCAGGCACAACGGGAAGCGGCGCAACAACAGAGGCGGGAAAAGGCTGCCCGCCCACCGGGAGAACGTGGGCTCGTTGGTCTTCCGCCGAAATGGGTCGAGAACCTGCGCGACATGAGTCCGGAAGATCGCGATCGCTTCATGCAGAACAATCGAACTTTTCAGAATCTACCACCTGCAAGGAAACAGCAGGTGATCGGAAATCTCCAGAAATGGGATGCCCTGCAGCCGGAGCAAAAGGAACGAATCCGCGCGACCGAGCGCATGCTCGAACAGGCAACACCTGAGCAGCGCGAACACTTCCAGAACGATATCGTACCGAAGCTGGAACAGATGCCGCCCCAGCGCCGCCAACGCGTAATCGGCCACTGGCGACGGTTGCAGGCGATGTCTCCGGCGGAGCAACAGGCGGCGCTGCGTGACCCGGCGTTCTTGGGAAACCTCAGTCCTGAGGAACAATCCATCGTTCGCGACCTCAATTCGATGGGAAATCCGCCTCTGCCGTAGGCTTGTTGACCCCTCTTGCGTCTTCTGGACTCGCTGAACAAGGAATTTTCGCACCGCGGATGTTAACTCTTACAAAACATTTTATCGTTTTGATCGACCTCGACCGCTAGCACTCGCTACGCGTTCAATTGCGGCCACTAGGGATTGTGGTTTCTTGCATTTTATGGCCGTGAAATTTGCATTGCGCATGAATCCTGCCGATTCAAAAATACTTTCTCAAAATTGAAACATTCCGCTTGACAACTTTGAGAACAAAACTACAATCGGGGCACAAAGTGGGACGAAGTGGTCAGTAGTGGCGAATAATGTGAAACAGTGGTTGGGGATGTCAGGCAGTGGCAGAGACCCAGGAGCGAATCATTCCAAGGTCGAACACGCCGGGCGAAGTTCTGAAGGGCGCAAATGCTGCGGGGCAACTATCTGGCGACGGTGGACGAGAAGGGACGGGTGAAGATTCCCGCCGACTTCCTGGTCCAACTTCGCAAACTCGGAACCAAGTTCTACGTGACGAGTATGGCAGGGGATCGCGCGCAGATTTTTCCGATGAAGGTATGGGAAGAAAAGGAAAAGAAGCTCGCGAAAATCTCGTCTCACAACAAGGCCAAGCAAAAGTTTTTGGAGCGAACCAACTATTACGGTCAGATCGTCGAGGTGGATGGGCAGGGGCGCATTTTACTTCCACCTGTACTCAGGGAATCGGCGGAGATGAAGGGCGAGGTGGACGTTTCGGGGCACCTCACCTACCTGGAAGTCTGGAATCACGCCCGGTTCCTGGAACAAATGAACCGTAATCCTATAACGGCGGAAGACGAAAAGACGCTGGACGAACTGGGCATTTAGCTTTTGAGCGTTTTACATACGCCTGTTCTGGCCGCAGAAGTCATTGAGTGGCTTCGCATACGGCCCGAGGGGACTTATGTGGACGCGACAGCGGGAACTGCAGGGCACGCAATCGAAATTGCCCGGCGGCTCACAACAGGGCGCTTGGTCGGGATTGATCGCGATCCGCGCGCGCTGGAAATCGCGCGGGAACGGTTGAAGCCGTACGAAGACAAGGTGGTTCTGGTGCACTCGGAGTTTTCGAAGATCGGCGAAGTCGCGGCGGGGCTGAACTTGCCTCCGCTGGACGGAGTGATCGCCGACTTGGGCGTCTCGAGTCTGGAACTGGATAGCCCTGAGCGCGGGTTTTCATTCCGCTGGGCTGGTCCGCTAGACATGAGAATGAACCCGGACACGCCGATAACGGCGTACGAAATTGTGAATCAGTGGGCAGAGAAAGAGCTCGCCAATCTCCTCTACCAGAAGGCGGAGGAGAGAGATTCACGCAGAATCGCCAGGGCAATTGTGAGGTCGCGGCCGATTCGCGACACCGAACACCTGGCAACGGTTGTGGCAGGGGCTCGTAAAGCAAGGGGAAGGCAGAAACTGCAGCCCGCGACAAAAACGTTTCTGGCGCTGCGGAATGCGGTGAATCGAGAAGAGGAGGAACTCGAGCAGTTTCTTTCGCGGACCCCTGCCACTTTATCTATCGGAGGACGGTGGATCGTCCTCAGCTACCACTCGCTGGAAGACCGCCCGGTGAAGCAGGCGTTTCAACGCCTGGCGCGCGAGGGAGGTTTTCGGGTGCTAACCCGAAAGGTCATTCAGCCGGGTGGAGAAGAAATCAGAGACAATCCGCGAGCGCGCAGCGCGAAAATGCGCGTGGCGGAAAAGATCGAGCCTGCGCAGGTTCGCGCGGCTGGGAGTCGGGGATGACGGAAAACTTCACCGAGTACTTCACCGTAAAGCAGATCGATAATTCGCGGCTGGTGCGGCCAGCGCATCCTGCGCGCGTGCAGGATTTCTGGCGACGCCTGGCGGTAGGCGTGGCGATGGCCACATGCCTGCTTTCCTACGCGTGGCAACATTTTGAGTGCATTCAGATCCGCTATCGGATCGAGCAACTCGATAGTGAGCGCGCGCAAGCGACCGAGCTCAACCAGCAACTGCACCTGGAAGTAGCGACATTGCGCTCCCCCATGCGGGTCGATGCGATCGCGCGGAACCAACTGGGCTTGACGGTCCCCGTGCCTGGTCAGGTTGCCCCTGTTGATGACTCGAACGACGGCGTCGTGGCACAGGCGCGAACGACTGCTCAGTCATCCCGGCCCTGACCTCAGCCTCAAACGAAATTGGCACGACTTTGCGGCCCGCTGCGGCGAGCCATTTCCGGCGGATCGGACGCGATCGCCGCGGGAGCACGTTTCCGATAGGGTAGGCCGGAGTCCATGGAGCAGCGCAATCCACGTCTCCGCTGGCTGGTCGTCTGGGTCCTGGCGGTGGCTTGGATGGCGGTGGTTGTCGGCCGGCTGGGTTACCTGCAGCTTTTCTCCTACAGCGAATACCTCGTAAAGGCGCAACGTCAACAACAGCGGATTTTCGAAATCAGCCCGATGCGTGGCACGATCTACGACCGCAAGGGCCGGGAACTGGCTGTCAGTTTGCCGATGGATTCCGTGTTCGCGGACCCGGCGGAAATTACCGACGTCGAAATGGTATCCCGACTGCTCTCGCGCGGGCTTGAGATTCCCGCCGAGGACCTTGAAGAGAAAATACGCGATGCCAGAACTCCCGTGCGTCTGGCCCGAAAACTTTCCCCGGAAACGGTCCAGCGGATTACGGACATGAACCTGAAGGGCGTCTTCTTCCAGAAAGAAAATCGGCGTGTGTACCCGCAACGGGACCTTGCTGCTTCTGTGCTCGGCTACGTGGACGTGGATGAAAAGGGGATCGGCGGAATCGAATATTCGCTCGACAAGCAAATTCGCGGTCGCCCCGGCAAGATGATGGTAATGGCGGACGGGCACCGCCGCTGGTACGACCGCACTGAGTCCGCGGCCGACCCGGGCGCGAGCGTCACCCTGACAATCGATCAAACCATCCAGTACATCGCGGAGAAAGAACTCGGGCGCGCGATCACGGAGACACACGCAAAGGCCGGCACGGTCGTGGTGCAGGACCCGAACTCTGGCGAATTGCTGGCAGTCGCGAACTGGCCCGTATTTGACCCCAACGATGCAGGCGATTATTCAGCGGAAGCACGGATTGATCGCGCCGTCGCGTCCGCCTACGAGCCAGGATCGACTTTCAAGGTCCTTACACTTACCGGCGCGATTGAAAACGGTGTGGCGACCCCCGACGAGCTCGTGGACTGTCAGATGGGTCAAATCATGGTCTCCGGGCGGCTCATTCACGATTGGAAGAGGTTCGGAGTGCTGAGCGTGCGCGAGATTCTGGAGCATTCCAGCGATGTGGGCGCGATCAAGGTAGCGCTGCGGCTCGGTGCTCCGCGATTCTACGACACAATTCGCGCCTTCGGAATCGGCCAGCTCACCGGAATCGAATTGCCGGGCGAAAATCGCGGCCTGTTGAGGCCACTTGAGAATTGGTCCGCGAGCTCGATCGGCTCGCTCGCAATGGGGCAGGAAGTAAGCGTAACACCCATTCAGATTGTCTCGGCGATTTCGGCCGTAGCAAATGGCGGAACACTGTATCGGCCGCATATCGTGCGAGAGATCGACGGCGGCGATCCCGGGGCTCTCCGCCCCCTGGCCGCGCCTCAACAAGCGACCGATGGCAGGACGGCGGCAACGATTCGCGAAATGATGGAAGGAGTCGTCCTGGAAGGAACTGGCAAGCCCGCCCGACTTGACGGTTACACGGCGGCCGGGAAATCGGGCACGGCGCAAAAGATCGATCCAGCGACCGGGCGTTACTCGGCGACACAATACAACTCGTCGTTTGTCGGATTCGCGCCCGTTAACAGCCCGGTGATCTCAATCCTGGTAGTCCTCGAATCACCGGTTGGGGCGCATCACGGGGGAGAAGTCGGCGGTCCGGTATTTAAGCGCATTGCCGAACAGGTGCTCGCGTATCGTGACGAGCCTCACGACGTACCCGCTCCGTCCGACGTCGAGATGGCGAAGAACTTGGAGGCCATGCCGCGGCCAGACGCTCGGTCCGGCAGCGAGTCTGGTGCGGCGCAGGCCCGCTTTCAAGCTGCGGTAGCGAGCACGAATCTTCCCAGCTCTGCCTCAGCGCTGCCGACGGTAGCGTTTGGGGACCCGAGCGCTGTTGTAGTCCCGAGCCTCACGGGCCGGACAGTTCGCGGCGTCACTGAGGAGTGCTCGAGGTTGGGATTGATGCCCTCACTGATCGGCAGCGGAGTTGCACTGGAACAGTTTCCGGCGGCTGGGGCGCAGGTCCTGCACGGCAGCCGGGTGACGGTGCGGTTCGGGCGTCCGGGAGAGATCGTGCCGGTGTCGGCGCCGGGTGACGGGAATTGAGATTGGCCCACGAAACCGGCTTGAGCGTTTACGAGCCGAGCGAGAGACAGGGAAGCCGCGGCATGAAATTGGAAAAGCTACTGGTGGGAGCCGAGATTGGGAAAATCAGCGGCCCGGCCGATATAGAGATTCAGTCCGTAGCGTACGACAGCCGCAAGGTCGTAGCCGGCGGGATTTTCTTCGCGTTGCGCGGGGAAAAATTGGAGGGCGTCAACTTCGCCGAGGACGCGGTGTCGCGCGGAGCCATAGCCGTGGCAAGCGAAGCCGCCAGCCGCATGACGTCTGAGGCCACAACTCTGGTAGAGCTGATGCCGGGTTCGGCGCGCCGCGGTCTCGCCCGAGCAGCAGCGAATTTCTACAATCGCCCTGCCGACGCGCTCGATCTCGTGGGTGTCACCGGCACGAACGGGAAAACCACAACTGCACACTTAGTCGATTCGGTTCTCAGAGCGGCGGGCCACACGTCCGGCCTGATTGGCACAACCGGGTACCGCACGCCGAACGGCAGCCGCCCGGCCGTGACCACAACTCCGGAGTCGCTCGATTTGCAGCAGATGTTCGCCGAAATTCGCGACGCCGGAGGCACTCACGCGGTATTGGAAGCAAGTTCGCATGCCCTTGCAATGGACCGCCTCTGGGGCTGCCGGTTCGCGGTCGCGATCTTCACAAACCTCACGCGCGACCACCTGGACTACCACAAAACGTTTGAGCAATATTTTGCGGCCAAGCGCCTTCTCTTTGAAGGTACCGGCGCGGGCGCCCCAGCGGTTGCGGTAATCAATGCGGATGATCCCTATGCCCCCCAGCTTGGCGGCCTGGCCCGGCGCACACTGACGTATGGGCTGAAAGGCGCGCCCGATCTAACCGTCAAGAAATTCGGCCTGACTTTTCACGGCTTGGAATTTGCGGCGCACACGCCGGCGGGAAGCATCGAGGTGCGCTCCCCGTTTGTGGGGCGGATCAACGTCTACAACATTCTGGCGGCCATCGGCGCCGGAATCGCGCTCGATATCCCCAAGGCCAAAATTGAGGAGGGAATCGCCAACCTCGAACTCGTTCCGGGCCGATTTCAACGGATCGATGAGGGGCAACCGTTTCTGGTGATCGTGGATTACGCCCACACAGACGATGCCTTGCGCAATCTGATCTCGACGGCGCGGGAGCTCGGCCCATCGGCGCGGATCATCACGGTATTCGGCGCCGGTGGCGAGCGCGACCGCACCAAGCGTCCGCTTATGGGGGAGGCAGCGGGTTTGCTGAGCGATCTGGTGGTACTGACCAGCGACAACCCGCGAGGCGAAGACCCACTGCGAATCATAAACGACGTGGTCGTGGGATTGCAGAAAGTGAACGCGAAGTACCGGGTTGAGCCAGATCGCGAGCAGGCGCTGGCGATGGCCCTGGAAGAGGCCAGGCCCGGGGACGTGGTGCTGCTGGCAGGCAAAGGGCACGAGACATACCAGGTCTTGCGGGACAGTACGATCGAGTTTGATGATCGTGAGCGGGCGCGGGCCATCCTAGGCCGCAAAGGCTATACGAAGAGGTCAGCTGGAACATAGCGAGGGCAGCGACGCCAAGGCCCATGGAGTTGCGATGCGGTGGACTGCGGATCAATTGGCAGATGCATTGGGTATCGCTCGACCGGCAGGTCTTGACGCCCTGGCCGGGGTGGCCGGTGTCTCGATTGACACGAGGACCGTTCAGTCCGGGGAGCTGTTTATCGCCATACGCGGACCGCGTCATGATGGACACGGTTTCATTGGCGCGGCACTGGGTCGGGGTGCTGCGGCCGGGGTGGTGGCGAGGGAACGATTCAAAGACTACCCAGGCGAAATCCAGGCCAAGCTCTTCGCAGTGGGGGACCCGCTCGAGGCTTTGCAACAGTTGGCCTCCCGGGCGTGCGAGAGATGGCGGCGGGCGAAGCCCGGTCGACTCATCGGGGCGGTGGCCGGGTCAGTCGGGAAGACGACTACAAAGGAAATTCTGGCCGCGCTTCTGGGCTCGCGGTTCCGAGTGCTGAAGACCATGGGGAACCTGAACAACGAATACGGACTGCCACTAACCCTGCTGAAGATAGATGACGAAGACGCGGTAGTCGTGGAGCTGGGGATGTCGCACCGGGGCGAGCTGGCTCGGCTGGCGCAGATCGCCGCGCCCGATGTAGGCCTGGTTACGCGAGTTGCTATCGAACATCTGGAGTTTTTCTCTTCGGTCGAGGAAATTGCTCTCGCCGAGCGCGAGCTGATCGAAAACCTGGCCTGGCCGGCCGCTACGGCGGTGTTGAATGCCGATGACGAGCGAGTCACAAGGTTCGCGGAAGTTGCACGGGGACGGGTCATCCGGTTCGGGACGAGTTCGCAGGCGCAGTTCAGGGCAGAGGCAATCGAAGAGCAAGGCATCGAAGGATCGGCATTCGATTTCGTGTCGTCTGCCGGTCGTGCGCGGCTGCGATTGCCGCTGATCGGAA
>Ga0209008_1000033_pt1 | contig 74531 bp, 63 predicted proteins | sample JacPin_JW_Ref_O3_FD_187963 | JGI IMG/M metagenome (GOLD analysis project Ga0209008, IMG submission 187963) | Forest soil microbial communities from Algoma, Ontario, Canada - Jack Pine, Ontario site 1_JW_Ref_O3 (SPAdes) (version 2) | ecosystem: Environmental > Terrestrial > Soil > Boreal... | reverse complement strand
AAAAACAATCCCGGAAACCAACTCCCAAACGCCGAGATCTACAGAATCTTCTTCCCAAACGCCGACAGCGCCAACTCAACCGCTAAGTCAGCAGTCTGGTTGTGCTCATCGATCACCGGATTCACTTCCACAATTTCAAAACTCAACATGTGTCCGTGATCGGCAATGATCTCCATGGCGAGATGCGCCTCGCGATAGGTTGCGCCGCCCCACACTGGAGTGCCAACGCCAGGCGCGTCTTCGGGATCGATCCAATCCATGTCGAGCGAAACGTGATAGCCAACCGTGCCGTTTCCGGCGAGGCTCAGCGCTTCTTCCATGACGCTGCGCATGCCGCGTTCGTCAATATCGCGCATGGTAAAAACCTGGACGCCGGATTTACGTATGTTTTCTTTTTCAAAATTGTCGACATCGCGAATGCCGACAAGAACGCAATTCTCCGGCTGCACCTTCGGCGAGAAGTCAAAAATCTTCGCCAGTTCGAACGGCGGAAGGCCCATGATGGAAGCAAGCGGCATGCCGTGAACGTTGCCGCTAGGAGAAGAGTCTGGAGTGTTCATGTCGGTGTGAGCGTCGATCCAGAGCAAGCCGATTTTCTGATTTTTGCGCCTATAAAATTCGGCCACGCCCGAAACCGTTCCCGCAGCGACAGAATGATCGCCGCCAAGAATCAGAGGAACCTTGCCCGCTTCGAGCGTCTTGAGCACCAGTTCGGCGCTCTTGGTGCAAGTCGCCGTAATTTCCTTGAGGTATTTGGAATTGGCCGCGCCTTCTTTTTTCTGTTCAGGAATAGCGACCGCAATGTTGCCCGCGTCTTCGACAACATGCCCAATCGCTTCAAGGCGCGCTTCCAGTCCAGCAACGCGAACCGCCGAAGGACCCATGTCGACTCCGCGGCGCGACTGGCCAAGGTCAAGCGGAACGCCAATAACGCGAATCTGGCGTGGAGTGACGCTGCTGTAAGTAGTGTTTCGTTGAGCCATACCTTCTATTTAAACGCTAGAGATCGCAGAGTGCGCAGAAGTAGGAAAGTCATTCCCCCATCTCATGCCATGACCTTCTCTCCGAACTCAGCGATTTCCGCGGTTCGATGCTCTTACTCTGGGCCACTATGGATACAAGCGATGCAACATGCGCGGAAACGGAATCGTCTCGCGCACATGCTCCAGGCCGCAGATCCACGCGACGGCGCGCTCGATGCCCATGCCAAATCCAGAGTGTGGAACGCTGCCGTATTTGCGCAGATCAAGATACCACTTGAAAGCTTCTTCAGGCAGATCGTGCTCGTGAATGCGCTGCAGCAGCAACTCATACGACGCCATGCGCTGCGACCCGCCAATGATTTCTCCGTAGCCCTCAGGCGCAAGCACGTCGACGCAGAGCGCAAGTTCCGGTCGGCGTGGATCAGGTTCCATATAAAACGCCTTCACGCTCGCCGGATAGCGGTGCACCATCACTGGACGATCGTAGAGCGACGAGAGATAAGTTTCGTCAGGCGAGCCGAGATCTCCGCCCCACGCGAACTTGTTTTCCAGCTTGCCTTGCGCCTGGCCTTCCTGCAACTTGGCAACTGCGTCGTCGTAGGTGATGCGCGGAAACGGCGTGTCGATTAGCTCGAGCTTCGCGACATCGCGGCCAATGGTTTGCAGATCGACTCGCCGGCGTTCGAGGCAGCGCTTGACGATGAAGGTCAGGAAGCCTTCGGCGAGTTCCATCAAGTCGTCGAGCGTACCATAGGCGATTTCCGGCTCGACCATCCAGAATTCGGTGAGGTGACGGCGAGTCTTTGACTTCTCCGCGCGAAAGGTCGGGCCAAACGAATAAACCTTGCCGAGCGCCATCGCGGTTGCTTCGATGTAGAGTTGGCCCGATTGCGTTAAGTAAGCTTGCTCTTCGAAGTAGTCGACGGGAAAAAGCGTGGTCGTGCCTTCGCAAGCAGCGGGCGTGATGATTGGCGGATCGGTGAGAGTGAATCCGTTGCTGTCGAAGTAATCACGCGCAGCACGAATGATCTCGGCGCGTACACGCAGAATGGCCGCCTGCCGCTGTGAGCGCAGCCAAAGATGCCGATGATCCATGAGAAAGTCGACGCCATGCTCTTTCGGGGTAATCGGATATGGATCCGCCTCGGACACGCGCTGCACAACCTGAATGTTTGCGACGTCGAGCTCAAAGCCGCCAGGAGCACGCTTATCGGCGCGCACTTTGCCTTCGACAATTACGCTCGACTCCTGCGTAAGCCCTTTGATGGCGTCGAAAACTTCGGGCGGAACGGCGTTCTTAGGGACAACGCCCTGGATAATCCCGGAGCCGTCGCGAAATTGCGGGAAAAGAAGTTTGCCGCTTTCGCGAAGATTGTAGAGCCATCCTCGAATGGTGACGGACTGGCCTTCGTGCTCGCCGATTTGTGCAATGGTGCTGATGGGTGAGGACATAAGTCAAAATCATTAGCCGCCGAGGGCGCTGAGTACGCAGAGAAAAAATGCCTAAAACCTTCCGACTCGAACAGCGTCGGGGTACCTCGGATCAACCCTTTCAACCACAGGCAACACAGAGGTGCACGGGGAAACATCTCGCAGAAACTCTGCGCGCTTTGCATTCTCCGCGGTTAAAGTTTACGAGTCTTCAAGCTTTTGGAAAGTTGCGGTCACTTCTTCAACGGGACTCTTTTTCTCTTCGCCTTCGATTTCGAGCAGCAGCGGCGGCGTTTGGGGAGCTGTGCGCAGCAATTCCATGGTCTGTTTCCAATCGATCGATCCTCCGCCGGGCCAGAGGTGTGCGTCTTTATCTTTCTTATTGTCGTGCACGTGGGTCGAGCAAATGTGGTCTTTCAAAATCGCGAAGCCTTCGGGAATGCCGCTCATCATGTGCGCGTGACCGCAATCGAAGCAGACACCGATGTCGTCGAAATGCATGGTCTTGATGAATTCGATGAGCCGATCGGGCGTTGAAAGTTCGTTGGGAATATTTTCAACTAGCACTCGAACCCCGAGCGGCTTGGCGAAAGCACGCAGGTGCTCAACCGAAGTCATGGCCGCTTCGAATTTCTTCTCGTCAAAGGCCTCGTTGGGATTGCCGATGTGCTGTACCAGAAAGCGGAACGGTATGTGCTCGGCGACTTCGAGCGCGCGTTTGATCTCGTCCATCGCCTCAATGCGCCCGGCGCGATCAGTGGAGGCGATGTTGACTGGCGGTGATCCGGTTCGTCCCCACTCGTAGTCGGAGTACAAAGGCGCGTGCACGGAATTGAGTGGAACGCCGGTAGAGCGGAACCAGTCGGCGATTTCGCGGACGTGCTGCTTGCGATTGGCGTAGTCGAAGTGCTGGCGCGCGGCAAAGATTTCGATCGACTGGGCTCCCGCCTTCACGAGCTCGTCCAGCAAGCCCGGATGGAGCCGTTCCTTTACATAGACGTATGTCGATACCGCCCTCAGCATCAGTAACCTACCGCCTTCCCGTTGTTGCGTCCGTCGCTCGCGCCAAGCCGCTCGCCGGATTTGGAGTCAACCATGATGCACTCGCCGTCTCCCCAGAAATGCCTAACGTTCAGCTTATGTCCTTTTGATTGCAGAATATTCATTGTATCGGGAGAAAGGCGGTCTTCGACGAGAATCTGATCGGGGAGCCACTGATGATGAAACCGTGGTGCATTCACCGCTTGCTGAATATCAAGCGCGAAATCGACCACACCAATGAGAACGTTAGCCACGGTGGTAATGATAGTCGGACCGCCGGGCGTGCCGAGAACCAGAAAGAGCTTTCCGTCTTTGAGGACAATCGTAGGCGCCATAGCGGAAAGTGGACGCTTGCCCGGTCCGATGGCATTGGCCGGACCTTGAATGAGCCCAAAGGCGTTTGGGACGCCTTGTTTGGCGGCGAAGTCGTCCATTTCATCGTTGAGCAAAAAACCCAGCCCTTCGGCAGTTACGCGCGAGCCGAACGATTCATTGAGCGTAGTTGTCACGGCGACCGCGTTGCCGTCGGCATCAACTACGGAATAGTGAGTCGTGTTTTGCGGCTCGGGAGCGGCCGCGGAAGGCGATTGAGCGACGCGTTCCAGTTCGCCGAACGACGGGCGTTTCAGAGCGCCACTCGGGGTTGCATGGTTTGGGTCGATGGAGTCGCGCCACGCCGCAGCGAATTTCTTATCGATGAGCTGAGCCACCGGAACTTTGGCGTAGTCGGGATCGCCCATGAAATCGGCGCGATCGTAGAAGGCGCGGCGGAATGCTTCGACTTCAAGATGAATGGCGTCGCCGGAGCGGTTGCCGAGTTTCGCAAGGTCGAAGCCTTCGAGGATGTTGAGGATTTCGACGAGCGCAACTCCTCCCGATGATGGCGGCGGAGCGCTGATGATGTCATAGCCGCGGTACGATCCGCGGATTGGTTCGCGCTCTTTGACTTCATAGGCGGCGAGGTCGCCGGCGGTGATGAGACCTCCGCCTTTATGGATAGCCGCGGCCAATTCACGCGCCATGGCGCCGCGGTAGAAGGTATCGGGATCCCTGGCGAGGCGTTCGAGGGTGCGTGCGAGTTCGGGCTGCTTAAATACTTCGCCGGGCTGGTAGTAATTTCCGTCGCGCAGGAAAATCCGTTTGGATTCGGGAAACTCGGCGAGGTGTTCATCCCGTTTAAGGTCTTGCGCGTCTTCGTAGGCGAGGGGAAAGCCATCGCGGGCGAGCTTGATGGCGGGAGCGATTACTTTTTCTATCGACAGCTTGCCATATTGTTTTTCAGCGTAGACGAGGCCAGCCACCGTTCCGGGAACGCCTGCGGCCCTGTATCCAACGATGCTGGATTCTTTGCTGGATTGGGGAAGGACGTTTCCCTGAGCATCGAGATACATGTTTTCAGTGGCGGCGGCGGGCGCTTTTTCGCGAAAGTCGATGAAATGAGTTTTGCCGTCCGCATTGCGCAGGAGCAGGAAGCCGCCTCCGCCGAGATTTCCGGCTTGGGGATGGACGACCGCGAGCGCGAAACCGGTCGCGACCGCTGCATCGACCGCATTGCCGCCAGAGCGCAGCATCTCGACGCCGGCGCGCGATGCGAGTTCGTGGACGCTGACGACGATGGCATGCGGCGCGTGGGTGGGCCGGAGCGGCGCGGCCAAAACGTTCGACACCAGCGAGACGCACAAACTACAAACAATCGCAATACTGGATCGAATGCGCATGGATTGTGGCAACGAATCTACGAGGCTAGCTTAGCGGGTTGCGAGAGTCAAACGGGTTTACCGCCGAGTTTACCGCCGGGACGCCGTGCGTCGAGAAAACTTCAACGTGGAAGACACCGTGGATGCGACGGGAAACAGATTATTTCTTCTTGCGCTTGCGCGACGCTTTCTTGCCTGCGGATTTCTTCGTCTGCTTTGGCGCTTTCGCTGCGACCATCTCGTAGGATTGGCGAATGAGAGATTCGAGTTCATTCGTCGGTAGCACATTGGAGTTGGCGAGCATGACCCACTTGTAGCGTCCGACGTAGGGTGCGGGGGAGATGCCTTCGATTTCGAGCAGTTCGTGAAATGTTTCTGACGCGCATTTAAGCGTGAGGCGCGGGAATCGGCCGTCCGAGAGGACCATCCCCGTAAAAATCTTGCCGCGGACTTTGAAGCAGAGATCGTCGCCCCAAGGCATGTCCTCGGTGACGTCGGGGAAGGAGAGGCAGAGTTTGCGAATCGATTCGACGTCGGGCATGGGGAGATGATAGCGCGTGTTGTCCGATGAGAATGAGAACGGACTCACCTCTGCAGTATGAATCGCTCTCTCACTTCACCCTCAAAATATCCGAGCCGTCCGGGAAGGCAGGAAATCACGGTCCCCATGCTTCCGCCGACCACTGTTTTTAGAGCTGACAGCAATGGCATTTCCACGCCATCCAAATTGCTGTCTTCAGATAGTCGACAGCATGTATCGGGAGCACCGAGACTTCGAAGGATCTCACGCATCGAATCTGGGTTCGTTTGGCTCGGCTTGATGCTTCTGAGGCACTCGGGCGCAAGAATGTAGGTACCATGGTGAGCGAACTCACGGACGAACTTTCGGCGCTTCCTGGGATTTGCGAATCCAAGTCGAACACGGTCGCGGCGCGTGCGTTGCACAAAGAACTCGACGAACTGTTGCTCATGTAAATTCATGCTGATACCAAAAGCAATTGGCTAACGTCTCACACTTGGTCCCTAGCCTCGCCCAACTCCACCGGCACCTCCAGCTTTTTCTTGCCGCGGTAGATGGTCACTTTTATGGTGTCGCCGGCGCGATGCCGGTTCATGACCTGGGCTAAGGCCTGCTGGCTTTCGATTTTTTCTCCGCCGATGGCTACGATCAAATCTCCGCCGATCATGATGGGAGTGTTGCCCAGATAGGCTTGCTCGGAGCCGCCGCGCAGCCCGGCGCGATCGGCGGAGCCTCCGGGGACAGCTTGGACGACGAGAAGGCCGTAGTCGGCCGCGAGGCCAAGCTCTTCGGCAATTTCGGGATCGATGGGAATGGTGCGCACGCCGAGCGCGGGGCGACGCACGCGTCCGAGCGTGACCAGATCATTGACCACGGCTTTCGCGGTGTTGATGGGAATGGCAAAACCGATGCCGGCGCTCTGGCCTACGCTCGACGCGATCATGGTGTTGATGCCGATCACTTCGCCATGCCAGTTGAGCAACGGGCCTCCGGAGTTGCCGGGGTTGATGGCGGCGTCGGTTTGTATGGCTTCGTCGATGACGAGGCCGTCGGGCTCCTGCACTTGACGGATCGAACTGACGATGCCTCGCGTCAGCGTGCCATTTAGACCGAAGGGATTGCCGATCGCGTAGACCTTCTGGCCAACCTGCAGATTCGTTGAATCTCCGAGCGTCATCGGCTGGAGGTTGGGAGCCTTGATCTGGACAATAGCTAGGTCATGCGATTTGTCAGTGCCGACGATGGTAGCCTTATATTTCTTGCGATCGTGCAGCGTGACTTCGACCTGGCGCGCGTCGGCAATGACATGATAGTTGGTGAGAATGTGTCCTTCTTTGTCGATGACGAAGCCGGAACCCTGGCCCTCTTGGGGCACGAGGCCATAGAAGAAATCAAAGGTCATGACGCGCGAGGTGATGTTGACGACGGATGCGATGTTCTTGCGATAGACACTGATATTATTTTGCTCTTCGGCGTCGAGCGATTCGCCGCTGGCGGCTTCGATAATTTCAGCATGTTGCGGATGGCTGACCCAGTCGGCAGTGTAAAGGCGGACGTTGCGATAGGTGGTGAAATAGAAGAACGCGGCCGCTAGGAAGACGGCGAAAATAAGAGTGCGCAAAAATCTCATCGTTCGTCCTTGGTGGGTCTCTTTGGAAACAGCTACATCTTGAATTCTAGCTAAAAAAAGGGCGCTTAACCGCAGAGGACGCTGCCTGCGCAGAGGCTTTTGTAAATGGATTCGGCCGCGGTAAAGATTTCCTCCTCACACATAGCGTTCTCCGCGGTTCAAAACCTATGATTTCCCCCATCCGCCACCACCCGGCGATTCGATGCGGACTCGTTCGCCGGATCGAAGGCGGACGCTGGTCTTGCCGGGAATTGTTTCCGCGCTGCCATCACGCCGAACGATCACAGTGCGCCCCGGAGCTCCATCGGCTCCCCCGGCTAAGCCGTAGGGCCCGCGCGATCTTCGATCGGCGAGCATTGTGACCTGAGCGTCAGTCAAGACCTCGATTTCGCGTACGATTCCATCGCCGCCGGTGTGCAGACCCGTTCCTCCGCTTTGCGAGCGCAGCGAATATTGCCGCAAACGAATCGGGTAGGCATATTCGAGAGCTTCGGCGGGAGTGTTGAGGGAATTCGTCATGTGGGTGTGAACTCCTGAGACTCCGTCTTTATTCGGGCGCGCACCCATGCCGCCGGCAATGGTTTCGTAATAAGCGAAAGGCTCGCCGGTGCGCGGGTCTCCCGATCGCGGGTCACCCAGACGAAGGTCGATCCCACCGATGGTGAGGTTGTTCATGGTGCCGGAAGCGGCGGCCGGGATGCGGTCGGGAATCGCCTGGGCCAGGGCTTTCAAAAGCACGTCGACAATGCGCTGCGAAGTCTCGACGTTGCCGCCAGCCACGGCGGCCGGGGCCTTGGCATTGACCACCGTTCCCGACGGAGCGATGACGCGGATTGGACGCATCAAGCCCGAGGTTGCTGGTACATCGTCTCGCAGAAGGCAGCGAAAGACGTAGAAGCATGCGGAGTAGGTGATGGCCTCAACCGCGTTGATCGCGCCTTGAACTTGCGGATCGCTGCCGGTGAAGTCGATGGTGACTTGGGAGGCAGAAGTCTTTCGCTGAGACGCGGCGCGTCGTGCCGCTTTCCCCATTGCCGAAGGTGCCTTTACGTTGATCGTCACGGCGATGCGCACCGGCTTGTCGTTGACTCCATCGTCGTCGAGAAAGTCTTCCGCCTGATAGCGACCAGGCGGAATCGTACGCAGAAAAGCGCGCATCATTTCCTCGGAATAGACCAGCAGGGCGGCAGCGGCCTGTTTGGCGCGAGCGATTCCATAGCGATTGCAGATTTCTTTGAGCCGCTGCGAGCCGGTCTGGCAAGCAGCCAACTGCGCTCCGAGGTCGCCTTCGCGTTCTTCAGGCGTGCGGACGTTATTAAGCAGGATTGCCAGCACATCGGCCACCATCTTCCCGCCGCGCATGATTTTGACCGGCGGGATGCGCAGGCCTTCCTGAAAGATTTCGCGGCATGGGCCCATCGAGCCCGGATAGGTTCCGCCGACATCGGCATGGTGTGCGCGGCTGGCGACATAGAAGTCAGGCGTTCTCGTAAGCGAAGAGGTGCGCGCCGCGAAGAGCGACGGGCGACGGCGCCCGCCCCACACGAAGACTGGCATGACGAGAGTGATGTCGGGGAGATGCGTGCCGCCGCGAAAAGGATCGTTGAGCATGACGACGTCGCCGGGATCGAGCACGCACTGCCCGACCGCAGCGGCAACGGACATAGGCATTGAGCCGAGGTGAACCGGCATGTGATCGCCCATAGCGATGACCTGACCTGCGGAATCGAAGACGGCGCAGGAGTAGTCGCGGCGCTCTTTGATATTCGGGGAGAAAGAAGTACGGCGGAGCGCCGCTCCCATTTCCTCGGCGATGGAGTGATAGAGGTTCTTGAAGACCTCGAGTTCGACAGGATCGAGCATGGGACGAGAAGAGTGTACGCCCAAGATTAAGGTCAGAGGTGATGAGGTCAGATTGCAGAGGTAGAAACTTGGCCTTCAGCTCGGCAATCCGACCTCCAACCTCTGCACTCTCCACGCTGAGCCCAAGTGCTACACTCGTGTGATTATGGCTGAAGGGCGTTCGCGTATCTGGATATGGTTTCTGGTGGCCGGCGGGGTGTTCGTGTTGTTCGTGGCCGCGATATTTACTTTGGTATACATGAGCTTTGGCGGCACGGATGAAGAATCATCATTCTCCGGCTTCGGTCCCAAGATCGCGGTTGTCGACCTCGACGGCGTAATTTTTTCGCCCAAGCAGATCGTTCCCCAGCTCAAGAAGTTTGCCGATGATGATTCGATCAAGGCGATCATCATTCATGTGAATTCTCCCGGCGGCGGCGTGGCCGCGTCGGAGGAAATTTACCGCGAGGTCAAGCGGATTCGCGACGAAAAAAAGAAGCACATCGTGGCTTCGATTGAGACAGTGGGCGCCAGCGGCGCGTACTATGTGGCGTCCGCTACCGACAAGATTTATGCCGATAAGGGGAGCGTAGTGGGATCGATCGGAGTGATCGCTGAGTGGGTCAACTACGGCGAGCTATTGCGCTGGGCGAAGCTTGATCCCATCACCATGAAGGCCGGCGAATTCAAGGATACGGGCAGCCCGACGCGCGAAATGACGCCAGCGGAGCGTGAGTACATGCAGGGCTTGATCGACAACATGCATACGCAGTTTATTCAGGCGGTGGCCAACGGTAGGCGCGTCAAAGAGGAAGACATCCGGACCATCGCGAACGGAAAAGTTTGGACTGGAGAGCAGGCGCTTGCGCTGAAACTGGTGGATCAGTTGACGGATTTCGAAGGCGCGGTGAAGGATACGGCTAGTGCAGTGAATATTTCCGGCGAACCGACGCTGATTTATCCGGCCAAAGAGAAGCGTACGGGACTGGATCTGCTGTTTGGAGACGTCTCGGATTATTTGCCCACGCGCGAGAAGCTATTGGAGCAGCAAGTCGGGTTTTACTATCTTTGGAAGTGATTCGCGGGAAGTGATTCGTGGTGAGAACCCGGAGCTGTGAACTCTTACTAGACACTTGCGCAGAACCCCTTAAATTTGAGAAGGTTATAGGCAGACGAGCATAGCAGGCAGGGGGCACCGCAATCCCCAGGCACCGCAAAGGGAGCATAGAGGCTTATGACGAAGGCTGACCTGATCGAAGAAGTTTCCCGGCTGGCGGAACTCACCCGCAAAGACAGCGAAGTGATTGTGGATACGATCTTTGACAGCGTGGTGCGCTCGCTGCGGGTGGGCGACAAGATCGAGATTCGCGGATTTGGCAGCTTCCGGACGCGCCAGCGCAAGCCGCGTGTGGGCCGCAATCCCAAGACGGGCGACCGTGTGGAAGTTCCGGCGAAAAAGATACCGTTCTTCAAGCCCAGCAAGGAATTGAAGGACCTGGTGAACAGCAGCGCAGCACCGGTAACCCCTCCCGCCGCAGCGCCTGCGCCCCCCGCCCCGAGCAGCACGCATTAGATGGTTAGGCCGCTTGGAGAAAACGAGGGCCCGTAGCTCAACGGTTAGAGCAGCAGACTCATAATCTGTTGGTTCTAGGTTCAAATCCTAGCGGGCCCACCATAGCCTTTGGCCATCCGAAGCCGTCGGTAATAGCGATGGCAACCGCCGCCACCAACGCGCCACCGATCATGTCGACGATGTAGTGCCACTCCAGCAGAATAAATAATAGCCACGATCAACAGACTGTCATAGGCGCACAGGACGATTACTATTCGCTTCCAGCGGCGGAGGAACCACATCACAATCAGGGGTAGAGCGATATGCATGGAAGGGAACCCGATAAAATAGTCGACGGAGATGTGGTGGAGCAGAAATTATTAAATCCAATCTCGGCCTCGAAGGTGGCACGCGCTGATCTTTCTTCCTTAGGCTTCAGGTAAAGTAAAGTAAAAGACCGACCCATGCCCCAACTGGCTGGTGACTCCGAGCCGCCCGCCATGCACCTCGACGATCGCTTTGCAGATCGCCAGCCCCATGCCGGTTCCGTGGACCTGCACGCGCTGGTTTCGTCCTCGGTAGAATTTTTCAAAAACAAGGGACTGTTCAAAATCGTCGATGCCGGGCCCGCGGTCGGCAACGCTGGTAGTGATCACCTGCTCCTTCGCCTCCGCGGTAATGCGGATGGGAGCGCCGCTCGGCGAGTATTTGGCGGCGTTCTCGATCAGGTGCACCATGACTTCCTTGATGTGAGCCGGATCCATGCGCGCGTCAGGAATTTCGGGTGGAATTCTGACGTCGACCGGATGGTGGACCAGTAGCTGCTTTAGTTCGTCGAGCGCATCCGCGACCGGATTGGCAATGGGTGCGGATACAAAGCGGAATTCAACTTTATTGGCATCGAGCTGCGCCATCTCCGCGGCCTCTCCGATCAAGCGATTCAGCCGGTCGCTTTCTTCGTTGATGATGGTCAATAACTCTTGTTTCTCCCCCAGCGAATGATTCGGGCTACCGAGAAGCGAGGTTACCGATGCCTTGATGGCAGTGAGAGGAGATCGAAACTCGTGCGTGACAGAATCGAGCAGCACGGAGCGGAGCTGCTCGCTTTCGCGGGCGGCCTCGGCGCGACTGAGTTTTTCGACGGCGCTGGCGCGCTCAATGGCGATGGCCACCAGACTGCTGATCGCTTCGAGCGTCTGTCGAGATACCTCTGCTCCAGCGGTGCCCATACAGCCGACGACGCGGATGCCCATGCGTAGGGGCATGAAAGCCACCCCATTAACCACATCGATTCTCGGTTCCCCGCGCACACACGCTCTTTGCAAATCGCCTGATTCTAATCCGTCGATTGTGGGCCCAGAGCGATAAATGTCGCTGCGACTAGTGAGCGAAATCGCTGCTGATCGAATGTCGAATGACTCGACAATGTAGCGCGGAATCAAGTTCAACAACTCCGCGGGGTTGTCGCTTGAAAGCAGCAACTGGCTGAAAGCATAGAGGCGTTCCAATTCCTGACGGCGCTCGATGGCGGAGCGCGCTCCGCGCCGGGCCTGCGCCGACAGTTCGCTAACTGCCACCGCGGTGACCAGGAAAGCGAAAAGCGCGATCCAGTTCTGCGGGTCGGCGATGGTAAAGGCGCGGATCGGCGGCAGGAAAAAGTAATCAAAAGCAAGCGTGGCTACGATCGACATGAGGACCGCTTGGCGCAAGCCCCAGGCGGCGGAAATACCTAGGACACCTAGCAGGAAAGCAAGCGCGGCCGTGGTCGGATTGAAATGGAGCCACCGGTAGCCGATGAGAGTGATTCCGGCGATAGACAAAGCGGCCATCAGGTATCCGGTTCCGGATCTGGCCGCAGCGGTCACGAAGCGATTGTATGACAAAGCAAAGTTTGAGGTGAGAGGGGAAAAGGCAAGGTCTCCAGGATAAGGGCAGAGGTGAGAGGTCAGATTGCAGAAGCCAAACCCTGATACAAACAGCTCGACATCGACAAAGTTGGATGTCTCAACGACAATAAACGCGATGGCCAAGACTCCCGACCAGTGGCTGGAGGAATGTTCGCCGAGCAAGAAGGGCGGCAGGTTCAAGCTCTTTCTTGGATACGCCCCAGGTGTCGGCAAGACCCATACCATGCTTACTGAGGCGATCCGTCGGCACAACCGCGGCGAAGACATCGTCATCGGGGTCGTTGAGACGCACGGACGAAAAGGGGTGATCGAACTCGTCTCGAGTTTAGAAGCCGTCCCGCGCAAAGAGATCGAGTACAAAGGCGCGCTTTTCGAAGAGATGGATGTAGATGCGATTCTCGCGCGCAAGCCCTGTGTCGCCCTAGTCGATGAACTGGCGCACACGAATATCGAGGGCAGCAAACATCGCAAACGCTATGAGGATGTGCTCGAGTTGCTTGACGCCGGCATCGACGTTCTCTCCACCATGAACATTCAGCATCTGGAAAGCGTGACCCCGACCGTGCAGGGTGTCACAGGAATCCAGGTGAGGGAGACGGTTCCCGACTGGGTGCTGCAAAGAGTCAACGAAGAAGTAATGATCGACCTGACCCCGGAGGCGCTGCAGAACCGAATGCGCCGCGGGGACGTGTATCCACAGGAGCGCGTGGGACGCGCGCTGGGAAACTTTTTTCGCGAGACCAACTTGATCGCTCTCCGCGAACTGGCTTTGCGCCAGGTGGCACAACAGGTAGATTTGAGCCTGGAACAACATCGCGGCGAAGAAGAGACAAATCACGCTGCGGTTGCCATCCGCGAACGCATTGCCGTCTGTATCAGTTCCAACCCCGCGGCTCAGTACCTGGTAGCGCGTGGTGCGCGCATGGCGCAAGCCATGAATGCTGAACTCTACGTGGTCTACACCGATCTGGGGCAAGATACCAGCGACGCCAATCAACGGACTTTGGCTGCGAACGTGCGCTTCGCGGAAAACGTTGGAGCAATGATTGTGCGCCTGAAGGGAAAGAGCGTTGCGCAAGCAGTCGCGGAGTTCGTCAATGAAAAACACATCACCCAGGTTGTTTTCGGACGCTCGGCGACGCGGGGCTGGAAAAGATATTTTTATCTTTCAGCGATTCATCAGTTTTTGCGCGATGCCCCCGCGGTGGATGTTCACATCGTGACGCAGGAACCCAGCTAGACAAGCATGTTGGATCATAAACACATTCTTGTGGTGGATGACGAGTCGCAGATCACGCGCGTGCTGCGAACATCGCTTTCGAGTCACGGATATGACATCCGCGTGGCCAACGACGGCGAGACCGCGCTCGAGATCATGAAAGACTGGGCGCCCGATCTGGTCATCACCGACCTGTCCATGCCCAATATGGATGGACTGGAGTTATGCCGCCGTTTGCGGGCCAAGACGCAAATTCCGATTATCGTGCTCTCGGTGAGAGGCGAGGAACGCACCAAAGTGCAAGCGCTCGATGCGGGCGCCGACGACTACGTCACCAAGCCCTTCGGCATGGAAGAGCTCCTCGCACGTGTCCGTGCCAACCTTCGCCGCACCCGCAAGGAAGAGTCGGAACTGGGGCCGATAGAAGCAGGTGATTTTAAAATCGACCCCGGCGCCCGCAGCGTTTTTGTAAAGGACCGCGCAGTCCATTTAACGCCGAAGGAATTTGATTTGCTCGTTTATCTCGCCCGCCACGCTGGCAAAGTGGTGACGCATCGTGCGCTACTCGGCGCCGTCTGGGGCGGCGAAAACACGGAACAGGTCGAATACCTGCGAGTGTTTGTGGCACAACTCCGCAAGAAACTTGAACCTTCGCCAAACTCGCCTCGCTACATTATGACCGATCCCTGGGTAGGTTATCGCTTCGAACCTGGACTTTAGAGCGCCCCGCTTCAACTTGGCGAACAGATTACGCGCAGCGCCTTCGCGGCAACGGAGATTTCTGCAGGCGTTTCGCACACAAACTCCCCATCCGCGTAAATCTCCTGCGTACCGTCCGTCTGTACCACCACTCGCTCGGCTCGCGAGTATTCCACCTCGGGCCATCGCAGATGACGCCCCAAGTACACTGTCGGAAACATGCAAAACAGCTTGAACGGATTCATCAAGTTTATTCGGCAAACATCCAACTGACCATCGGCAAAATCCGCCTTTGGCGCTATACGCATGCCGTCGCCGTAAAACTGTGTGTTGGCGAAGGCGGCGAGAAGGGTGGGGGTTTCAGATTCAACCTGGTCGACGCCGTTGAACAGCATCAGCCGCAAGGGGAAAGCCGAAGGTTTGACCAGCAGCGGCAAAAACGCGAGAGCATAGCCGCCGTGTCCACGCAGCCAACGCGGCATCCGATTGGCGCGGCGAGCGGCGGTTGAGTCCAAACCGATCCCGGCCACGCAACAGAAATAGTGTGTGCGCTCACGCGCCGCTGAAGAAACGACGACGCCGAGATCAACGGCTCGCATTTGAAGTTTCCCGGATTCGAAATCACGCCACGCGCGCAGCGAATCCTTCACCGACCGCAGTTTCAGCGCCCGGGCGAAATCATTCCCGCTTCCGGCAGGCACGATCAGAACGGGAAGTTGAAGCCGCACCAAGGCTGGAAGGTGACGGTGAATCGTGCCATCCCCGCCAAAAATTAATATGGCGTCGGCGTCACTCGGTGAGGCGGGAAGTCCCTGTAGCCACTGTGCGGGTGAGTTGGCCCTAAACAAATCCAAGTATCGCGGCGAGGTTCCTAACCCGAAGATGACGGCGGCGCGCATGCGATGAGCATTAGAGCACACGCGCCGCCGCGAATCGACTGGTCACGGTTGAAACTATTTCAGGCACTTGTCCATGAAATCCACCAGATCCTTTTTCATCTTGTCATGCTCTGCCCGATCGACATAGACCATGTGCCCCGCACCGTAGGTGGCGTAGGAAATATTCTGGCGATATTTTCCATCGAGATTCAGATGATCCATCGTCCAATTGGCCGCGGCGAAAGGCGTGGCCAAATCGTAGTAGCCTTCCAGTACCAGAATCTTCATATAGGGATTCTTGATCATCGCAGAACGCAATCCGCCGGCTGTGCTTGGAAAGCCTTCTTCCGCGTTGCCCCAATCCCACGTGCGGAAGCCCGGCTGGTCGTATGCGAAAACTCTGTAAGGAGCGTCGGACTTGTAATTCAGTTCGGTTCGAAGGTAGTTGTTGAATGCAGAGGTGTATGGCGGCAATATGGCGGCGCTGGTGGGATCGAAGAAGCCGCGGTCTTCGTCGGGATTGGGGCTTGTGAACCGGCCATCGAGGCGCCCCGCGATCAACTTTTGATCCAGTAAGAGTTCGCGATCGAAGGTGGGAACGTCGATGCGCAGATTGTGCGCTTCGATCACTTCCGGCCGAAGACCTGTATAGCGTGACAGTTGCTCGACAATCTTGCGATGCTCGTCCGGCGTCATCGCGTCGCCCTTGGCGAGAGCCGCGGCATAGTCATTCGACGCCCAGCGCACGACTTCTGCACGCGTCTTCGCCGTATCCTCGGTGAGATCCGCGGCCAGCTTGTGATGATAACCGGCGATCATATTGAAAGTCGGCAGAAGAAGAATGTAGGGAAGGTCGTTCGATTTGTTCCATTCGAGCGTTTGGAAATCCACAGCCATCGAGAGCAGCGTCACGCCGTTGAACGCGATGCCGTGATCGGCCAGATACCCGGCGAGGCCGGCCGCGCGGGTCGTGCCGTAGCTTTCTCCGAGAAGGAAAAGCGGCGAAGTCCAGCGATCATAGCGGGAGAGGTAAAGGCGTACGAATTCTCCAAAGGCTTGGACGTCACCCTTCAGGCCCAGAAATTTCTTTGTGAGTTCCGCGGTCGCGGCCCCGCGAGTAGCCTGTCGCCATCGCGTCCACCATGACGATGTCGCTGCGATCGAGGATCGTGTCAGGATTGTCTTCCAGTCGATAAGGCGCGGCGGGCATGAAGCCGTTCTGCTGAAGCACCACGCGCTTCGGTCCGAGCGCTCCCATGTGCAGCCACACCGACGCGGATCCGGGGCCGCCGTTGAACGCGAATGTCAGCGGGCGCCTGCCCGCATCCTGTCCGTCGAGCGTGTAGGCGACAAAAAACATTTCGGCTTCGATCTTTCCGTCCTCGCGCTTGATCGGAAGCCTCCCTGTCGTTGCCGTGTAATTCAGCGTCTTCCCGTTTACCGTGGCTTGGTGATGCGTGATGACGGGCGGTACCTCCGCCACATCGTAGTGCTCTTCTTTGTCGGTGGCTTCGTTGCTCTCGGGCTTCCCGGACTCCGCCGGCCGGCCGCTTTCCGCGGGCTTCTCGGGAGCCATGGCGGTCGCCGGCGTCGCTTGCTTCTTTGGCGTCTTCGCTGCGGCCTGCTTCGAGTTTTCGGACGGCGTCGCCTGGGGTTGTTCCTGTTGCGCTGATGCAAACGGAACGGTCAACATGGCAAAAAAAAGAACCGCCAAAATTCTCATGCTTGTCTCCGGGAAGAAAGAATTGGACCCCGCATTATAGCGCCTTCGGTCATCGCCGCGGAAAAGTCAGGTGCAACTGAGACGTGCTAGAATTTGTTGCGTCCGAGGCGATTTTCCCGGCTCGGTGGCGCATCAGATCTCTCCACGCGGACAAATGACGGATTCAAAAGTGGCTCACCCCCCCAACGCGCAAAGCGGCTCCATCACCTACGCCGATGCCGGTGTCAGCATCGATCGGGGCAATCGCACCAAGCAGCGCATCAAGTATCTGGCCCACAAGACTTTCACCAAGGGAGTGTTGAGCGAGATCGGCGGATTCGGCGGTTTGTTTTCGGTCGATAAAAAGTATTTGGATCCGGTGCTGGTTTCGAGCGTGGACGGCGTGGGTACAAAACTCAAGGTCGTGTTCGAGATGAATGTGCACCATACCATCGGCGCCGATCTGGTGAATCACTGTGTAAATGACATCGCGGTGCAGGGCGCAACGCCTTTATTTTTTATGGACTATCTGGCGACCGGCAAGTTGGACCCAGAAGTTGCAGAGAGAATCGTGGGCGGCCTTGCCGAAGCCTGCAAACATAACGGGTGCGCTTTGATTGGCGGCGAGACCGCCGAGATGCCCGGCTTTTATCCCGAAGGCGAGTATGATCTTGCCGGATTCATCGTCGGAGTAGTCGAGCGCGAGCGCATCATCAGCGGCAAAGACGTGCAGGTGGGAGATTGTGTTCTCGGCTTGCCGTCGAACGGCCTCCACACCAATGGCTATTCTCTAGCTCGCAAATTGCTGTTCGAAATCGCAGGCTATTCTCCGGAAACTTTCGTCAGCGAGATCAAGAATAAAGTCGGCAACGAACTCATGCGCACTCATCGCAGCTATTGGTCGATCATTCGAAAGATGATTGCCGGCGAGTGCGTCGCAGCCCTGGCGCATGTCACGGGCGGCGGCATCACCGAGAACCTGCCGCGCGTACTGCCGAAGGGCACCTCGGCGGTCATCGAACCAGGCACATGGCCGGTTTTGCCCATCTTTGAACATTTGCAAAAACTCGGAAACGTCACCGAAGAAGAAATGCTCCGCACTTTCAATATGGGCCTCGGCATGTTGATCGTGGTTCCCGCCAAGAAATTCAAGAAGGCCCAAACGCTGCTGGAACGCGCCGGGGAGAAGTTCTACAGTGTCGGCCGCATCGTCAAGGGCGATCGCAAGGTGATGTTCAGCTAGACCTGTTTTCTCTCGTTCCGATTTTCTCCGTGCCGCGGTGCCTCTGTGGTGAATAATAATGTCAGTGTGAAGAACCTTGGCATTCTGCTCTCCGGGCGCGGTTCGAATTTTGTAGCGATCGCCGACAGCATCGCAGCGGGTCGATTACCTGATTCCCGCATCGCCATCGTAATTTCAAACCGTGCCGATGCCCCGGGGCTGGAAACTGCCCAGCAGCGCGGCCTCAACGCCTTGGTCATCGTATCGAAAGGCAAGCCACGTGAGGAGCATGATCGCGAAGTCGTCGCTGCCCTTCAGCAAAATCAAGTCGACCTTGTCTGCCTGGCCGGCTACATGCGCCTGCTCTCGCCCTGGTTCGTGCAGCAGTTTCCTGCGAAAATCCTCAACATCCATCCCTCGCTGCTGCCCGCCTTCCCCGGCCTCGAAGCACAGCAGCAGGCTTTTGCCTACGGCGTGAGAGTTTCAGGATGCACGGTCCACTTTGTGGATGAAGAACTGGATCACGGCGCCATTATTGTGCAGAAAACTGTGCCGGTGCTCGACACCGATGACGAACATACGCTCGCCGCACGTATTCTGGAACAGGAACATCTCGCGTACACCGAGGCGATTCGGTTCGTGCTAGAAGGAAAATTCAAGATTGAAGGCAGGCGGAGGGTAAGAGGTCAGAGGTGAGAGGTTAGATGGCAAAAGCAAGAATCGATATTCGCAGTGCAGCCGGCTTTCAGTTCTGCAATCTGACCTTTCCCCTCTGCATTCTACATAATGAGTTCGTTCGTTCGCTTGGTGATCGGGTGCTGCATCACTTCTAACTCGTTCTTCACGAGATTCAGTCCATACACGCACTGCTCAAACTTTTGCGAAAGTTGCGCGAACAGCGGCGCCACCTTGGCATATTCAAAGTATTCAAACTTCGAGACGACGTAATAACTTTCTTTCCCGGCTTGCACCCAATCGACGAAGTTCTCGACGCGCTGGCGGCGCAAGCGATAATGATTGATGCTTTCGGGAAACATTCCAGCATAGAAAAGCGTGTAGTCGCCAATATGTTTGCGAACCTGGCGTTCGCGATCGAATGAGGGCGCTGGACCGTAAATCGGGTCTGACTCGATCAGCATCTCGCCCACATCATTGAGGGGTTTTCCGGCTCCGTTGCGGATTTTCAACAACTGCTCCGCATCGCAAAACTCCGCTAAAAGATGAGCGACGTAATTCACGACTTGCGGATCGCGAATTCCGATCTCCTGGGCATAGTGGCGGCCCACCAACTCAATGAACAATTCTTCTAGCGGATGCTTTTCCGGAATCTCCATGGTGATATCTCCTCACCTCCCACACGCTCTTTGTTACTATCGGAACAAAGGCCTATGCGGATTAGATACCTTGAATCTCGATCGAATGCAAGTGACCATTGCGCTACTTACAATAGTTAGAAGCCCGCGCTGGACGCGGTGTTGCAATGGTTTTCTTGGCAGCCAATCACGATGACTGCTAATTCGCTGTAAATGAATCGAAAAATGTGATCTAGCGAATCTAATTACACGATTTATCTCGCACGTCTACATCGTTTACGCAGCTTATCTGCATGACGAAACACAAAGTGGAGGCGAAGTGGAGAGAGTTAACATTGCAAGCGGAACACCATGGGAGCCAATCGTAGGTTACTCTCGTGCGGTTCGCGTGGGCGGCCATGTTCACGTTGCCGGTACGACCGCGACCGGAGCCGACGGCAAAATTATTGCCGGCGATGCTTACGCGCAAGCCGTTCAGATTCTCAAGAATATTGAACAGGCGCTCCAGCAAGCCGGAGCGTCATTGAAAGACGTAGTGCGAACGCGCGTATTTCTGATCGACATTTCCGATTGGGAAAAAGTCGGAAAAGCGCACGGCGAGTTTTTTCGCGACATTCGTCCCGCGAGCACCATGATGGCGATTACGGCGTTGGTCTCTCCGCAGATGTTGCTGGAAATTGAGGCTGAAGCGATCGTGCCCGACGGGAGGTAAATTGACCTGAGCAGCAATGAACTTAAGAACAATAAAGAAGGGCGGAACCGGAGTGCCCGATTTCCGCCCTTATCCCAATTGTGGCGATAACCAAACTAGCGGCGGCGTTTTTTGCCGGCTGATTTCTTCTTGGCAGCTTTCTTTGCTGGCTTCTTCTTGGCGGCCTTTTTCTTTGCAGCAGGCTTCTTCGCGACTTTTTTCGCCGGTTTCCTAACCGCCTTTTTCTTGGCTGGCGCCTTTTTTGCGGGTGCTTTTTTTGCCGGCGCCTTCTTCTTCGGAGCACCACCCTGTCCCCCGCCACCGCCTGACGGAGCTACAGGCGCTGGCGCAGGTTCCCGTGCCGGAACACCAATCTCATCGTCGTCTTCTTCGACGACAACCGGTTCTTCTTCCTCTTCTTCTTCCTCCTCTAAATCCTCTTCCAGCGATTCGCCGTAGGCGCCGCTGTCGCTATACTCATCCGTCTCATCGTCCCGACCGTACAGAGTCGGATCATCGAAGCGCATATCTCCTCCTAAGGTATTTGTGGTCACCCGCACGCATTCTCGCACGGGGCCTGCGAATTAGGACAACCGGCTGCGAAAGCGCAGTGCTGTGCGTAACGGCGCGCGATTATAGCACGGCGGTTTCACCGGCAGTATCGTGCATTCTCAGCCGATTTGCGAGGAAATTGTGAAAAGAAAAAACGCAGAGAGCCGTAGGCGAATTAAAAGCGAATTTTACCCATGAGCTCTGCTTTATTCATAGGCCAGCGCGTCGATGGGATCTTTTTGTGCGGCTTTGAACGCCGGATACAGCGCCCCGCCGATAGCGCCTACGATGGCAATGAGGGTGGCGCGTACGATCCATCCACCATCCACTACCACCTGAAGCAGCGGAAATCTGTGGGCGAGCGCCGCACGGGCCGCTAGGCTGACCACAATGCCGAGCACGATGCCACCGCTGGCCAGCAGCGCCGTCTCCCGCAATATCACATTCACGATATACAGTTTCGATGCTCCCATCGCCTTGAGAATGCCGATTTCGCGGGTGCGCTCCATTACGGCGGTATACATCGCCTGAAAGATTACGATGAACCCTATCACGACAGAAATACCGACTACGACATCGATGAAAGTGGAAAGCCCGGGATAATTACTGGTGGTCATCATGGCCAGGTAGGATGCCATCGAGCTCGCTATATAGTGCTCCATTCCGGGTACATGCTTGATCTCGTCAACCACCAGGTCCGCGTTGGCGGGGTCGTCGAGTTTGAGATAGAAAATAGTGGCCTTATCCTTGGCGCCGATGAGATCCTGCAAGGTGGCCAGGGGAATAAATTTGCGGGCGCCCTTGCCTCGTTCCACGATTCCCGAGATGCGAAACTTATTGTTCAGAATCTCAATCGTGTCCCCCACTTTGGCGTGATTGGATCGGGCAAAAAGGTCGTCGACCAGCACGTCATAGGGCCCCTGAAATGGACCGCCAGCGAGATAGCGGAAGCCGGCCGACATGCTTTCATAGCTGTCTAAATCGATGCCGGCAATGATCTCGAGCGTGCCGGTTGAGGCGACCTGCGTGATCACGGGGGCTACGCCTTTGACGTGGGGTAGTTTCGCCAGGATCTCCCCCACCTTGATCGGCATAGGCGCACCCGAAAATGCACCAATGAACGAAGACCCTGGCGGCCGCACCAATACGTCAGCCCCGATCCCGGCGGTTCGTGTGCGGCTGTCCTGGAGCATGCCCAGCGAGAGGCCGACGATCAGGAGGATTAGCGTGACCTCCAGGGCCACTGCCACCACGCTGATCAGCGAACGCACTGGGCGGTGCACCAGATTCCCGACAATCATGCGATTCATCATTTAGTTTTTCCGTGACTTGGTCGCCTTACTTATTTGTTGCGGGCTTGAGGCGAACCGCTGGAACCGGCTTGATCGAGATGCACTACCTCCGCCCCGGGGGGCTGCTCCAGCGCAAACTGATCGTCGGTCAAGGTTTTGTTTATTTCCAATTTGACCATATTCAGCGTGATGTCATAATTCTCCCTCGGCCGTTCGATTGCAATCGTGCTCGGGAAGGTAATCCCGTCGAAGTCTTTGTAGTTCTGGTAGTGAACGTCGGTGGCGACGTTTCCCTGCTGGTCGTAAATCCGTTGCCGGTGGGGCAGCAGGTCAGTTCGGCTGAATTCGATGCGGCGCGATAGATACCAACCATCCGCCCCTTTGCGGATAACCGCCAGTTCGTAATCTGGTTGCTCCGCCCGATGTTTCTTCGTATCGAGAACGGTCTCATAGCCGTTTTCCAATACCGCAATCTCATCCGCTGAAATGTCAGGCAGCAGCAGCGCGTCGTAGATGTACTGCGGCCGCAGGTTTTCCAATCGCTTGTCGGGCTGATAGTTATCGTTATTGTTGGAGCCCACAACAAATTTATTCTGGGGCGGGATCCACACCTTGAACTCCTGCCCATTGCTCACCATATCGAAGGCGGTGTTCCGCACCACCGGCATGAGACCTTTCATGCGCAACATGGCCGGCTTGCGCGCCAGCACGTAGCCCCGAATCTCTTTGTAATCGGTGATCCGCCCGTTCTTAGGGTCTCCAGCCGACGAGTCTATGTCTACCGTCGCCTGCATGGACTGGATCTTCTGGGCCTGGTCATTGACATAGGCGATCAACTGCTGCTGGGTGGCAGTCTTGAGCGGACGGTCGGATAGCTGACGGTCGATGATTCGGGTGTGGAAAAGACACCCGGTCAGCGAAAAAGTAGCCGCCAACAAAAGTAAAAGCAAAATTGCGCGTCGATGAGGACGATACATTCCTATGTCGTTACCTGGGCGACTTTTGCAACCTTAGTATCTGATTAGTATAAGGCAGCGAAGGGTTCAGCGCTTAGCCCGGATCGGGTCAGTGGTTGAGCGAACGGCGGTAGGCTGCCACATTTCGATTGTGTTCTTCGAGGCTGTGGGCGAACCGGTGATGCCCATTTCCATCGGCAACAAAATAAAGAAAATCGGTGCTTTCGGGATGCAAGGCTGCCGCCAGCGAGCTGCGCCCAGGATTGCCGATTGGGCCGGGTGGCAAACCCGGGAAACGATAGGTGTTATAGGGCGAATTGACCGACAGATCGGCGTGATGAAGACTACCCTGGTAGGTTCCGGCCAGCAGTTCCGCATAGATCACGCTTGGATCGGCATCGAGCGCCATTCTTTGCGCCAGCCGGTTGTAGTAGACCCCAGCCACCAGCGGTCGTTCTTCCGGTACAGCCGTTTCTTTCTCAACGATCGATGCCATGGTCACGATTTTGGCCAACTCTGGGCTCGCGACCAAATTCGGATCAGAGTTTGGACTGCTGTTCGGACTTGCGGTCGAACCAGAAGGAGTCGAATTTAATCCGATCTGTTGTGCGACTTGGCGGAACTGGTGAACCATAGCCGCCGCCATTTCTTCCAAGGTTTGCGTGCGGGTGAACTGGTAGGTATTCGGAAATAAATAGCCTTCAAGCGATGTAGCCGCTGGCGCCAAATCTGAAATCAACTTGGTCTGGGTTTCGGCAATATGCAAGAAGTCGGCCGCTGACCCGAGCCCCGCGTCTTCGATCGCCTTGGCGATGTCAAACATCGTATAGCCTTCGGGAATCGTGACCGTGTGGAAATAGATATCGCCGCGGACGATGCGATCGTAAATCCGCGGCAGATCGGCCTGCCGCTCGAACTGGTACTCACCCGCCTTCAATGATCGCTTGCGATGCCACGCATGCCACAACCAAAAGACACGTTCATTGCGGATCACGCCCGCTTTCTTCAATTCAATCGCGATCCTACGGGAGGAATAGCCGGGACGAAGCAACAAAAAAGTATTGGCCGGAGGCGTGACCGGAGCGTAGAGCTGCCAGGCGACCCATCCGCCACAGGCGAGGATGGCAAGCAAGAAAAGCGTGATCAGCGTGCGCAAGGTTTTAGTGTAAAGGGCTTTTCAGATTGCCACAAAGTGGCTGGAGTACAAGGACTGAAGATCAAAATGAACCCTAGTGTAAATACCGTAGACCGAATAAAAAATTTTAGAAAAAACGCGTTTCGGGGTCGAATCGTCGTTCTAGAAGAATCGTCGTTCTAGAATAGGACATACCTTCCCTAGGGGGGACAACCTCAACCAGTAACGCTGTATTGGAGACTGCAAGGAGGTCCCCATGAAGTTGAACGATAGCATCACCACTTATGACATTGCCGAAGCTCTGCAGGGCGAGCAAGGCAAGTTCGAAGTTACCAGCCCGACCGGAGAGCGCTATTTCGTTACCTGCCAACCCGGGCACTCAATCAGCAGCATTGAGTGGGCCGGAGGTGAAGCGAATCTTCAGCCCTTCCTGGTGCGCAAGGTTGCGCAACCTGTGACCGGAGAGGGGCGAACCAAGAGATCCGTGGCCGCCTAACCTGGGCGACCCCAAAGACGAAGCCCGGCCGTTATGGCCGGGCTTTTTGTGCTTATCGCATCTCTCGTTCCCCTATTCCCCCAGCCAATCAGCGTATGGCTTCATCGACTCGACGTGATCGAAGACAATTTTGATGGCGCCGGTGATGGGGATCGCGAGCACCAGTCCAACCGCCCCCCAGACCGCTCCCCAGAACATCAACGCAATGGTTACCGCCAACGGATTGATTCTCAATCGGCTTCCCAACAGTTTCGGGTAAAGAACGTTCAGGGCCAGCAAATGCATTCCAACCACAGCCAGTACGACGATCAGCAAGTCTCCGGGCTCCAGTTGTCCCAAGCCGACCAGAATGGGCGGAATCATCGCCAGCACGACTCCGAGGTAGGGAACCAGACTGAGAAAACCGCTGACCACTCCGATGAAGTAGAAGAAGGGAACGTGCAATAAGCCAAAAATTCCGACACTTACGCCGGAAATCAATAGTCCGATCAGGAGGTTCCCGACTATGAAACTCTGCAACATTTTGCCGATCAGACCGAGAGTGACGAACGCGGTATTGCGGTAATGCAGCGGAAACAGCATCACGGTGGCGGAGCGCGCGTGACTGTGCCAGGTCAGCAAGAAATATGCCAGGAAGGGAACGAACGACGCGGCCAGCGCGATGTCGGTCAAGGTTCCGGCGCCGTGGGTCAGCACCTCGGGCCAAGTTTGTACCTGCCGCACCGAAACAACATCTGATGGCTCATCGGAGACCGCTTCGCTCGTCTTCTCCAGTTTTTCTGCGTCCCGTTGAAAGGGCTGCAGGATGGAACGGATTTTCTGAGAATACTTGGGGACATTGTCTGCGAAAATGATGGCTTGGTTGTATGAGGCAACGCTAACCCCATAAATCAAAGCCACCAGCACCACCATGCTGATCAGCGCCGCAGTAGGCCTGGGGATGTGCAGATACTCGAGCGCCTGCACTACGGGCGAGAGCATGAAGCTAAGCAGAATGGCAAAGAACAGAACCGCCAGCACCGACTCGCCGTAATAGGCGAACACAATCACCAAGCCGATGCCGAGCAGTGTAAATGACCAGTGATGCCCGGCGGATGTCTCAGCGCTCTCCATATTTTCATTGTCGCTCACGCGCATTATTCCCTAGTGGCTCGGCCCATCATTCTGCCTTACCGGGAGGGGAATTGCACGACGGGAATTGCAGTAGCCGGAGGTTTTTCTTCCTACAGCATCTACAATTGACCGATGCACCCACCCGGGACCCCCGGCCATCGCCGCATCTTGGCCCTCGATGTCGGCTCAAGAAGAATCGGCGTAGCGGTCTCCGATCCGCTCGGCATCACCGCTCAGGGGTTGGATACGATTCAGCGCCAGAACAAGCGCCGCGATCTGGAGGCGCTCGGGCAGGTGCTGGCGAAATACGAAGTTCGAGAGATTGTTGTCGGCCTTCCGCTACGCTTGAGCGGGGCGGAGGGAACGCAGTCGGAAAAGATGCGCCGCTTCGCCGACGACGTGCATGCTCACTTCGGCGTGACGGTCCATCTTTGGGACGAGCGTTGGACCTCAACCGAGGCCAACCGCCTGTTACGCGAGACCGATCTTTCGATCAAGAAGCGGGGGCAAGCAGTCGACCGCATGGCCGCGATCTTGATTCTTCAATCGTGGATGGAAGCGCACGCTGGACGAACTGGAGGCGACGCCGGGAAATGACGCACTAATTAGGAATTACGAAGCGAGCTCGGAAATTTCCGGGAAGCGCAGATTGCACTTGGTCAACGCTTTGGTAAGCGCCTCTTCAATCAGCCTCTCGTCGCAGTTGCGCGAAATAGCGATCTCGCTGACTAGCAGATAGCGGGCCCGCTCCAGCATCTTTTTCTCGCGAAAAGAGAGTGATTTTGCCTGTCCTAGGATGAGCAGGCTTTTCAGCACAGCGGCAACGTCGGTGAGCGACCCGGTGCGCATGCGGTCGGAATTCTCTTTGAAGCGGTCTTTCCAGTCGGCGGCATTAATGCATTCGCCCGACGAGAGATAGTCGACGATCTTCTCCACCTCGCCGTTGCGCACCACGGGGCGCATCCCTACGCTGTTGACGTTGGCGAATGGCACCATGACCTTCAGGCTGCTCGCTGCGATTTTCAACAGGTAGAATTTCTCGACCGTAGTCCCCATCGTGCGGCTGCTAATTTGTTCGATAATACCGACGCCATGATTGGGGTATACGACCTTATCGCCAATGTGGAAAACACGGTCGCCGTTCATGGAGGGGTCCTCGCCCGAGGGAAGAGAACTGCGCTTAGTCTAGCCGACGGCCGCTCGTAAGGCAATCAAGAAGCGCGACCGGCCGAGCCTATTACGCCATCAACCGTCGCGAATCCCGAAAGCGGCGGCTTAAGTCGTTCCAGTTGAGCAGCTTGCAACCACGGCGTTCTAGCATCTGAGTGGGCGCCGCAGGCATTCCCGCCGCCTGAGAGTTATAATGCCGGAAGCCATGACGGAGATGACGGACCAGATCAAGAAGAAGCTTAGGGATGAGCTGAATACGCTCGAATATGAGCTGGCTCATGACATTCCCCGAGAGCTTAAGAAGGCCGTCGCCATGGGCGATCTCAGCGAGAACGCCGAATATCACATGGCCAAGCAGCGCCAGGAGTATTTGAAGGCCCGTGTGCGCCAACTCGGCAAGCGCCTGGCCGACCTGTCACTGATCAACATGAATAACATCCCGAAGGATAAGGTTGGCCTAGGGTCAACCGTCACCATCTTCGATGGCACTAAGAATGAGGAGATGGAATATCAGTTGGTGACCAGCGAAGAGTCTGATGTGGCAGCGGGTAAGATCTCGACTACCTCTCCGATCGGCCGCGCTTTGCTGAATAAGAAAGTTGGCGATACGGCAACGGTCGTTACTCCTGGCGGAAGCCGAGAGATGGAAATCCTGAAGCTCTCTACCATGCACGACCTCGCTGAAGCGAAGCTGGAAGCGGAGTTGCATGCGGTGTCGGAGCCGGAGCAGGAAACGGAATGACCTGCAACCGTATCAGGCGGTCCTTATGACTTGGACCAGCGGAGTCGGTCGTGCCTGCGGAGTTCTTCTCGACGCCATCGTGCGCTTGCTTGCGCTCGCGCGCATCAATCCGAACGGTCTGACGCTGATGGGACTAGTGGTCAATACCTACGCCGCGTTTTTATTTGGATACGCCAATGGCGACAACCAGCGCCGCATGTTTTTCTATGCCGGCTTGGTCATCATCGGATCGGGCTTCTTCGACCTGGTCGACGGCCGCGTGGCGCGCGCCTCGAATCAAGTCACTCGCTTCGGAGGTTTTTTCGATTCCATTGTCGATCGCTATAGCGATGCGTCGCTCTTCCTCGGACTGCTGGTTTTTTACGGCCGGGGAAACCGATTTTTCTACGTCGTGCTGGCAGCGCTGGCAATGATCAGCGCGATCATGGTTAGTTATGCTCGCGCCCGCGCTGAGTCGCTCATTGGTAGCTGCAAGGTCGGTTTCATGGAGCGCCCCGAACGTCTGGTGTTGCTAATCATCGGAGCTTTGTTCAACGCCATGGCGCCAGTGCTGTGGGTAATCGCGGTGCTTTCGACCATCACTGTCATCCACCGGGTCATCTACACCTGGCAGCGGACGCGAGAGATGGATGCTCCGCTCGCCGGGCGTGCCGCGTAACTCGATATTCGACGTCCGACCGTTCTCCACTCGATATTCTTGTCACCTGATGGAGGAGGCGTGCCCGTGAGTTGGTCTCGCGCACATTGGGTAGTGGGATTGCTGACGCTGCTCATCTTCCCGTTGACGGGTCAATACATGCGGCATATTGCTGGCGTTCCTCATTTAGATACCGTACCTCGGCTGATCTTCCGTTCGCGCCATCTCTTTCTTTTGGTGGCTGGGGTCGCCAACCTTGCACTGTCCAACAGTCAACCTTTCCATCGAGCTCAGCGTGTGGCGTCTGTTTTGATTCTGGTCGCACCGGTCTTCCTGATCGCGGCGTTTTTCATCGACCCTGCAAGAGGGCTCGACAGCAGCACGATTTTTCGCCTCGGCATGTACAGCCTCTGGATCGCGGGCATACTGCTGGCAATCGTAAACCGACCCAGAAGAGAACGAACTTCGCAATGACCGATGCTAGACTAAACGCCGGGATTTCCCGCAAGGACTGAAAGTGCCAACCAATCCTGTTTTGGTCGTACACGGCGGAGCCTGGGCCATCCCCGATGACATGGTGGATGCGCATCTGAATGGCGTGCGCAATGCTGTTGCCGCGGGATGGAGCGCGCTCGAGCGCGGGGGCTCGGCGCTAGATGCTGTCGAAGCAGCCGTCGTCGTGATGGAGGATGATGAGACTTTCGACGCTGGCCGGGGCAGCTTCCTGAATCGCGATGGCAAGGTCCAGCTTGACGCTTTCATCATGGATGGCGCTACTCTTCGCGGGGGAGGGGTTGGTTGCGTCGAGCGCTTGCGTAACCCGGTTCGCGCCGCCCGCAAAATTCTTAGTGACAGCCCGCATGTCTATTTCGTGGCCGAAGGCGCGGAGCGCTTCGCCGCCGAGCATGGCATCGCACTCTGCCGCAACGAAGACCTGGTGATTCCACGCGAAGTCGAGCGCCTGCATGAGTATCAGGCACAGCACTCCACCAGCGGCAATGATCTGTTCGCGCCGGAAATTTCGCACGACCTCCTCTCACACGACACGGTCGGAGCGGTCGCGCTCGACCGTCAGGGCAATATCGCGGCCGCGACGTCGACTGGCGGCACGCTCAATAAAGCTCCTGGCCGCCTCGGCGATTCCTCGCTGATTGGCTGCGGCTGTTATGCCGACAATCTCAGCGCCGCCGCCTCCACCACCGGATGGGGCGAGCCGATCATGAAACTCGTCCTCGCGAAGTGGGCGGCTGATCGGGTCGAATCCGGGAGCTTGCCGGAGTGGGTGGCGCAGGAGGCGATGAACTTCCTCAAGCAGCGCCTTGACGGCCATGGCGGAATCATCGTGCTCGACGCCCAAGGCCGCTTCGGAATCGCTCACAACACGTCGCGGATGGCTTGGGCGCTGCACGCGGTACAAAAGCAGGACGCCGGCATCAGCCGCAATGGTTAAGCCGAAGCCGGTCTAAAGGCTCGCCGCGAGAATGTGATCAATTTCACAACCTGGACGAGTCACACAAATGTGCGTAACTTTTCACAATCCCATAATCCTGCCTTAACACTTCTAGGTTATTTATTGCGGTGTTCCCGGTCTCCTACTTTCTTAATAGTTAGGTTGAGCCTCTTGGCCTGGGAGCGCGGGATGGCCAGGAGGGTTTTTGATGACGATGTCTGGCTGGTGAGCAAGAAAAAAGCCAGCTTGGTATCCGTGCACCGCTGCTATTATGGGAGGCGATTCTTGCCAACTTTGCATACGACAACCCCTTTGAGTATGAATCGGCTGTTCGCAACGGAGGTCACGCTGGCTAAAGTCAGATTGGGCCCTCTCGAGCGCAAAATCCTCGAGGAGTTTTGGTCCCACGATAGCTTGACCGTTCGCGAACTGCTGGAGGACGGCAAGATTCAGCTTGCCTATACCACGGTTATGACCACGCTAGACCGGCTTTTCAAGAAAGGCCTGCTGGAGCGGTCGGAGGAGGGCCGAGCCTTTCGGTACTCCGCTACTTGCGCTCCCGAAGAGGTACAGCGTTTGGTAGCGGTCAGCGGCGTTCGGCGATGGATCGAGTCTAACCATCCTTCGTCTTTGCCTCTATCCTATTTTGTGGAAGCGGTCGGTGCTCATGACGGGTTGCTGGATGAGTTGCGCGTTCTAGTTGAACAGAAGCGGTCGGAACTTAAAAAGCGGAAAGGGAAACAACCTTGATGTTCTATCTCCGGGGCGTGATGGTGGCGCTCGGATTCTTCGGCGTAGTTTATTGCTTGCTTTCGCTATTGGTCGTGTGCGGATGGCGATGCGCATGCCTGCTCTGCCGAGATTCTGTTGTCAGCCGGGCCCGCTTGCTCTTTGCAGTGAGAATCCTTCCCCTGGCGGCATCGGCATTTCTCACGCTCGCTTTTGCGCTTCCGGCATTCTTGCTGCTGGAGCGGGTGATTGATGAAGATTTGGGGACTTATTTATTCAGCGCTTGCACGCTTCTGCTGCTGGCGGCCGGTTGGCTTCGCGTGGTGGCGGCGCAAACCAGGGCTTCGCGTGTGGTAGCCAAGTGGCTCGAAGGAGCGCGCGCTCTGGACACCGACGCCGCCGGGCCAGCGCTGCAATCGGGACAAGGTCCGCCCCTCCTGTTGTACGGTGTTTCCACGCCGATCATATTGGCTTCCGACGCTGCCGTTGCGCTCTTGAGTCCCGGGGAATTGCGAGTTGCCGTCCAGCATGAGATTGGCCATATTCGATCACGCGACAACCTAAAGAAGCTGATCGTTTACGCCACATCGTTTCCCGGGATGGCAGGCTTGGAGCAGGCATGGCAGGACGCGGCAGAGTTTGCGGCCGACGAAGCGGCGATCGCGACCTGTGACGACGCCGTAGACCTGGCATCCGCCTTAATCAAGCTGGCCGACCTGGCTCCAATGCAAGACCTGCCCGCATTCACCACCGGTCTGGTGAACTGCCCGGCACTGGTAAGACGGCGCGTGCAGCACTTGCTCGAATGGGATGAACCTGGTTCCCACGCCGACCGGCGACCTTGGTGGTTCTTCCTCCCTGTGGTGCTGGCGACGGCGTCTTATATCTCCGCTCACTACGGTCAGGCCTTGTTGTTCACCCATCAATTCACGGAATGGTTCATCCACTAAGAGTCAGGGAAATCAGGTATCGCTGCCCCCTGAAGGGATGTCTGATTTCCTAGGCGAGAGGTATCGTGGAAGGGCAACCGTAATACAAAGCCGCATCCTTCGCAGCCCATCTACGAGTCGATTGGTAGTAGCGCGACCCGTCTTGCTAGTCTTCTGCTCCCATAGGAAGATTAAGGTGAAAATGTATGTGGCAGGCGACGAAACACAATTTTGAACCTTATTTCGAACTCTACACCAGACAGGCTTTTCAGGAAATCAGCCGAAGCTTGTTTTTCGTGGCCATGCTTCTGGGCATCCTGCAATGTCTCGTGGTCTCATCGCCTGCACAAGTTGACCGCGCGGGATTGACGGGCACGGTCACCGACGCATCTGGACGCGTCCTGCCGCAGACCCACATCACTGCAGTTCAGAGCGCTACCGGACTCCGGCGTGAAACCACGTCCTCGGCCAGCGGAACCTACGACATTCCGGGACTGCCCGTAGGTGTCTATACCATCAACTTTGCACACGAGGGCTTCAAGGCGCTCACCTTTGTTGATGTCGAGGAGGTCATCGGACGCACGCGAACGCTCGACGCAACTCTGCCAGTTTCCGGCCGCGACGAACGCGTGGAAGTGGCCGGCAGTTCGGCGCTGATAGACCGCAACACCAGCGCGGTAACCGGTTTGATCGAGAAAGAGCAGGCGGATGAATTGCCGCTGAATGGCCGCGACTGGGCCTCATTGACGGCCTTCGTCCCCGGCGCCATTGACACCGGCGGCAGCAACCAGCGGTCGATTCGGTTCGCCGGGCGGGGCCTCGACGATAGCAACTGGACCTACGACGGCGTTGACGCAACCAACATCGTGAATCAGACGCAGCGCACCTGGGTGCGGCTCGCTATTCCGCTCGACGCGATTGAGGAATTCCGCGTCGATTCGCTGTTGGCATCCGCCGAGGAAGGCGAAACCGGCGGACCACAACTGGCCGTCACGTCGCCTTCGGGCACAAACCGCTTGCACGGGCGCCTCTTCGAGTACTTGCGCAACAATGTTTTTGACGCGGCCGAGCCGGGATGGGCCTCCAATGGCGAAACCCAGCAACCGCTTCGTCTGAATCAGTTCGGCGGATCGTTGGGCGGCCCCATCAAGCGCGACAAGACTTTCTTCTTCATCGCTTCGGAAGCCTACCGGCAAAACTGGGGCTATCCGGTGAGCGGCGACGTGCCGAGCGCGTCGCTCCTGGCAACCGTTCCGCAGTCGTCGCCGATCTATCCAATCATCAATGCCTTCCCGGGAGCCGGTCCGAACACGATTCTGACGCCCTGGACGCCAATCACCGACCCGGGCGATCCGAACTACCAGGACTATGACCTGCTGACCTGCGCATGCACTCAGGTGGTCAACGAGAATTCGGCGATGTTGCGCCTCGACCAGCATTTCTCGACGAAGACCACGGCCTTCATGCGATTCAATTACGACCGGTCAGTGGATACGCAGCCGCTTTCAGCGGCCGCCACCGACTTGGAGCAGAGGGTGTCTTCGCCGGTCAATGGCGCACTCGAATTGCTGCACATCTTCAATCCCAGCCTGGTGAACGAAGCGAAGTTTGGATTCAATCGGGCCACTTCCAACACTTACAACCTGAATGAGACCGGCATCCTCTATCAGGTTGTGATCTCCACCGGTCCTGGGCCGGGATTCATCACCCAGAACTACGATTACCAGAGCATTTACGTGGGCAACTCATTTTCATGGCAAGACAACCTGACCTGGATTCATGGCCGGCATACCTTCAAGTTTGGAGCGGAGGTTCGCCGCATTCAATTGAATCAGAGCTCCGAAGAGCACGGAAAAATCACGTTTTCCACGGTCGAGGACATGGCGCAGAATCTGGTGACCAGAGCCAGCCTGACAGGTGCCTTGCCGGTCAACCACTTGCGCAAGAATGATTACTCCGGCTACGCGCAGGACGAGTACAAGTGGCGGCCCAACCTCACCCTCAACCTGGGCCTGCGCTATACCGTCTTCGATCTCTTCCACGAGGAGAACGGTTTGGCCAACCCGTTCGATTTCGGCACTTGCGGGGCGCAGGGATTCTGCGGCGTGGGCGCCAGCTTCGGCCAGCAGAACTACGGCGATATCGATCCCCGCGTGGGCTTTGCCTGGACGCCATGGAAGGGTGGCGAGACGGTGATTCGAGGCGGATTCGGCATCTACCACGAAGACGGCCAGTTGGACGATCAGAATCTGCCGGCCAAAAACGAAGTGCCCTCCTTTTCGGTGAAGAGCGGTTCGGGCCTGCAGCTCACGTATCCGGTGGATCCCTATTTTACCGGCCCGGGAACCCTCTCGCCGAACGCCGAACAACGGAACCGCAAGGACTCGTATGTTGAGCAGTGGAGCCTCTCGGCGCAGCGGGAGTTGCCCGCCAACTTCGTGGCCGCGGTTTACTATCTGGGAAGTCACGGCGTGCATCTGCTGGAGACCAATGTGGTGAATTTGATCGATCCGGCCACGGGGGCTGTGCAATACCCGGCTTTTGCTCCCGCCATCCCCTGGCGCGGCTCCGTCGGCATGAGCACCTACAACGCTCTCTCCGTGGGATTGCGGCGTTCGTTCTCCCGCGGCCTCCTGGTGACGGCCAATTACACCTGGGCGCACGAGATCGACAACGGATCCAACGGCAGCGGCGATGGCGACGAGATATCGCCGCAGAATCCGTTGTGCCAGGCCTGTGAAACCGCCAGCGGCGCCTGGGACGCCCGCCACGTATTCAATGCTAATGCGGTCTACCAGTTGCCCTTTGGCCGGGGCAAGCCTCGGCTGAATGGGGACGGGATGGCAAGTGCGATTGCCGGCAACTGGGAACTGACGTCCACCTTTTTGGCTCGCACCGGCTTCCCGGTGAATGTGCTGATGCCCAGCAATTACACGGCGCCGGATGGGGCCACCGGCACGGAGCGTCCCGATCTGGTTCCGGGCGTTTCGCTTACTCCGCCAGGAGGCAAGACCATCTCGGAGTGGATCAATCCCGCTGCATTTGCGACTCCGGCTGGGGAATTCGGCACCGCGCCGCGTGACCTCCTCCGCGGACCGGGCACCTGGCAGCTCGATCTCGGTCTCGGCAAGACGATTCCGTTGTCGGAGCGCGCGCGGCTGGAATTCCGCTCGGAGTTCTTCAACATCTTCAATCATCCGCAGTTAGGTCCGCCGCAGTCCACTTTCAATCCGGCCAACACCACCGGGTTCGGCAGCATTATTACTACGTTGAACCTGAACACGGCCATCGTAAACCCGATAACCCCGGTGGGTTCCGGCACCCCGCGCGAGATTCAGTTTGCGCTGCGGCTTGCTTTCTGAAAAAACTGCACTCCAGGCAGGGAGAGAAGAAGATAACCTGGGAATTCATCGGTCGAACGAGACCAAGGATTTCGTCCGCAGAAGATACTGAAGCGTCACAGAGGATCGTCAGCAGAAATAAAAAGGACAGCCCGGAGCCCCCCAAGGCCGTCCCCATAAACCCTCCCGGTTAGAAGGGTAACTGTCATCAGCTTAGCGGTCGGAGGTTGCGGGAATATTGCAATCTTGTGAAACTCCGATGAATTCCGAGCCGCCGCATGTCGCTCTCATGGCATAGGAATTGCGATACTCTAACCGTGAATCAGCGACGATCGCAACCACCCGTGCAAAAACATCCTCCCCTGCTTGATCTCCGAGACGTTCGCGTGATGCGCGGAAACGTGACTCGCGAAAATGCGCTATTGAACGAAGGCGGGGTCGACGAAGGCAAGATCGTTCTCGACGATTTCACCCTGCGCATCGATCCTGACGAACACGTCGCCGTCCTCGGACCGAACGGTTGCGGCAAATCGACGCTCATCAAAACCATTACTCGCGAGTGTTATCCGGTAGTCCGAGAAGGTTCGAGCATGACCATTCTCGGCCGGAAGAACTGGAATGTGTTTGAGCTACGTTCGCTGCTTGGCATCGTGACGAACGACCTGATGTCATCGTGCACCGGCGATGCCAGCGGATTGGATGTGGTGCTCTCAGGCTTTTTCAGCAGCACCCGGGTCTTTCCGAACCACTCCTTCGATCCCCTGCAGAAACAAATGGCCGAGGCCGCTTTAGCCGACTTGGGTGTGTTCCATCTGGCTGATCGCGCGGTGGAAGAGATGTCGTCAGGCGAGGCCAAGCGCGTCCTTATCGCCCGCGCGCTCGTCCACAAGCCGCGCGCGCTATTGTTCGACGAACCATGCAACTCTTTGGACATTCTGGCGCAGCGCAGTCTGCGAGAGACCATGCGCTCGCTGGCCCGATCGGGTATCGGAATTATTCTCGTCACTCATGAACTCCCTGACATCGTTCCGGAGATCGGACGCGTCGTGCTTATGGCGAAGGGCCGCATCGTAGCCGACGGGCGCAAAGAAGAAGTTTTGCAAGCGGAACGACTGAGCAAGTTATTCGGGCTGAAAGTCGAACTCGCGCGGCGCGAGGGTTACTATCACATTTGGTGAGGGACCTCTGACCTGCGCTGCGGCGCTGGTATATTGTTCGCAGTATCTGAAGATTCCTGCTAACTCATGACCCGCAAGACCGACCAATCCCGCAAGCTGCAGAAACGCGCCGAGCAGTTGATTCCCGGGGGCGTAAATTCGCCGGTGCGGGCTTTCCGCAGCGTGGGCTGTGAGCCGCTCTACATCGTACGCGGCCAAGGCTCGCACATCTGGGATGCAGACGGTAACGAATATGTGGATTATATCGGCTCCTGGGGCCCACTTATCCTGGGACACGCCGCTCCAACAGTGATTGACGCGGTGATCGAAGCGGCTCGCAAGGGCACCAGCTTTGGAGCCTCTACTCCCGCCGAAGCCGATCTCGCCGAGTTAGTCATTTCCGCGTTTCCGCACATGCAGAAAGTGCGCTTCGTCAGTTCAGGAACTGAAGCGACCATGTCCGCCATCCGCCTGGCGCGCGGGTATACGGAACGCAAGTACATCGTGAAGTTCGAAGGTTGCTATCACGGACACTCCGACGCGCTGCTGGTGAAAGCTGGTTCTGGCATTGCCACGCTCGGCATTCCAGGCTCCGCGGGCGTTCCCGAAGAATTCACCCAGTTCACTTTGGCCTTGCCTTACAACGACACCAACGCACTTGAGCAAGCTTTCGTGAGATTCAAGGGTCAGATTGCTTGCGTCATCGTCGAGCCGGTCGTCGGCAACATGGGATGCGTTCCTCCCGGGCCCGGATACCTCGAGGCGCTCCGCGCCATTACCGCGCGCGACCAGGCTCTGCTGATCTTCGACGAAGTTATGACCGGCTTTCGCGTTGCCTTCGGCGGAGCGCAAGAACTCTACGGCATTCAGCCCGATATAACTACCATGGGCAAAATCATTGGCGGAGGTTTGCCCGTCGGCGCCTATGGCGGCCCCAGCGAGATTATGGACCTGGTCGCTCCGCTAGGACCCGTCTATCAGGCCGGAACGCTCTCTGGCAATCCTCTGGCAATGGCCGCCGGCTATGCGACGTTGAGTTATTTGCGCGACCACAAAGAGATTTACGCGAAGCTCGACAAACTGGCGGGAGAAGTAGTCGCCGGAGTAACGGCCGCAGCCGACAACGCTGGCGTGCCCATGTGCCATAACCGCGTTGGCTCGATGTTCACCTGGTTCTTCACTGCAGGACCGGTAACAGACTGGACGTCTGCCGCTAAGTCAGACACCGAAGCCTTCGGACGTTTCTTTCGAGTGATGCTCGAAAATGGAGTCTATCTGCCGCCGTCGCAGTTCGAAGCGGCGTTTCTGGGTACAGCGCACACGGAGAGCGATGCGCGGCAAACGATCGCGGCGGCGAAGCAGGCGTTCGCAGCGCTGCACGCCTAAGAGAGACTAGGGCTTCTGACGCTTCGTAACATCTCCTCAACGGTTACAAATTTCCATCCGTCATCCTTATATAGCCGAATTAGATTCTCCGTTGCAATTACCGTTTGCGTGCGATCCGCGCCAAAGGCGCGATGCTCGCCATCGTGCAGCAAAATCACATCACCGCCCCGTATCTGCCGCATGACCTTTCCTTCGATGACCGCTGCGGGCGGAGCGTTCCAGTCATAGCCAGTCACGTTCCACAGCACTGGTTGCAGTCCGAGTTCGCGCGCAATCCGAAGCGTACCCGGCCGTCGTCCTCCAAACGGAGGACGAAATAAATTCGAGTGCTCGCCGACCGCGTCCTGCAGAGCCTGACGGCACTCAACAAGCTCCCGGCGCGTCTCGGCTTCCAATTTGAAAATCAGGTTCGGATGGGTGAAGGTGTGATTACCGATGACGTGCCCCGCCTGTGCTACCGCGCGTGCGATGTCGGGACGTTGGCGCGCGTATCGCCCCATCATAAAAAACGTTGCCCGCACGTCGTGCCTCCACAGCACCTCCAGCAACTTCAAAGTGTGCGGATCGTTCGGCCCGTCGTCATAGGTCAGTGCAATCTGCCTGCTTCCGCGCGCTCCGGCAACGAACGTCCGCCCGAACCACTGCCCGGTCGGCGCCATCGACTGATATCCGGCGGCGGAAGCTGCCGCCGCGGCCGTTAATCCAATGAGAGCAGGAAACATGATCGAATTGTAAATGCAGGTCAGAGGTGAGAGGTCAGATTGCGGAGATGAAAGTCAAAACCACGGCGCGTCGGTTTTCACAGCTGCAGTCTGATCTTCAGCTCTCCAAATCCACAATTGCGTCCGGACGCGAAGCAATATATTCTGCTTCCCAGTTCCTGACTACAATCGACCATCGACAATCTTAATCGACAACCTCATGGCCAAGCTTTTCGAACTCCCCCGTTACATTGCAGTCGAAGGTCCCATACGAGTGGGAAAGAGCACGCTGGCGCGGGTTCTCGGAGAGCGTCTCGCCGCCCAGCGTGTGGTTGAACCCGAAGACAATCCATTTCTGAAGGCTTTCTACGAAGCCGAACCCGGTGCGGCCTTCCAGACTCAGTTTGCATTCTTGATTCGCCGTTTCGAGCAACTGCGCGCGCTCGACCTCGGCCCGCATTCGAACAAGACTGTCGTCTCCGATTACATTTTTGAAAAAGATAAACTCTTCGCCTGCCTCAACCTCAACGATCAGGAGCTCGACACCTACAATCGCTATTTCAATTATTTCCGCGAGCAACTGCCTACGCCGGATCTCGTCATCTATTTACAGGCCACATCGGAAGTGCTGAAAAAGCGGCTGAAGAAAAAGAACGCCGCTGGCGAGAAGGCCATCAGCGAGGATTATCTGATGGAAGTTGTGAAGGCCTACGAACATTTTTTCTTTCACTACACGCAGTCCGATCTGCTGATCGTAAACACTTCCGAGATCGATTTTGTCGACCGCAACGAAGACTTGCAAGAGCTGTTGAAAAAAGTTTCCGCCCCCATCAAAGGCACGCAATATTTTTTGCCGCTCGGCAGTCAGGATGCAGCCGGCGCCGGCGGTATTTGAGTTCGCAGCCAGGTTTGACTTCGGTCGCGGTGAGTTTGCTGGGCTGCGGTTTCGCTCCTTCTCAAAATTAGGTTCGCGCATGATCGTAGGCCAGCCAAACGCCGGTGCTACGGGAAGCGAGTGCAAATTCTTTCGCCGGTATTACAGTTTGATTTGGAAGGACATCACGGGTAATAGCGCGAGTTTACCGGCGGCTGCCGGCTGTCTCTTTCGACTCGCCGTCTGACTGAAGATTGCACCGCGTATCAGCGGCGGCGACTGGTCGGCGCGCAGAGGCGCTCATTGCTCCACCGTTATAGCGATGCCGCACTTCGTGGAGTTTTTCGACTTCTTCCTCGCCAAGCGGCTGTTCGTTGCCGAGCAGGTGCGTAACCAGCGCAATCTTCGCGAAGTGCTCCACGGTTTCCATCTTCATGTAGGCGCTCTCGACCGACGAGCCAAACGTTACCACGCCGTGATTCGCCATGAGGATGGCGTCATGGGCTGGGATGAGCGGTGCTAGAGCGTCGGTCAACTCCGGGGTGCCCGGAGTGCCATAGCGAGCCAGCGGGATCGATCCCAAGCCAACCACGACCTCGCACACCAGCGGACGATTCAAATCGTAGCCCGAAGCGGCAAATCCCGTGGCGGTCGGTGGATGCGCGTGCACAATTCCATTCACATCGGGACGCAGACGATAAATCAGCAGGTGCATGCCGATCTCGCTTGATACCCTGCGCTTGCCGGCGAGACGTTTACCGTCCATGTCGACAATCACCATGTCGGAAGCTTTCATCCTGCCCTTGCTGATGCACGTAGGAGTCACCAGGAGGCGCGTCTCATCGAGACGGACGGACAGGTTTCCGTCGGTGGCGGCAACATATCCGTTTTCGTGCAGCAGCCTGCCGTACTGCACGATCGCAATCCGGTGCCGGCGGTCGCTAGCCATTGCAGGCCATGGTACAGCACGCCTCCGAAATCTTACAACCTCTAATAAGGGCAAAATTCCGGAAGAAAATTGGCGGAAAGCCGGCGGTCTCAGGACCGGACGCCGGAGTGCAAAATCCTGCAGATGACCTCCACGTCAGTCTTTAAACCCTAGCAGCGAACCATATAATCTCGACGATGCTCGTTTCGGATTTCCAGTATGAGCTGCCGCCGGAAAGCATAGCGCAGGAGCCGCTCGCCGACCGCGCCGGATCGCGCCTGCTCCACCTGATTAGGCCGGACCAGAATCGGCACCTTGAACAGGATCGAGCTGCGCCTCGTCGGAAGTGGGAAGACCGCACATTTCGCGAGTTTCCCCACTTGCTGAGGGCGGACGACCTCGTGGTGCTGAACAATACGCGCGTCTTCCCGGCGCGACTCTATGGGCGCCGGAGCGGTGAGCGCGCCCACTCCCTGAGCCCGCACAATCCGGCGGCGCGGGATTTCCTGCGCGGGCGGGTCGAAGTCTTATTGACGCGCCAGATTGGCGACGATCCAAATGAGTGGGAATGCCTGGTGCGGCCCGGAAGGAAGATCGGGGTCGGCGAAAAGCTCTACTTTAGCGTTAGCCATGTTGAGGACGGGTCGCCGAGCGAGACGCCGGAAGCGGATCGAACTGAGATCGGAGGGCATCGCGAAGCCGAGCCTCCCGAACTGGAAGCCGAGGTCACTGGTCGTAGCAGCTTTGGCGAGCGCCATATCCGGTTCGCGCCGGTTTCCGATTTCTTTGCGCGCATCGAGCGCATCGGGCACATGCCGCTTCCTCCCTATATCAATCGCGATGACCTCGCCGCGGATCGAGAGCGCTATCAGACGGTCTATGCGCGAACTGCCGAGAGCAGGGCGCGATCGGTGGCTGCGCCGACGGCGGGTTTGCATTTCACTTCTGAAATTCTGGCAAAGATCCGCGAGCGCGGAATTGAAATCGCCGAGATCACCCTGCATGTCGGCCTGGGCACCTTTCAGCCCGTGCGGGTAGAAAAGGTGGAAGACCACAAATTGCACCGGGAGTATTATGAAATTTCCGCCGAGGCAGCGCGCGCGATCAACCGCGCGAAAACCCAGAAGAGGCGTGTTGTCGCCGTAGGCACGACCACCGTGCGGACATTAGAATATGCCGCTGGGCTGGCAGCGGCGAGCGCGGTTGAGCACCAGATAGAAGCTGGTTGCGGCGAAGCCGACATTTTTATCTATCCGAGCTATCGCTTTCGCATCATTGACGCTCTGCTCACCAACTTTCACCTGCCGCAATCAACCCTGCTGATGTTGGTGTGCGCGCTGGGCGGCAGAGATCTGGTGATGGAGGCCTATCGTCATGCCGTTCAGGCGGGGTATCGATTTTATTCTTATGGAGATTGCATGTTCGTCGAGTAAGGGCGACCCCGCCAAAGAGTGGTAGCCGTAAGAGGTGCGGCTGAAGAGCGCGCAAACCGAATCATCTGTAAACTTGTCTTAATTTGATTCCCAGATACGTGCATTGCCGCCTGCTTGCGTTTGGAGCCGCATTTCTCTTCCTCACCGTGGCGACCCGGTCGCAAAGCAAGCCAGTGGCGGCGGCCAAATCGTCCACTGCGCCTAAGGAAGACGCTCAAATCTACCGCAACTCGACATACGGCTTCCGGTACCAGATTCCCTTCGGTTGGGTCGAGCGCACCAAACAGCTGCAAGAGGGAAGCGCCGATTCTAAAGGCGCGGTCCTGCTCGCAGTTTTCGAGCATCCGCCCGAAGCGATCGGAAACGCTATCAACTCCGCTGTCGTCGTTGCGGCGGAGAGCATAGAGTCTTATCCCGGCCTCAAGAAAGCTGAAGACTACATCGGTCCGCTGACGGAACTCGCCACGTCGAAAGGATTCCAGGCGGAAGGCGATCCTTCGGTAATCGAGATCGACGGGCGGCATCTTGTCCGCGCCGACTTCACCAAAGAGCTCGGCCCCAAGAAAATTGATGACCAGGCAGGCGATGAAAAGCTCACGATGCGTCAGGCGACGCTCATCCTGCTCGCGCGTCGTCAGATCGTCTCTTTCACCTTTATTGCGGGCGGCGAAGATGAACTCGATAAGCTTATGAACGAGCTTCATTTCAGCATCGCGAAGTCATCGCTGCGCTGAACTTCTCAAATGGAAACACGATGCCGCACCTGGTCTTGGGCCACCCCAGAACCATGTCCCTAAGAGCAACAAAAAACGGCGTTTACGGTCTCGATTCCGACCTCAAAATGGTCGCCTTTTATGTTAAAATAGGTTCAGCTCCGGTGATAGCTAAATAGCAGAAAATTCAATAAGTTGAGCTCACCCGGGCAGTCCCGGAATCGTCCCTCCAGTCAGGCGTGCGGATCCGGCTTTTTCACGGAGCAGAATGGCCACGAAAGAATTACAAGCTGAACTCGCCGACGGTAAGAGCATCGACGCGAAAAATCTCGACGCGAAGCTGGGCGAGGCAAAGAAAAACGGCAAGCAGAACGGTGACTACACCGCCGACTCCATCAAAGTACTGGGCGGCATGGAAGCGGTGCGCAAACGTCCCGCCATGTACATCGGTTCGACCGGCGAGTTAGGTCTGCATCACTTAGTCTATGAAGTAGTCGATAACTCGGTCGACGAAGCGCTCGCCGGCCACGCCGATAAGATCGAAGTGACGATCCACTTAGATAACTCGATCACCGTCGTCGACAACGGTCGCGGCATTCCTGTCGACAACATGGACATCGACGGAGAAAAAATTCCCGCCGCCCAAGTTGTGATGACCACGCTGCACGCTGGCGGTAAGTTCGACAGTAACTCCTACAAAGTTTCGGGAGGTCTGCACGGCGTCGGTGTAAGCTGCGTCAACGCGCTAAGCGAAGAGTTGGATCTCGAGATCTGGCGCGACGGTTTTACCTGGGAGCAGACCTATTCCAAAGGCGAACCTACCAGCAAGCTGCGCAAAACCGGCGCCGCCAAAGTAAAGACAGGGACTAAAGTTCACTTCGTTCCCGACAAGACAATTTTCACAACCACCGTTGAATACAACTTCGACACGCTCTCCCAGCGCCTGCGTGAACTGGCGTTCCTGAACAAGGGCCTGGTGATCACGCTTACCGACGAGCGCCAGACCGACTCCAAGAGTGGCGAAGCGAAGCACTCCGAGTTCAAATACAACGGCGGCATCGCCGAATTCATCAGGCACCTGAACCGCGGCAAACAGACGCTCCACGATAAGCCGATCTACATGGAAGCCGACAAGGACGACGTGCACATCGAGATCGGCTTGCAATACAACGACGCCTACTCCGAGTCGGTTTTCAGCTTCGCTAACAACATCAACACCGTCGACGGAGGCACGCATCTCTCCGGCTTCCGCACTTCACTGACCCGCACCATCAATTATGCCGGGCAGCAGATGGGCCTGTTCAAAGACGTAAAAGAAAATCTGACCGGAGACGACGTCCGCGAAGGTCTCGTCGCCGTAATCAGCGTGAAGCTGCCGCAGCCGCAGTTCGAAGGCCAGACCAAAGGAAAATTGAACTCCGACATCGCCGGCATCGTGCAGGCCGTGGTTAACGAAAGACTCGGAGCATTCTTCGAGCAGAACACCGCCGTAGCCAAAAAGATCATCAACAAAGCCATTGACGCTGCACGCGCCCGAGAGGCCGCCCGCAAAGCTCGCGACCTAACTCGCCGCAAAGGGGCGCTCGATGGCGGAGGGCTTCCCGGCAAACTGGCCGACTGCTCCGAGCGCGATCCCAACCGCTGCGAGCTGTTCCTGGTGGAAGGAGAATCCGCAGGCGGCACCGCCAAGCAAGGCCGCGACCGCCGCTTCCAGGCCATCCTCCCGCTCAAGGGGAAAATCCTGAATGTGGAAAAAGCGCGCTACGACAAGATGCTGGCGCACGAAGAAATCCGCGCCATGATTACCGCCCTCGGCACCGGCATCTCGAAGGAAGATTTCGATCCCACCAAAGTCCGCTACGGCAAAATCATTTTGATGACCGACGCCGACGTGGACGGTTCGCATATTCGCACTCTGCTCCTGACTTTCTTCTTCCGACACATGCAGGAGTTGATCAAGCGCAGTAACATTTACATCGCGCAGCCCCCGCTTTTCGGAATTAAGAAAGGGAAGTTGCACCAGTACATAAAAAACGAACACGACTTCGTAAAAGTAATGGTGAAGCGCGCCTCCGAAGGTCTGATCATCCGCTACGGAGAAGGCGCCGCCAAACTCGAAGGCGCGGCTCTGACCAAGTTCATCACCGTGCTCAACGAGTATCTGGGATTCCTCGACAGGCTGAACAAGCGCATACGCGAAGAGAAGATCACCACCCTGCTGCCCAAGCTCGACTTGGCCAAGCGCGCCGACTTCGAAGGCGATAAAAATACTCCGCCGAAGAAGATCGAGAAACTGGAAAAAGAACTCAAACGCCTGCAAAAAGACCTGAAGCTGAAAAGTGTAGAAACCCGTTTCGACGAAGAACATAATCTCTGGGAGGTAGTCTTCGTAAATGCTCAGGGAGCCGAGCACGTCATCAACTGCGAACTAGCCTTAAGCCCCGAATGCCGTCAGCTGATCACTAAGTTCAAACAGATCGAGCAATATCTCGAGCCGCCTTTCGTGATTGAGAGCGTGCCCCGGCCCGCCAAATCAGCAGCCGGCACGACGGGGAAAGACGAAGAAGATACGGAATCGGGAGAAAGCAATAACGGAGAAGGCAATAACGAAGATGCGGACGAAAATCTGAGTGCCGCGGAAAAAGAAGAAGCCGAGCAGGCACAGAAAAAATCTGGCAAGCCGGCGCCGAGAGGAAGAGCGAAAGAACCCGAGATCGTAGAGAAGAACACGGCTCGCGAACTCTTCGACTATGTACTGAACGAAGGCCGCAAGGAGTACACCGTCCAGCGCTATAAAGGCCTCGGAGAAATGACCGCCGAGCAGCTCTGGGAAACGACCATGGATCCCGAGCGCCGCACCCTCCTGCAAGTGCGTCTCGAAGACATAGCCGAGTGCGAAACCATATTCACCACGCTGATGGGCGAAGACGTGGAAGCCCGTAGAAAATTTATAGAAGACAACGCACTCGACGTAAAGAACCTGGATATCTAGCTGCGGGGGCGGACATTCCTGTCCGCCACTGTTCAACCGCATAGCCCTTGGATCTACGGTTTGACCGAGAACGTCACATTCACATGCGTGCCGTCATTCTCGGTTGAAAGCCCAACCACCACCGTTCGCTTGTTGGCCTTGTCTTCGCCGCTGACCATGCCTCCGACTTTCCCGTTGGACGCGCTGGTCATGTTCGACACGGCAAAGCCGGCCGATTTCAGCGAGTCCCCATAGAATGCTACGACTTTGTCAACCGCGTCCTTCGTGACAAACGTAAACGAGCCCGTCTGCTCGCCGTTGCTGTTGGCGGAGAACGTACTTTGCGGAGAAGATCCCGGATACCCCGGCACCCAATCGGGCGCCTTGTCGGCTCCGGCGCCGATCTTCACTGTGCCGTCAGGGCCCTTCATCTCCATGCTGGCATTTGTGCCCGCCCCTGCAGTAGTCATCGAGGTCGTTTTGCCGTTCTCGTCAGTCACCACCATCGACTTCTTTTGCGGATCGAACTTCATGGTGACGACCTTGCCGGTTCTCTTGTCGCGGACAGTTATGGTTCCCCCGTTGTCGTCGCTCGAAACGATCTCCGAGTCTGAATTCATGGTGACAGCCATCTTTGCCGCGGCGAGAGCGGGGTTCTTCCTCATCAAATCGGAATCGAAGCCCGCTTGCCTCACCTTGTGCACGGCGTAGAAGCTAAGCACAGCGCAACTACCAAAGGAAAGCAGAAGCAGTCCCACGACAATGCCGACAATCCACAGAAGAAGTTTGGCTCCTGAATTTTTCGGTGGCCCGGGCGGAACTCCGCCCGGTGTTTGCGGACTGGTTGGCATGCTGGACATGGCAGTCTTAATCTCCTTCGAATGAGCTGGAAGCGGCGGCGGACGGAAAAGCCGCGTCTGGCTTACATCTACGCGTGCGTCTAAAAGAACGCGCCATTATACGCGAGGAGGGCAAAAAGCCAATTGCGCTAGATTTTTCGGATATTAGCTCGGGGCTGGCATCCCTGGTTGCCTCGATCAACGAGACTCATGCTGGAACCGCTACACTCGTAATTCAACCACCGTCGCTCCACCGCCGCCCTCATTTGATGGAGGCTCCGCAATCGACTCAACGTGCGGATGCTGCTTTAAATACTGGCGTAGGGCTTTACGCAGAACCCCCATCCCGCTCCCGTGGACAATGCGGACGCGCGGCATTCCGGCCAGAAACGCGCGGTCGACAAATCTTTCGACTTCGCTGGTGGCTTCATCCACCGTGCGGCCAATGACGTTAATCTCGCTCGGCATGTTGAGGCCGCCCGATTCATTTTGCAGCGAGACGCTGGTGCCGCGGGAACGAGCCGCCTGCACTGGCGACTCGGAGGCGCGCGCTGCGCTCGCGAGAACTTCGGCGATATCGTCGCGGGCGATGCGCATCTTCATGGAACCGATTTCGACATCGAAATGATTGTCGCCAATTCTCTTTTTAACGACGGCTGCTCGGCCCATGGATTTGAGCTTGACCGTATCGCCTTCGGAGACGTGCTTGACCAAGCCGGGCTGGGCATTGGGATCTCCGCGATCGGCGCCGGTCGCGTGCGCGACTACCGTGGAGTCGAACTGCTCGCGAAATTCGCGGTGCATTTTGGCGATGCGGCGTTCGGCGTCTTTCGATAGCTTCTGCGCGGCGGTGCGATCTTGCACCGCATTGACCGCCTCGCGAGCCTGATATTCGAAGTCGCGAAGAAGCGCCCCGAGCTTGGTTTCCATCTCGCGAATTTTGGCCTGCTGTTCTCGGCGGCCTTCCGCGGCGAGTTGAGACTTCTCACGATCGAGTTCCTGCTCGCGAACTTTCATGCCGACGCGCTCGGTTTCCAGGCCGCGAAGATCGGAATGCAGCCGATCGAGGAAGCGGCCGACGTCTTGCGTTTGCGAACCGAGGCGCGAGCGAGCCGAGGCGATGATCGCTGGATTCAGGCCGAGCCGCTGAGCGATGTTGATTCCCGCGGACGCTCCCGGCACTCCGATTTTCAGCTCGTAAGTTGGTTGCAGCGTGGCCTCGTCGAAACCGACCGAGGCGTTGATTACTCCGGGCGTATTTGCGCCGTAGACTTTGAGCGATGTGTGATGCGTCGAGATGACGATCATGCATCCGATTTTGTGGAAATGCTCGGCGATGGCAACCGCCAGCGCAGCGCCCTCTTCAGGATCGGTTGCGGAGCCGAGTTCGTCGAGCAATACGAGCGAATTTGCAGTCGCGGTGCTCGAGATGAAATCAATATTCGTGACGTGCGCGGAAAAGGTCGAGAGATTCTGCTCGATCGATTGATAGTCACCGATGTCAGCCAGGATGCCGTCGAAGACCGGCATGTCGGCGCGGTCGGCCGGAACCGGAACGCCGGACTGCGCCATCAGGGCAAGCAGGCCGAGAGTTTTGAGGGAGACAGTTTTGCCACCCGTGTTCGGCCCAGTGATGACTAACTGACGGTGATCGCCTTCGAGTTCGATCGTGATGGGGACGATTCTGGCGTTCTTCAGTTTGAGGTTGCGCTCGAGAAGCGGGTGGCGGGCGCGATGGAGGACTAGCCGGGCTTCGCCCGGCATGGACGGCCGGGGGCGGCCGTCTCCACCTGATTCTGGCTCAGTCTGGGAGAATGTTACCGCAACGCAGTTGTAGTCTTCAGCGAAGCGGGCCTTCGCGAACTGGAGTTCGAGTTCGGCGAGAGTGTCCGCAGCGGCAAGGATAGCGTCCGCGTTCTCACCGATCTGGCGCGTCATCTCCAATAGGACACGATGAACTTCGGCCAGTTCTTCATCGAGCAGGCGGACGAGTTCATTGTTCTGCTCGATAGTTTCGAGGGGCTCGACGAAAACGGTTTGTCCGCTGGAGCTGGCGCCGTGCACCACGCCATTTACCCGGCGTTTCTGCTCGACTTTCACCGGGATCACGAAGCGCTCACCGCGGATGGTGATTAGTTCGTCCTGCACCGTCCCGCCTTCAGCGAGTTTGCGCAGGTAGCCGCGGAGTGATTCCTGGATCTGGCGTTTCTGCTTCTCAATCTCACGGCGAATGCGGCTCAGTTCGGGCGAGGCGCGATCGTCGAGCGTGCCGTCGGGTAGGATCTTGCCGCGAAAGTGGCGGAGGAAATTGGAGAAATCCTGGATGGCGACAGAGAGCGCGGCTACGGCGGTCCAAGCGGAACGCATGGCGGCGGGAGGCTGACCCACGATTTCGCGCCACTCAGAACCGCGGTCGGCGATGAGGACGATGTCGCGAATCTCGGTGGTTTCAAGAGCGGCTCCGGCGATGCGGGATTTTTCAATCAGCTTCTTGACTTCGGGTAGGCCGGCGAATTCGAAACGCCCGCCGACTCTGCGATAGTCGCGGATTTCGCTGGTCAGCTGTTGCTGCTTTTCAATCCAATCGCGGTCGAGCGAAGGCTGAAGTTCCTCGACACGAGCGCGTCCTGGCGGCGAAGAGGTGTAGCCCGCGATCAATTCGCGGAGCGCCTCAAACTCGAGCAGGCGCGAACTGGTGTGGGTCACGGGATTGGGCACGAACGGCATGATGGTGCGGTACCGGCAGCGTTTTTATGTTACAACGCAGGGCGGATTTTCGTTGGCAGAGACTTCGTCGTGCAGTGCAATCTGAGAGATCGTTCACCACGGAGGTCTCAGAGGTACACGGAGGAAACGCTTGACCGCCGCATGAGGCAAGGGTGAATTGGACGCGTCTCGCAGTGTAAAATCGAAGTCGGTCGGATCGCACCCTATTCGATCTGGCGGATGGCCCCGTAGCTCAATTGGATAGAGCATCAGTCTTCGGAACTGAGGGTTGGGGGTTCGAGCCCCTCCGGGGTCGCCATCCCAGAAACCGGCTTTGTTATTCCGGTTTCGTCGCAATTCCAGGCCGTCTCCGCACCGGCACTCTGGTTACTTGCCTGCGCCCGGGTTTCGCGCTGCAATGGCATTTGCGGAGCTAACAAATGGGCATCGGGCGTGTTTTTGGATTTGTGGGCACGATTGTCACCATGGCAATCGGCATGTACATCTACTCACTGCAGGTCAAGACGCTGACTCCAGGCGCTGGCAGTGGCAATGGGGAAGAAGTCGCCACTGTAACGGGCGTAAAGAATGACCTGATCAGCATCGCCAACGCCGAGCGCGGCTTCATGGCGTCCCAGGGAAAGTATGCTTCGATGGGGGAGCTGATTTCGGGCAACTACATCACCATCAAGAGCGAGCGGCCTCCTTATGTATACGATGTGGAGACCAGTGCCGAGGGCTTTCGAGCCACTGCAACGCGCACCGTCAAAGGCGCGCCAGCACAGCTCTGGATTACGGAAGGAATGCAGGTGCAGGCTTCAGATTGATTAGGTCTTCTTCCAGTCGGTCAGCGACATGAGTTCATCCATAATTTCCTGCAACCTCTGGAGTCGCCGTTCCTGATCGGAGGCTCCAATCAACTTCTTGCCCCCTTGCAGATAGAGGCGGTTTGCTTCGCTGATTTCTGCGATCTCTTCACGCAACTTTCCCACACGCTCTTTGACGGACTGCGGCATAACAATAGGCTAGCAGAGCTTTTCACATCTTGGTCAAGTTGTTTTTCAATGTTGTTGGCAGCTGTGCCGAATTGCCAGCGCCGACTCTTGACGAATCGCGCAGAAGGAATAGGAATCGAGACCGCGAGTTTGCTCTCTGGCCTAAGCAGACGCTATATTTGCTGAGTGGTTGTTGCCGGACGTTCTGGTTTCTAATCCTTATGTTCACCGACTTTATCGCTACCGATCGCTGGACCAAAAAACAAGTGCATTGCTTATACCAAGCGCTCATCGTGGCAATCGCCACGCGCCACGCGGACGCCGTTGACATCAAATTTCTGGTCGACGGGCGTCCTGTGTGGGTCGCCCTGCCGCACCCCGCCTGGGTCGAATACAAGAAACGCACGGGGAAGGTAATTACCGACGCTCTCGCCAAGGAAATCGCCGGCCATTTTCTGAAAACCGCTTTGGAGTCGGGCGAAGGCTTGGGCCGCGAGATGTATTCTTTGACTATTGACGAGATGTTACGGCACCTGGAAGGCGTCGTGTCCGACGTCGAACCAACGGCCGCTACCGCCGGCTAGGCATCGCGCCTCTGCGACGAGCGGGTCTGTGCTTAAATCAAGACATGTTCGCCCGGAAGGTTCGCGTGGAATATCAGCACCAGGGGCAATTTCAGCTCTGTCCCTTGCAGTGGCTCGATAATTTCAGCATGCGCAACTTTACGAATGCCTCCGTGTTCGACGACACGCTGCCCGTAGCCGACGGCTGCCTGGAAATCGGGACGAATGTCCCGCTCGATCAACTTCGAGACGCAATGGAGGATTGGTCTCGGAGGAAAAGCTATCTGCCCAAAGATGCAACTCTTGTTGTGACCCTGACGTAAGCCCCTGCTTTTCTGCCTAGACTTTTGCCTAGACTATGGAAGGTCTATCCATTTTCAGCAAGCGCACAAATAAGCGGACTAGCATGCCGTCGAAGCGAGTGCCGCTCAATTTTCCCAGTTCCATCAGGGCCTGATCGTCAGTTTTCGGAGGCGCGAACGAACGGTCGCTGGTCATGTTCACGTACGCGTCGGCCACAGCGATGATGCGGCCATAGAGCGGAATGTCCTCGCCTTTCAATCCCAAAGGATAGCCGCTGCCGTCGAAAGCTTCGTGGTGGGATTCGATGGCCTGGGCCACGCGTTCGATGTCAGGGATCGCCCGCGAGACAGCCGCACCAACCTGGGGATGGATTTTAATGACGGCAAATTCATCTTCAGTCAGCGAGCCTGGCTTGTTCAGGATTCGTTCCGATATGAAGAGCTTGCCCACATCGTGCACACGGCCCGCGAAGGTCACCTGTTCGACTTCCTGCTCGGAGAGGTTCAGGCCACGCGCGATGGTTCCAGCGTAATGGGCGCATTGCTCGCCGTGTCCTGCGGCGTTGTGCTCCCGGAGTTCCGCCGCACGCGACAAGGCCTCAATTGCCTCTCGGATCGCTCTACGATCTCCGTCGTCGCGTCCGCATAGCTTGCGCAAAGTGCTGACCAATTCTTCGAGGTGCTCCGGTCCATTGTGTTCGCGCTGAAGAAATCCTTCGATATAGCCAGAGACAAGCTGCCGTTGTACGGCCGAGCCTTCGCCGAAGGCGTCCGAGGTGGAGACCTGGTTTCCGCCCGCGTGCTTGGACACGTACATGCCCGCATCGGCAACGCGAATCAGATCCTCCATGGAAAAACCGTGCACGGGAAAACTGGCAACGCCGAAACTGCCGGTGATGTGATGTTCTTCGAGCATGGGATCGGTGGCCAGCCACAAGCGCAATCTTTCCGCCAGCACCTGTGCCTGTTCGATGCCGGTCTCCGGCATGAGAATAATGAATTCGTCCCCGCCGTAGCGGGCCACGACGTTCGATTGGCGGCATTTCTGTTCGAGCAAACGACCAACACGAGCCAGCACCAGATCGCCTTCCAGATGGCCGAGAGAATCATTGACTTCTTTGAACTTGTCCAAGTCGACCAGCACGACCGAGAATGGACGGCCCGAGCGGGATGCGCGCTTCCACTCCGAACTCAGCGCTTCCCAGAAAAACCGCCGGGTTTTGATGCCCGTCAGTCCATCGGTGATCGATTGCTGCTGGAGTCGCTGGAAGACGAAAGAGTTGTGTAGTGCCGTTGCCAGCAGGTCGGCCAGCGTGTTCAGAATCAGAACATCCTGGGGCGCGAATGCATTCTCATCCCGGCTTTCAACATTGAGCACGCCAAGCAGCGATTCGCCATAACTGATCGGCAGGCAGAGTACCGCGCGCGATTCCGGGAGCACGCCGGCGAGTTGTCCGGGACCCGCGTTCTGCACCAACGCGCTGATGCCGGTGCGCGCCACCTTGCCCAATACTCCGCTCCCCACCGGGATTCGGCGCCCGAGCGTCTGCGAGGTGGTTCCCGCCTCGGCTTTGATCTCAATATCCTTGGTGGCATAGTCCATGATGCCGATGCCGATGTGATCGTAGCGGAAGTTTTTCTGGATCTCGCGCACAATGTCGGCCATCATCTGCGCCGCATCTTCGCTCGAGATTGCCATCTTCGAAATGGTGTTAAGAAAGGCCAGATGCCGTGCGCGGCGCTGCTCTTCTGTAAACAGGCGCGCATTTTCGACAGCGACGCCAAGTTGACCAGCCGCAGTTTGCATGACGTCGAGATCCCGAGCCTGGAACTGCGATTCGCGCTCCGTGCTCATCGCGGCCATCACTCCCGCCGGTCTGCCGCCGAGAAAAATGGGAACGCCGCAGAACGAGCGAGCGGGCTGGGGCGGCACGACGTCAAGACCGAGCTTTACCCGCATCTGCTCGAGGTTGGACTCGATCAGCAGCGGCTCTCCTGTTCTGAGGACGTATTCCGTAAGCCCGTTGCTGAATTTGCGCGATCGCTTAGGCAGAATGACGCCACCCTCGATTTCCAGTTCGAAGCGAATCTCGTCTTCCTCCTGAAACGCGATGTAAAAGGTGCTTGTGTCGAAAATTTGTCCCAGTTCAACTTGCACCGTACGCAGAACTTCATCTTGATTGAGATGAGAGCTGATTGCCTGCCCAATCTCGGTGAGCAATTCGTACTCCTTGGTCCGACGCTGAGCCTCGTGCATGACCACGTAATTTTCCAGCGTCAGCGCGATCTGCAGAGCAAGGCCGATCAGCAACCGCAAATTCGAGGAGCCGAACATGCGTCGCTCAGCATGGGGAAACAGCAGAACACCGAAATTGTGCTCGCGCGTCTGCAGGCTCACCGCCATCAGATCGGCGATTCCTTCTGTCAGGAGCGTCTGTTTGCATATCTCGAACTTCCCGCCGGAGAGCACCGGCAAAGGTTCTTCGAGTTCGCGGAGGTGGTGGAAGGTAACGACTCCGCCGCGCCGGTATGCGAGTTCGGCGATGTAATCGCCGGCCTGCGTTTTCTGCAGTTTTTCCAGGAACTCCGCGGAGAAGCCTTTTTGCACTGAGGGCACAGTATTGCGCCATTGCTGGGATACAAAAAAGACAGCGCGGCGCGAAGGCAAAGGCGCTACTAATCTCTCGACAAAAGTCTGTAGGCTTGGAACCAGGTCAGCGGCGGTCAGCAATTTGCGAGGATCAATGCCCAAGGTCGAAAAAGCCAGGGCGTTCTCCTGCACCGCATTGCGTTCATTTTCAAATAACACCATCACCATGGCAATGGCCAGGAGCATCTGCGGAATCGGCCCTAGGAACCCGCCAAACTGTCCGACAACCTCTAAGAATGGCTGGTGGAACTGGCCCGCGCCGATTAACGCTCCCCAGAGCGCAAGCGAAAATGCGAGCATCCGAAAGGCCACGGAATTCCTGCGAAAAGCGTAGCGGTAAAAGTGGAACGAGCAGTAGAGCAGCATTGCTGCCAATGCGACTTCCAACCGCAAGTAAGCCGGCAACGGACTCGGCGTCTCGTTAAAAACCCCACTCGCCTTTTGCGCCCGCAAATCCAAATACGCCAGCAGCGCGCCCGCCACCATCAGGGCAACGTCATACCACTTCAGTTGGAATGGGACCTTCATCAGGCGGGTGGAGACGAAGATGCAAACCGCCATGCCCACCAGAAGCAGCGAACTCAGAAAGAACAGCACAGCCGAAGGCCCCGAGAAATACTCCACGGCCTTCAGCGCGTAGTGCAGTGTGTATGCAGCCCAGGCCAATTGCCAGGCGCGAAAATAACTGTGACGGTTTTGCTCGTAGAGGTAGGTAAAGACAAGCAGGACTAACAGGGCCACGGCCCCAGGAATCAGCACCAAACCTGTGGCAACGCTATGCATTAATCAAATATCCTGGCAATCGTAATCGTAGCCGGATGGAACTCTATTGCGCTTTATCCTGTCACACCAGACAGATCGAGACAACAGGTGTCTTCTGACAAGTTCCGCCCTGGGTACGGCGCTTCCCTTTTCAAAGTATCTGCTAATACGATGCGATTCCGCCATAGCGGTCTTCCTCTAGAGTATTACCTTCGTAACCCTTTGGTAACCAGCCTAGCGTTGGGTTCGAAACGCGGAAGGGCAGCCTGCTAAGGCGCTTTCCCCGCTATACTCAAAGGTTATGCTTCGCGTCCGATTCGCTCCGTCGCCTACCGGTTTTCTGCATGTCGGCAGTGCTCGCACCTTCATTTTCAACTGGTTGTACGCCCGGCGCAATGGAGGAACGATGGTTCTGCGCCTCGATGACACCGATGTCGAGCGCAATACCGACGCTTCCGTCAATTCTATCTTTGCAGGCCTCCGTTGGCTTGATCTCGGGTGGGACGAGGAATACAAGCAATCCGAACGCCTGGCATTGCATCGGCAGATAGCCGACGCCATTTTTCAGAAAGGGCTCGCCTATCGCGATTTCACTCCCGCCCACACCGGCGACAGCGAGAAGTCGGGCGTTGGTCAGACCTGGCTCTTTAATCCGGGCATGCGAGAGCTTTCTCGCGCCGAGAGCGACCGCCGAGCCGCCGCCGGAGAATCCTTCGCATTGCGCTTCCGTGTTCCGCGCGGCTCAGACGAACAGGTTCGCTTCCACGATGCTGTCTATGGCGAGCAAGTCAAATCCGCAAACGACATCGAGGACTTCGCGCTGCTACGCTCCGACGGCATGCCCACCTACCACCTTGCTTCTTGTGCCGACGACATCGACCTGCGCATCAGCCACATCATCCGAGGCCAGGATCATCTCTCGAACACGTACAAGCACGTGCTGATTTTCGAAGGCGCAGGCGCGATGCCGCCACAGTTCGCGCATCTTCCATTGCTCGTCGCGCCCGACGGGTCAAAGCTCTCCAAACGCCGCCATGGTCCCGTCGTCAGTGTTACTACGTATCGCGATGCCGGATTCCTTCCCGAAGCCTTCATCAACTTTCTCTGCCTGCTGGGCTGGTCGCCAAAAGATGATCGCGAAAAGATGACGCGCCAGGAACTGGTCGATGCGTTTTCGCTCGAAGGCATCAATCGCGCCAATGCCGTCATCAATTTCAAGGAGCCGGCCACCACTCCTGACGAAACGTTCGACCCGAAAGCTGTCTGGCTGAATGCGGAACACATTCGCGGGCTTTCCATAGAGGATCTCAGCACACGCCTCTTGCCCATAGTTCACGCCGCGGGATTCTCAGTTGCACCCGAGAAGATGTTTGTGATCGCGCCGCTCATCCGCGAGCGCATCAAGCTTCTGCGCGATGTCCTGACGGCCGCAGATTTTTTCTTTGTCGATCAACTTCCGCCGTATGACTCCGGCGAGCTCATCCCGCAAAAGGGCGATGCTGTTATGGCGCTAAAAGTTTTGAACCGGGCGCGCGAGGTTCTCTTACAGACGGAATTCACACACGACCCGCTGGATCAAGCACTCCGCGCGGCCGCGCTCAAGCTCGGAGTAAAGGCTGGGCAAATGTTCCAGCCGATTCGAGTCGCGGTTTGCGGGCGCAAGAATGCTCCGCCTTTGTTTGAAACACTACAGGTTCTCGGACGAGAAACATCATTGGCGCGGATCGATCAGGCGCTTGAGAAGTTGGCTGGGACGAAGTGACAAAGCGTCCTGCCATTGCTAATGAGAGGCCGCAAGTTGCGTTGCCTTCTGCCGCGCTGTCGCAGCGTCGCTCGTCATTCCCTTCGCTTCATAGAGGGCCGCGAGCAGGTTTTCATTGTCGGCGTCGTCGGCGGTTTGCCGTTGCTTCACCAATGATGCAATCGCGTCGTCATACAGCTTGAGTCGAGCCTCCATGACGCCCATATTGAAATACGCTCCCGGGTAATCAGCATCGATGGCAGCGGCTCGTTTGTACTCTTCCAGGGCTTCCCGATTCTGACGCTGATTGGCGAGGGCGTCCGCCAGCCCGCCGTGGCCGGGAGCGCTGTTGGGGTCGATCTTGAGCAATTGATTAAAAGTTTCTTGCGCTTTTGTCGGCTGCTTTTCTTCCAGATAGATCATCCCGAGTTGGTAGTACGTTTCCTCGTTCCGCGGACTGAGCGCGATCACACGCTGCAATTCCCCTGCCGCATTTGCAAAGTCGCGCTTCGCAACGTAGGCCTGGGCTAACGCTGCGTGGGCGGGTGCAAAATTGGGCCGCAGGCGTACCGACTTCTGCAGTTCCGCAATCCCTTCGTCGGTTTTTCCCTGGCCCAGAAGTCCAACGCCGTTTTGCCCGTACAGCATATAGGCGTGCGCGCGCCGTACCCATAGGCCGGCCCCCAGCACGACCATAACTCCGACCAGCAGCACCGCAATCCGGCGCGAGTAATCGTTATGTCCGGGAGCCATCTTCGCGATGAGCGCGCCCAACAACAGCCCCATGAGCAGGCCGCCGATGTGAGCGGCATTGTCAGTGCGAGCGATGACCGCTCCAAAGAATAGGTTGTAACCGACAAACACGACCACGCTGCGCAGCATGCCGGTCATCGCGGCGCGCGGCAGCGAAAACTCGCCGAGGTAAAACGACGCGATTAACGCCCCTGCAATTCCAAAAATCGCGCCAGAAGCGCCGACGCTCAAGATGACTGGATTCCAGATCACGCTCGCCAGGCTCGCCGAGAGCCCGGTGATCAGATACACCACAGCGAATGTCCAGTGACCATAAACGGATTCCGCCAATCTGCCAAGGTCCCACAGACACCACATGTTGAACGCGATGTGCAGCAAGCCTCCATGAACGAAAACGCAGGTCAGTAGTCGCCACCACTGGCCACTTACGGTGAGAGGGCCGAAATTGGCCCCCCAGTGCACGAGATCTTGCCCCGATGGATTGTCGAGCATAGAAACGCCGGCCAAGGCCATGGCGATAAAGACCGCCACATTGATTCCAAAAATGGCCTGCGTCACCACCATCGAACTTGATTGCTGCCGAGACCAGGGCACTGGTTCGACGCGTTGTAGGGGAATATCTTCGCCGCGCTGCGCCTTTTCGTGCTGCACGCACCACTGGCAGATCTTCTTGCCGAAGCTAAGGGAAGGAAGCTGACGACCGCATCGAATGCAATTTGCCATGAAAGATAAAAGGCCCCGGCGCAACGGCTATTTCCCGAGGCCTGAGTCCCTCTGAACGCAGATTATCACGTGGATTGCTTCGTCAGCCCCGCCAAGCCGCCGCGAATCCGCTCTTCCCATATAAAATACTAGAAGACTATGAGTGCAGCGAATTCATCTTTGCCTAAATCCGAGCCTACTGCGGCTGGCACGAGCGCGACACCCGAGTCTCGCCCCTCGAACTTCATCCGCGACCAGGTCATTGACGATCTGAAAACGAAGAAGTTCGGCGACGCCATCATCCAGACTCGCTTCCCACCCGAACCGAATGGCTACCTGCACCTCGGCCACGCCAAAGCCATTTGCCTTAACTTCGGCTTGGCCGACGAGTTTGGCGGCAAGACGAACCTGCGTTTCGACGATACGAATCCGGAGAAGGAAGAGCAGGAATATGTCGACTCGATCTTGAATGACGTGCGCTGGCTGGGCTTCGAGTGGGACGGCGTTTACTATGCGTCGGATTATTTCGATCAACTCTATGCGTGGGCCATCAAACTCAGCAACGAAGGCAAGGCATACGTTGACGATCTAAGTGCGGACGAAATTCGTAAGTATCGCGGCACGCTCACCGAACCCGGGACAGAAAGTCCGCATCGCAACCGCACGGTGAAGGAAAACCTCGATTTGTTCGAGCGCATGCGCAAAGGCGAGTTTCCGGATGGGTCGCGCGTGTTGCGCGCCAAGATCGATATGGCCTCGCCGAACCTGAATTTACGCGATCCCATCATGTATCGCATTCTGCACGCCGCGCACCATCGCACGGGCGATAAGTGGTGCATCTACCCCATGTACGACTTCGCGCACGGCGAGTCCGATTCTATCGAACATGTGACGCATTCAATCTGTACGCTCGAATTCGAAGACCATCGCCCGCTCTACAACTGGTTTATCCAGCAACTCGGCATTTTCCCTTCGCAACAGATGGAGTTCGATCGCCTCAGCCTGACTTATACGATACTTAGCAAGCGCAAGTTACTCACTCTGGTGCAGGAAAAACACGTCAGCGGTTGGGACGATCCGCGCATGCCCACGCTCTCCGGCATTCGGCGACGGGGCTATACGCCGGAGGCACTGCGCAATTTCTGCGCCGCCATCGGAGTTTCAAAAACAAATGGCACGCTTGAGTTTGCCATGCTCGAACACTTCGTTCGCGAAGACCTGAACAAGCGCGCGCCCCGCGTGATGGCTGTGCTGCGGCCATTGAAGATCGTGATCGATAACTACCCCGAAGGTCAGGTGGAAGAAATGGAGGCCGTCAATAATCCGGAGGATGAGCGCGCCGGAAAGCGCGCCGTTCCATTTTCCAAGGTGCTCTACATCGAGCAGGATGATTTTCGGGAGGATCCCCCCAAGAAATATTATCGCCTCTCTCCCGGGCGCGAGGTGCGGCTGCGTTACGGCTATTTCATTACCGCGACATCGGTGGTGAAGAATGATAGCGGCGACGTGACCGAGGTACATTGCACATACGATCCTGGCACGCGCGGCGGCAACTCTGCAGATGGACGCAAGGTGAAGTCGACCATCCATTGGGTCTCCGCCGCACACGCTATTGATGCCGAGGTGCGAGTTTATGACAAGTTATTCACCAAGGAAGACCCGAACCAGGTTGAGGAGGGTCAGGAGTTTACCGCCAACTTAAATCCCAATTCGTTGGAGGTAATCGCCCACGCAAAATTGGAGCCATCGCTCGCAAATGCCCCAATCGGTAGCCGCTATCAGTTCGAACGCCTGGGATATTTTTCCGTGGATCCGGATTCCAGGCCGGGACATCTTGTGTTCAATCGCACGGTCGCCTTGAAGGATGCCTGGGCGAAGATCGAGAAAAAGTCGGAACCGTAGCATCGATTACTGCGATCGGCCAAAGGTCAACGCCCGCTCGATCTTTGGAGTGCTGATGGATGGCCAGCTTCGGGGTAATCGCATCGACCGCTTCGTTTCCGGTCTTGATTATCAAAAGAGCGTTATATTTCGTCACGAAATTCTGCAACTTAAGGGCAGGTTTTGCGGCGAAGGCGTGAGCCGAAACAGCATTCTGGCAGGACGGGATAACAGTCGTAATTGCCTGAACCGTCCCAGCTACTAAGTCGGCTAGCAAGGTGATCTTTGTCTGCGGGTTCATATCACTCACCTGCGCAACTTGAAGCACCACTTGCTGATCGCCCCGCGGCATAACCTATTCCGATGACGTTGCCGTTCAGGTCCCGTAGTTTACCCGTGCTTTGTTCATAGACCCACAACCTGCTCCTCCTTATGCTTTGCCGGTAGCATCCTCAACCTCACTCGCAGTGGAGTATGTAGAGCTATCTTTGGCAACCGCCCAGCCTATGGACAGTACGAATCCTGCCAGCGCTCCCCGCCAATCGGCAGGCTGGCGATGAGCCCAAGTGCTGAATGCGGCGACAACTGCCGGGCACGACAACACGAAGACAATCGCTGCTGCAGTGTTGGTTTTCCAGTTAGCGCCAAACATTTTCACAAACCACCGCCCGCTCGAAGTCGCTCTCACCTTCGCTATAATGTTTGTTTGCTCTTCCCCGTCTCTTGCAGCCGGGCTTCATGGAAAGGGACCTATGCCGACTGACGTAGTCATGCCCCAGATGGGCGAATCAATCTTCGAAGGAACCATCACCAAGTGGTTGAAAAAGGCTGGTGAAAAAGTCCAGCGTGACGAACCGCTGTTCGAGATTTCCACCGACAAGGTCGATGCCGAAATCCCCGCGCCCGCCAGCGGAGTCCTCCAGGAGATAAAGGTCTCCGAAGGCAATACCGTTCAGGTCAACACCGTTGTTGGAGTAATCGGCGAAGGCGGTGGCGCCCCTGCTTCCGCGCCTTCCAAAGCCGCTGCGCCCGCGCCTGCCTCTTCCCCTGTTCCCGATGCTCCTGCAGCCGCAAGGAAGGAAACGAGAGAAGCTCCAGCGCCCGCACCTACTGCCCCTGAAGCGGAAGACGATTCCGACGTTCGCTCTTCGCCGCTTGTACGCAAGCTCGCTCGCGAGCACAATGTGGACCTGGCGAAAGTAAACGGCACCGGCACCGGCGGCCGCGTTACCAAACAGGACATTCTCGATTTCGTTGAGCAAAAGACGGCTGCCCCGCCGGTTGCAGCACCGGCACCACGTCAAGCTTCGGCGCCCGCGGTTATTCCGGGCGATCTCGTGCCCATGTCCAACATGCGCAAGATCATCGCGCAGCGCATGATCGAATCGCGTCGGACGAGCGCTCACGTCCACTGCATGTTCGAGGTGGATATAACTCGGATCGTCAATCTACGCAACAAACTCAAGAGTGGTTTCGAGCAGCGCTATGGTGCGCGGCTTACCTTTATGCCATTCTTCGTGCGCGCCGCGATCATCGCAATTCAGCAATATCCCATCGTCAATAGTTCGCTCGAAGGCGACAGCATCCGCTACCATAAGCACGTTAATGCTGGGATCGCCGTCGCGCTCGACTGGGGACTTATCGTCCCCGTTCTCAAGAACGCTGACGAGCTTAACTTCCTCGGACTGCAGCGCGGCATCACCGATCTCGGCGAGCGCTCGCGTACGAAGAAGCTCATGCCCACCGACGTCGAAGGTTCTACCTTCACCATCACGAACCCCGGCCAGTTTGGCGCCGTATTCGGCCTTCCAATCATCAACCAACCGAACGTGGCCATCATGGGCGTCGGCGGCATCACCAAACAGCCAATGGTGATTACCGACAAAGATGGCGCGGACTCGATCGCCATTCGCTCGGTCGTTCACCTCACGCTCGGCTACGATCATCGAGTTATCGATGGCGCCGTCGCCGATCAATTCATGGCCGCCGTAAAGAAAACTCTCGAAAACTGGAGCGAAGACGTCGGCTAAAAAAAATTCGGGTTGATCTGATCGTCGGGTCATTGGGCGATTGAACGTCAATGGCCTTTGTTGGAGTGTAACTAGCCCGGTCGTCGGATCTCTTCTAAACCAGCGGAGTTTCTCCGGGAAGTAACGGTCCGTCCTCCGACCGTTCGATGAAATATCGAGCTACGTCATCGCGCAGGCCGCCTTGTTTCCCGTGCAGCGCCATAATCCCTAGGTAGTCTCTCGCAAGGTCGGTTGCGGGATTAAAATTCCATTTCCGCAATAGCGTCCCTCCAGGGAAATACTTGTTGTTCACTCTGGGCATGTCTTTTTTATCTCCTCGCGAGCGTACCCTGCCACGTTTTGCGCCCAATAAGAAAGCCGCTCTAGCGAGCGGCCACTCCTTACGGGTTTACCTAGGTTCCTCTGTGTTCCCTGGCTGGCTCAAGCTTTTGAGGCGGGTAGCGATCGGCCCCGGGAAACTCATAGATTCGTACGTCAGTCCACACTTCGCGGCTCACTGTCAATTCGCGTTTCCAGAAATTGTCGTACGCTCTCTACATAAACATCCGCGAAGTCGACCACCGGTCGGCGTGTTTCGATCAGTACCATCGCCGCTTCAATCTCCCACTCCAGCGCACATAATACCGCGAGCGTCATCATCGGGGCCCGGTGCACTCCGGCCGCGCAATGAATGTAAATTCTCGCCTGCGGGTCGCGCAAAGCGTCCAGCGCAAAATCCACCCCGCGCTTCAGTAAAGCGGGTGGCTTCAGTAAAAAATCATCGTCGGTAGGATTCCATAGTACCCGGATTCCGTATGGTTCCGCCAAGGCCGCATCGTCAAATTCGATCTGCATGTTGAGCACATGCGTCACACCAGTTTGTGCCAGTTCTTCCATATTCCGCGAATTCCAGATCCCGCCCCCAAGCGCCACGCGTTCAGTAACCCAACTCATGTCCATTCTGCGTTCCGCTCGCCTTCCCGGAGGATTCTGAAATCGACGCCTCTTCCATTATTTTGATTCTACTTCACCTCGCCGCTTCTCCTGCTTCTCAAACTGAACGGAAACTCGATCACGCGCAAATAGAAAAGGGCGTGATTTGCGTCACGCCCTTCAGAGTTTTCCCTCCGTCGCTACTCTTGAGTTTAGGAACACCAAATTGAAGGGATGTGTACCGACAGATTTCTGAAATTTATTTCCCCCTTCTTTTAAGCTACTGGCGTGGAATTCGTCGGTTTTGCCCTCTTGACAAAGTTCTGGCCGATTGGTCGACAAGAGTTTCAAGCCGCGTTCCCCGTATTTTGACTTATCGAGCTGACGGCAATTCTTCCGACAAACCACCAGCGAGCAGTATTCGTGAGAGTTGGTCGAGCGCCTCCTGGAGCAGTCGCTCTGCCGTTCGCTGGTTACAACGCAGCAGACGTGCGACCTGCGGTACGGTGCATTCCTCAAGAACGTTCATGGCCAGAAGCTTCTTTTCGGAAGGACTTAATTTTTCGATCGCTCGCTCCATGTCGGCTACGAAGATAACAACGTCCTCAAAGTTTCTCATCGTGTACGACGTAACCCCCGCCAAACACGCATGGCACGGAGCGCAATAAACGCCATCTGCGTTCTGCGGACGGAGCCACAATCCAGCGCAGCGCTCACAATATTTCAGTTCCACCAGAATTGTGCGCCTTCCACATCGTCTATAAAATTGATAACGGGCTCTCTCGACAAAATTAAGACGCGCTAAAAAGCAAGAAGCCCTGGCACCGATTTCTCGGCCCAGGGCTCGTTTCTCTTATGATGACCTGTGTGGCTATTTAGTTTGAAATGATGCCTATCATTGCAATCTGGCAGTTACACCCGATTCAACTTGCCGGAAGTAACCCTCTTCATAGCCCGACTTCAGCACTTCCCCGTTTCTGAACAACAACGCTCAAACGACCGGTAATGGCCGCCGAGAGAACCTCCGCCGCGCGTACCTTACGACGGAATTCCCCAAAACTTCGTTCTTCGTTCCCGTACTCTTCGACATCTATCATGGCTAACTGCCTTTCCTGCGATATAAGTGCAGTAGGATGAATATAATTCACGTATCCTAATATTTAATTAATCATAAAGAGATGTCGTAAATGTCGATTGCTGGTCAGAACGCACTTACCTGTAGCCTACTAAATGTAGGCACACTAATTCGGTGGTGGGTAGTTTCGCTGGTAACGTGCATGCCTTCGCTACCCCGATTTTCCTCTAAGTTCTCCGCGAGAATCTTTCTTGTGAAACCAATGAATGGAACCGAGTTTTGTTTTGCATCCTCCGCATGTTGGCAGCGTAGCTGCATGCGAGGCTCTAACACCAGGCGGCATTATTATGACCCGATAACGCTCGCGCCAGTCCAGCCTGTGCGCGAAACATGACCTGTCGGCCGGGCCTGGAACGATTTTTCGTGGAACTATCCTAACCAAAGCTTCGTATCTGCGTCTGACTTGTTGGTGAGACACCGCTACCGCCCGGAGAGCTGCCGCTATGCCAAAAATTACGCTGCGCCTGCTATTCGCTGTATTAGCCATCACGACCATAACGGCCTCCGCTCGGGCGGACGACTGGTCGAAGACTTACGATCTGACCGGCAAGCCAGAGTTGCGCGTCGAAGCGCGCGACGCGAGCATTCGCGTCGATGCCTGGGATCAAAACAAGATTGAGGCGCACGTCACCACCCGCGGCTGGCACATTGGTGGCGGGGATCTGGAAATTGTCGAGCACCAGCAGGGAAATGCGGTCGATATTGAATTGCGGCAGCCGCATCGCAACCATTTTTCAATTGGAATCGACACTCGTCACACTGAACTCGAGATTCACATGCCGCGCCGCGCGACGGTCAACCTCCATAGCGGCGACGGCGCTGTCTCGGCCCGGGGTCTCGAAGGCGAACTTGATTTTTCGACCTCCGACGGCAGCCTCGAACTCGAAGAAATCGATGGCACTCTCCACGCCCGTAGCAGCGACGGCTCTGTGCGTGTATCAGGCCGGTTCGATGTTCTCGACCTGCGCACCAGCGACGGACGGATCGAGGCCGAAGCGCGGCCCGGTTCTCAAGTTCGCGAGGCATGGGAGATTCGCAGTTCAGACGGCAGTGTCTCGTTGAAAATTCCTGGCGATCTGGCGGCTGACGTCGAATTGCACACCAGCGACGGCAGTATCACGACGGGCATTCCCATTGCGATCGAAGGCAGCGTGCACCCCCATGACTTGCACGGAAAGCTAAATGGCGGAGGAAATCGCTTAACCCTCCACACCAGCGACGGTTCAGTGAGACTGGATAAGTTTTGAGCGACGCGATAATCTCAGAGAGCAATTTCGCGTCCTTCTAGACCTATGAATTGGAAAATTCTGCCTTTCTGTCTTGCGACTCTGCTGCTCGCCGCGTCCGCCTATGCCCAACACTCTGCATCAGAACCCGTTCTGGATGTCTCAGCCATGGATCGAACTATTGATCCGTGTGTGGACTTTTACACTTATTCTTGCGGCGGATGGGTCAAGAAGAACCCGATTCCTCCCGACCAGTCGAGCTGGAGCACCTATGGCAAGCTCGAAGACGAAAACCGCGTACAGTTGCGCACCATTCTCGAAGAGGCTGCGAAAACCAGCGAAGGGCGAGGCGCTGCGAATGACGCCGCCAAGAAGATAGGAGATTACTACGCGTCCTGCATGGATGAACCGGCCATTGAGAAGTTCGGAGCCAAGCCTTTGCAGCCGGGGTTTGATCGCATCGCCGCTCTGCAATCGAAGCAAGGCCTGGCGGAATATGTTTCGACCACTGCGTTTCCCCCTGCCCTCGAGGGCGGCGGCACGCTGTTCACATTTCGCTCGAATCAGGACTTCAAGGATTCCACGCAAGTAATCGCCGAGGCGGATCAAGGCGGCCTCGGCTTGCCTGACCGCGATTACTACTTTAAGGACGACGCGAAATCGGAAGAGTTGCGCAAGGCCTATCAGGCGCATGTCGCCAATATGTTTAAGTTGCTGGGAGACAATCCGGTCGATGCGGCCGCGGAAGCAGCCACGGTGATGCGCATCGAAACTGCGCTCGCCAAAGGCCAGATGACGCGCGTCGAACGGCGCGATCCGCCCAACCTCTATCACAAAATGAGTGTGGAGGATCTGCAAAAGCTCGCGCCTGCCTTCGCCTGGAGCGCCTATTTCGGTAAAATGGGCGTAGGAGCGCTTGGATCCCAGCAGGGAACTCTAAATGTGGTTACGCCGAATTACTTCCACGTGATGAGCGACGAAATCGAAAAGGAAAGTCTGGCGGATTGGAAAACATATTTACGATGGCACGCTGTTCATGATGCCTCGAACTACCTGTCGTCCGCCTTCGTCAAAGAGCGCTTCAGTTTCTATGGCAAAGCTTTGCGCGGGCGCGAGGCACTGCCTCCTCGGTGGAAACGCTGCACCAACGACGTGGACGACGACCTTGGCGAAGCATTGGGCCAGGTGTATGTGGCAAAGTATTTCAGTCCGGAGGCGAAGCAGGCGGCGCTGAAAATGGTGCTGGAAATCGAGGCCGCGATGCAGAGTGAAATCCAGACCCTGCCGTGGATGGGAGCGGCAACGAAGCAGCAGGCCCTCACCAAGCTCCACGCAATCGCCAACAAGATTGGTTATCCCGACAAGTGGCGGGACTATAGCACCCTGCAAGTTGTGCGCGGAGACGAAATTGGCAACGCGGAACGGGCGTCGTGGTTCGAGTTTCATCGCTGGCTCGCAAAAATCGGCCAACCCGTCGACCGCAACGAATGGGGCATGACGCCGCCCACCGTCAACGCCTATTACGACCCGCAAAAAGACGACATTAACTTCCCGGCGGGAGTGTTGCAGCCGCCTCTGTTCAGCGCGCTCTCGGATGCTGCGCCCAACTATGGCGATACCGGCGCTACGATGGGCCACGAGTTGACCCATGCATTTGACGACGAGGGCAGCCAGTTCGACGCGCAAGGCAATCTGCGCAACTGGTGGACCGACGCCGACCGCAAGGAGTTTGAGCAGCGCGCAAAATGCGTGGTCGACCAGTATTCCGGCTACACGATCATCGACGACATCAAGATCAACGGCAAACTGACGAATGGCGAAGATCTGGCCGATCTGGGCGGTACGCTGCTCGCCTATCTGGCCTGGAAGGAAGACACGAAAACTCAAAAGCTGGAGCCACTCGATGGATTGACCCCAGAGCAGCGCTTTTTCGTTGCCTATGGACAAAGCTGGTGCTCAAACGAGCGCGATGAAGACAAGCGTCTGCGAGCGACCGTCGATCCGCACTCGCCGGAAAAATACAGGACGAACGGAGTTATTTCGAATATGCCGGAGTTCCGTGATGCATTTCACTGCAAGCCCGGCCAGCCGATGCTGCGAGAGAATGCCTGCCGCGTGTGGTAATCATCTATAAATAGCGAACTGCGCGATTTTTTGGGCCGAGAGGCGGTAGCCGCAGCGAGCAGCTCTCGGCCGCGAATTCTAGCCGCGCTCGAAAGCGTGCTTTTCTTCTAACTGCCGAAGCGCGTCGGCCATCTCCGACTCGAAGCGGTCTTCTTGGTTCATCAATAGCGGCAACGCCTCAGCATAGCGCCGCTCCATAGTAAAGAGCCCTCGCTGTGCGAGTCGGTCGGCGATCTCAGCGATATGGTCGGTTGTGGTTTCAAGGTAGAGCGCCTCGATCGGATCGCCCAGCCACACCTCTCGGCCGGCCAGACGTGTTTGCCAATACACTTTGCGCTCGATCAAGCGCTCAATCTCTTCATCGCTAGCCTTGCCGAAAACCCACTGCTTGAGTTTGAAGCTGTAGTGGCGGCTCGAGAACGGCAGCGGCACAAGTTTGCCCGACTTCACGAATTCCGTCTGCTTGTGATCGACCTCCTTGCGCAAAGCATTGATGACCGGGCCTTCCGTATCTTTCGCTTCGAGTGAAGGCAGCACTTCGCGCAGTGTCGCGGAGAGATTGACCGCGACAAGGGCACGCAGCCCATCGGAATGTTCCAGCGTGATTACCGTGTGCAGGACGTCGAAGTCCGCTCCCGACGTGGCATGGCGAAAAGGCCATTCGAGTTTAAAACTCAGCGGCAGGCCGGTGCGAGTCACATAGATAGTCTTTGGCGCTGACATCGGTGTCGTAGAGCTCATGGTCGATCGTTTCGTCCTTGCTTCAATTTTATCCCGAGAAAACCTGACTTGCCGCCTGTAAAGCTGGTCACGCTCGCCACAACTGCAACAGGTTCCAGATGGCGGACGCGCTCAGCAACCCTAGCAGGGCAGCCGCTATAAACAAGCTCTGTCGAGTTTCCATCAAATCCGCGAACACTCCGCTGACAAATACGAACAGGAATAACAGCATCGCCAGGTAAAAACCTTGCCCCGGAAAACTTGGAGTGCCCAAACCGAAAATGAGGAATAGCGCAGCCATCACAAGCGGTGCGGTGTTGCCGAAATAGCGTGCCCGTTTCCACGCAAAGTACGTGATCAAAGCTACGGGTAGAACGATTATCAGAGGCGGACTGCTGGCGAAGATCGTTCGCAAAGCGGCGCGGTAAGAGATGAACGTTCCAAAAGCTGCTGGCTCCACACTGATCCAGCGGGCGTGCAGCAATCCCTGCCAGAATAATGCAGGTTCAAAGAAGTAAGCGGCAAATAGCAGAACGCCAGCAACTGCAAGGGCTGCGGCCCAGATCGTGACCACGGCGCGCGGCCGAACCGGCGCGACCCAAAGCATAAGGGGCAGGATCACCAGCGCCAGTATCGCCAGCGAAAACTGGTTGCCGATCGCCAATGCCAAAGACAGTCCCAGAAGCAAAATGCGCCGCCAATTCCAGAGCACAACTTCGCGCGGAGCATAGAGCGTGTGCGCTACCGCAATGGCCGTGAAGATAGTTCCGAATGCTCCCCATACCGCGCCCATTTCACCCACACTCTGCGCTCCGACCACGTTCACGATGATGGCCGGCGAAAAACAGTAGAGCGCGAGCGCGATGTATCCTCCTGCGTTGCCGTAAAGACGGCGCGCGACATACCACAGCGAGGCTCCGAGCATGACGCCGAAGAAGAGATATGGACTCGCAGCCACCATCGGCAGAAGAGATTGCGGCAGCCATGAATCGGAACGCACCAGCAACGGCGCAGCGGCGATCAGGTAGTAAAGGGGCGAGCGATCCTGATCGAAGCCGTCGCTGACGCGAAGATGACCGGCGCGTCCCGCGGAAGGCACCCCAGTCGCGGCTTCTGACCGCAACGACTCGGGAGTTCCGGCGATAATCCCCTTCTTCCACTGGCCAAGACCCTGATAGATGCGTAGAGCCTGATCGGAATCCGGTATCAAAGCCTGCATGGTTTGGACATGCACCAACCAGCCGCACTGCAACAGGTAAACAAGAAGTATCGCGGCCGCGATGAATTGTGGAGCGCGGAAAGCCTCGGGATGAAGAAATCGTCGCAACATTTCCGTAACAGGCAGACTGAGTGTTTTAACATGTCCGAGACGGTGCTGGTTAACTAAAGATGGATAAGGATCCGTTGTCCCGTTCTTCCGAGGAACCTGAATCTCCATTGTCGGATGGAGCGAAGTCGGATCGAACAAAGTCGGATGAGACAAAGTCGACTTTGCTTTCCTCCCCGCCTCTACCTTCGCCTACGAATCGCAACGTTTTCATCGGTCGAAAAGGCATCTTTCGCGGCGCGTTTTGGCTGATTTACCTGGCCATGGCGTGGTTCGTTTTCCAGGTGGAAGGCTGGCTCGTAGCGTCTCTTCGCTCCGATCTGAATCTGCTGTGGTGGCGCTTGACGATCGAAGGCTGCCTCATGCTCGCCGCGATTTTGCCGGGCTTCGTCATGGCGCGCATCGAAAGCAGACCATTCGGCGACTTCGGACTGCCGGCGGGGCGCGCCTTGCGGCGAAATTTCTGGGTAGGAACGTTGTGGGGGATCGCATCACTAAGTGTGCTTATGCTGGTTTTGCGCGCAGCGGGCGCGTTCCAGTTTGGCTCTCTCTCGCTGCATGGCGTTCGCATTTTCAAGTTCGCGGTGTATTACGCTGTGCTTTTTCTATGCACAGGATTTTTTGAAGAATTCCTGGTCCGCGGCTACTCGCAGTGGGCGCTGGCGCGAGTGATGAACTTCTGGCCGGCGGCGGCAGTTTTGTCGGTTGCATTCGGCTACATCCACGGCGCGAATCCTGGCGAATCGAAGACTGGCCTGGTGGCGGCGGGATTGATCGGCTTGTTTTTATGTCTCACGCTGCGGCGGACCGGCGATTTGTGGTGGGCCGTCGGCTTTCACGCGGCTTGGGATTGGGGCGAGAGCTATCTCTACTCCGTTCCCGACAGCGGCACGCTCTTGCCCGGACATCTCATCAATTCCAGCTTTCACGGTCCCGCTTGGCTAACGGGCGCCTCGGTTGGCCCGGAAGGAAGCTACCTCGTATTCGCCGTGATCGGAGCGCTCTGGGTCTTATTTGACCGAGCATATCCGGAGGTGAAGTATGGCGCGCGCTAGTGGTGGCAACTCCGAATGTCCGGGCATCCCCTCTCCATGTTTTTGCCGTGCTACCGGTCTATTGGAATCATGGAGTTAGGCTGTGCTGTTCCGCCAAAGTATTCATTCCAGAAACTTTATAGTCAAAATCTTGAAATGATTGGAGTTAACGCGTTGTAAAAGAACCCCGAAGCGAGCGATCTTTTAGAATCAATGGCTTGCATAAGTGCCCTCTTAATTGGCGGGATTATACACCGGCTTAACTATCTTGCTGCACGGCCAAAACCAAGACCAAAAGCAACGGCGGCGGACACGAGTGTCCGCCCCACACAACCCAATCAAAATCAGCCACGTCGAGTGCCTTTTCCAATATTTCTTTGCTTTTTATTCGCCTCGTGCGATACTGCTTCGGAGATATTTATTTTCGGCCCGGTTTTGCTGTGGTGCTCCTCATACTTCCACAGGCAGAAAAAGGTTACGATGCAACGCACTCAACTCAACATCGTGGCTACCCTCGAAACTTCCGTCGGACGTTTGCCCTCAAACCTTGAAGCCGAGCGCTCCATCCTCGGCGCGGTTCTGCTCGACAATCACGCCTTCAACGATGCGGCGGAACATCTCAGGCCGGAAGACTTTTCCATCGATTCTCACCGGCGTATTTATTCGCGGATGATGGATCTGGCAGAGTCGTCGCGGCCGATCGACATCATTACGCTGGTCGAAGAACTCGAGCAGAAAAAAGACCTTCAGGCGGTCGGCGATGTGGGTTACATCTCTGGATTGCTGGACGGTGTGCCGGACCGGCCTTCGATTGAGCACTATGTTCGCATCGTTCGCGACAAGGCTATTCTGCGCGGACTGATCAACGTAGCCACTGCCGCCATCGCCAAGGCCAGCGAACAGGCCGATCCCGCGGACGAGATTCTTAATGAGGCCGAGGCTGCCGTCTTTCAGCTCTCGGAGAAGCGGATTGGCAAGGGCTTTCAAGGCATCAAAGAGATTGTCCGCAACTCTTTTGGCTCGGTCGATGCCTTGCTGCAGCGCGGACGGCGCATCACTGGGCTCGCCACGCACTACAGCGATCTCGACGAGATGACTAGCGGCTTCCAGAAGGCCGATCTGGTGATTATTGCGGCCCGCCCGTCGATGGGCAAGACCGCGTTTGCCATGAACATTGCTGAGAACGCCGCCATTGACGATGGCAAAGTCGTCGGCGTCTTCTCGCTCGAAATGTCGAGCGAGGCGCTGCTGCAACGCCTGCTCTGTTCTCGCGCCATTGTCGATGCGCAGAAGCTGCGTACTGGCTCGCTCTGGGGTGATGACATGAAGAAAATCGTTCGCGCCATGGAAGAGCTTTCCAACGCGCTGATTTTTATCGACGACACACCCGGAATTTCGTTGAGTGAAATGCGTGCCAAGGCGCGTCGCCTTAAGCAGTCGCAGGGTCGCCTTGATCTGCTGGTTGTCGACTATCTCCAGCTGATGTCCGGCGGCAGCAAGCGCTTCGAAAATCGCACTCAGGAAGTGTCTTCTATTTCGCGTGGGCTGAAGGCCATCGCCAAGGAACTCGGTGTGCCCGTGGTCGCCCTATCGCAGCTTAGCCGTGCTCCGGAGAGTCGGGGCGGCGATCACCGGCCGCAACTCTCTGATCTCCGCGAATCGGGATCAATCGAACAGGACGCCGACGTTGTTATGTTTATCTTCCGCGAAGAGATCTATAAGCAGGACGATCCCGATCTCAAAGGCCGCGCGGAAATCATCATTGCCAAGCAGCGCAATGGGCCGATCGGCAAGTTCAATCTGGCGTTCTTGCACAACTCGACACGCTTCGCGAACATGCTTGAGGGCAATAACGAGCCTGCGGAGTAAATCAAGCCCTGGAAGGCTCGTTGAGGGGCGCCGCTACATGCCAGCCCGAACTTGCAGGATACAATCAGTCTATCGTTGTGAAACCTGAGCGCGAGACGCCGACGCCCTGTGGAAAAATTTGTGGATGAGAAGGCCTCCTTTTCGCATTCTCTCGTTCCGACCGGCCGGTAGCGATATTCCGGCACTTTTCCAGCACCCCTAAAGCTATGTTTCTAAGTTCGTTAACCGGTGCTGCCCAAGCCGGAGACGGAAGCACTTGCGAATCAGCACTTTCGTCACGAAATATGAGATTTGCACATAAACCGAAAGGCTGTACTCCGCATCCGGAGCGCTCGGAAGGCGTCCAGATCAGTCCAGAAGGGCAATAAAACTAGGTTTTGAACGCCACTGCGGGTCTGCCGTGCATCTCGAGTGAAGCTCGATTGCGTTTACCGTTTACCTATGCGAAAAATTAGCTACTACCCTCACCGACCTTCAACACCGCCAGAAAAGCCTCCTGCGGGATATCCACCCGCCCGATGCGCTTCATCCGCTTTTTGCCCTCTTTCTGTTTTTCCAGCAGCTTGCGTTTGCGCGTGATGTCGCCGCCGTAGCATTTGGCGAGCACATTCTTACGGATCGCGGGTACCGTCTCGCGGGCAATGATTTTGGCGCCAATTGCCGCCTGAATGGCCACCTCAAACATCTGGCGCGGGATGAGTTCCTTCATCTTCGCGGCCAAAGCCCGCCCGCGATCATAGGCAAAGTCGCGATGGATGATGGTCGACAATGCGTCCACCGGCTCGCCCGCCACCATGATGTCGAGTTTGGCCATGGGCGACGTCCAGTTGCCCGACAGATGATAATCGAGCGAAGCATAGCCGCGAGAGACTGACTTCAGCCGGTCGTAGAAATCGAGGACGATTTCATTGAGCGGCAGCTCGTACTGCAACATTACGCGGGCAGAACTGACATATTCAAAACTTTTCTGCTTGCCGCGCTTTTCCTCGACCAATTTCAGAATGCCGCCCACGTATTCTTCATTGGTCAAAATCACGGCGAGAATGACCGGTTCTTCGACTTTGGCGATCTCGCTGGTATCAGGCCAACGCGATGGATTATCTACCTCGATCACTTCTCCGTCGGTCTTCGTAATCTGGTAGCGCACGCCTGGCGCCGTCGTGATCAGCTCGAGATTGTATTCGCGCTCGAGGCGTTCCTGAATGATTTCCATGTGCAGCAAGCCCAAAAAGCCGCACCGGAAGCCGAATCCGAGAGCTACTGAGCTTTCGGGCTCGAAGAAGAATGACGAGTCGTTGAGTTTTAATTTTTCGAGAGCCTCACGCAGTTGGGTGTGTTCGTGCGCGTCCACGGTATAGAGGCCGGCAAAAACCATGGGCTTGATTTCTTCAAACCCGGGCAATGCTTGGAGCGACGGCCGGTCGTCGTCGGTGATCGTGTCGCCGATTTTTGTGTCGGCGACGTTCTTAATATTCGCGATGATGAACCCAACCTCGCCCGCGACTAATTCTTCGACCTCTACCGGCTTCGGGGTAAGCGTGCCTAAAGTTTCCACTTGAAAGACGTGGCCGTTCGACCATAGCCGGATCTTCTGTCCCTTGCGCAGCGTGCCTTCGAAAACGCGCGCCAACACCACCACTCCGCGATAGGGATCGAACCACGAATCGAAGAGCAATGCTTGCAGATGGCGCTCGGGCGAGCCCTTCGGCGGCGGAACGAGCTTTACGATCGCTTCTAGAACGTCGGGCACGCCCTGACCGGTTTTTGCGCTGATGAGCAGCGCGTCTGACGCATCGAGGCCCACCGCGCTTTCGATCATCTCCTTGGTGCGCGGAATGTCGGCGCTCTGGAGGTCGATCTTATTGATGACAGGGATGATTTCGAGACCGTGATTGATTGCGAGGTAAGAGTTCGCGAGCGTTTGTGCCTCAACGCCCTGCGACGCGTCCACCACCAACAATGCGCCTTCGCAGGCGGCGAGCGAGCGTGAGACCTCATAAGAAAAATCGACGTGGCCGGGCGTATCGATCAGATTGAGCTGATAAATCTGGCCATCCTGCGCCGGGTACAACATGCGGACAGCATGGGCCTTGATCGTAATGCCGCGTTCGCGCTCCAAGTCCATTGAGTCGAGAACCTGCTCCTGCATTTCCCGCATGGCCAGCGACCCGGTAAGCTCCAGCAGGCGGTCGGCCAGCGTGGATTTTCCATGGTCAATGTGTGCAATGATCGCAAAATTGCGGATGTGAGCTGCATCCATGAGGATAGGTCGATTCTAGCAGGGTGGGGCGCTGTAACTTTCGGTAGTGGGTCAGTTTGGTTTTCGTAAATCCCAGTTGGTTTCGCTAAGTCTCCAACCGTCCCGCTTGCGTGGCCATGATAAGTATCAGCATGAAGGTGGAATAAGCGCCCACACATGAGGCATTGGAAATCGTGAGAAATGGAGTTACCCGGCCACGTGCTGTTGAACACATCTTGCAAGGGACAACTGGCGTGCACCAGAAAGAATGTTCCCTCATTCACGACCGCAATTAGTTGGCGCGCGCTGTCCTGATACTCGCGAGGAGTACTGATGTTGAGGAGGCGACGGCTCGCCAGGAAAAGCGAAACACTGCCTTCTGCAAAAAGCATGGACAGGTAACTCAACCCTCGAACCGAGGGTGGACGAGAGAGGACCTTTGCGATCGTGGCCTCCCTCATTGATACAATGTGCTGGTCTACCGTTTTGACGCCCGTTATCCGGAGAAGCAGCGCATTGCACGGGATGTTCTGCATCGGGGACTTAGAGATGATTCCGCCCGAATTCCCCACCAGGCGCTGATCGAGTTTGTGTCTGCGGTGACCCGCACAAGAGTTGGCTCTGATCCTCTGTTATCTGCGGATGAAGCCCGCCACGAAGTGGAAGAACTGATGACGCAGTTCCCCATCCTTTATCCCAACGCTGCGATTGTCCGTTCCGCGCTCTTAGGCGCGGCAGGGTATCGGTTTTCCTGGTTCGACGCGCACTTCTGGGCCTACGCGGAGCACTACGGCTTGGAAGAAATCGTCTCCGAGGATTTCGAGCACGGGCGTCTGTACGGGAGCGTGAGGGTGAGTAATCCGTTCGGTGAAGGATGCGGCCGATCCTTATTCCAACAACGAAAGAAGGGCGCGATCACTCGCGCCCTTGATTCTGCGGAGCTTGGCTCCGCTGGACGGCCGAGGGCGGCCGTCCCTACCTGAGTTGTA